>QQTW01000007.1_pt1 | contig 290512 bp, 256 predicted proteins | sample 1904831 | NCBI WGS metagenome assembly QQTW01 (sample SAMN09435610, study PRJNA476489) | Subsurface metagenome, whole genome shotgun sequencing project. | reverse complement strand
GAGGGCAAAGTGCTTGAAGGATGGCTTGCGCGATGGCGCGGAAGCGTCACTTCCGGTTCGGCTTGCCCATCGTCTTCGGGCGCCCGTCTGTCGGCGGGAGCGGCCCTGGCTATCAGCGCGTTCGGCTCGCTGTGGTGGCCAATTCCAGTGCGCCCGGCAGTGGATTGGCCGACAGCGACCTGTCCGATTGAAAAAGCCCGCAGCGGATTTTCCGGTGCGGGCTTAATTGTTGCGATGATGAAAATGTATCGGTGAGTTGCCCGACGTGTCAATTGTTCGATGCGCAGAGCAGCTCGCAGGGCGCAATAGCGCGGCGGATTGCGCCGGCGTGCAGGTATTTCGCCGACGCCAAATCTGCCGTAATTATTCGCCACAAGCCGTCAATCCTGCCTTTCGCTGCGGCGACGCATTCGCTAAAGCCAGCAGCATTGTTCCTCCGCATTTCCACGAGGCTATCTCTGATGTTTCCGAAGCCGAAATCCGCGCTGGTCCCGAACACCTATGCCTTTGAATCCGAGCCGATGGTGAAGCCGACCGGGTTTCGCGAATACGACGCGCGCTGGCTGTTCAACAAGGAGATCAATTTGATGGGCGTGCAGGCGCTGGGCATGGGGCTCGGCGCGCTGATTGCGGAGCTCGGCGTCAGCCAGGAGATCGTCACCGGTCACGATTTCCGCGGCTATTCCGCCTCGATCAAATACGCATTGATCTCGGGCCTGATGGCGGCCGGCTGCAAGGTGCACGACATCGGGCTGGCGGTGACGCCGATGGCGTATTTCGCGCAGTTCGATCTCGACGTGCCCTGCGTCGCGATGGTCACCGCTTCGCACAACGACAATGGCTGGACCGGCGTCAAGATGGGTGCCAACCGTCCGCTCACCTTCGGCCCCGACGAGATGACGCGGCTGAAGCAGATCGTGCTCAATGCTGAGTTCAACAACAAGGCCGGCGGCTCCTACCAGTTTCACGAGAACTATCCGGCGCGCTACATCGCCGACCTCACCAGCCGGCCGAAGCTGAAGCGCAAGCTGAAGGTCGTCGCCGCCTGCGGCAACGGCACCGCGGGCGCATTCGCGCCGCAGGTGCTGGAGGTGATCGGCTGCGAGGTGATTCCGCTCGACACCGAGCTCGATCACACCTTCCCGAAATACAATCCGAATCCGGAAGACATGGAGATGCTGCATGCGATCCGCGATGCGGTGCTTCTGCACAAGGCCGATGTCGGGCTCGGCTTCGACGGCGACGGCGACCGCTGCGGCGTGGTCGACAACACCGGCGAGGAGATCTTCGCCGACAAGGTCGGCGTCATGCTGGCGCGCGACATGTCGGCGATCAACGCCAACGCACAGTTCGTCGTCGACGTGAAGTCGACCGGGCTGTTCGTCACCGATCCGGTGCTCTCGAGGCAGGGCGCCAACACGGTCTACTGGAAGACCGGGCATTCCTACATGAAGCGCCGCACCAACGAGCTCGGCGCGCTCGCCGGCTTCGAGAAGTCCGGTCACTTCTTCTTCAACAAGCCGTTCGGCCGCGGCTATGACGACGGCCTGGTGTCGGCGATCGCGATCTGCGAGATGCTCGATCGCGCCCCCGGCAAGTCGATGGCCGATCTGAAGGACGCGCTGCCGAAGACCTGGTCATCGCCGACGATGTCGCCGCATTGCGCCGACGAGGCGAAGTATGGCGTGGTCGATGCCGTGGTGAAGCACTTCGAGGCGCTGCAGCAGAACGGCGCGCTGGTCGCGGGGCAGGCGATCCGCGATCTCGTCACCGTCAACGGAGTCCGCGTCACGGTCTCCGACGGCAGCTGGGGCCTGGTGCGGGCATCCTCGAACAAGCCGGAGCTCGTGGTCGTGGTGGAAAGCCCGGTCAGCGAGCAGCGTATGCGCGACATGTTCGAGGCGATGGATTCGGTGCTGCGCACGCATCCCGAGGTCGGCGCGTACAATCAGAAGATTTGATTTTGTTGCCGCAGGCACGGTGTCATCACCCGCGCAGGCGCAGGCGGGTGATCCAGTATTCCAGAGACGGCAATGATTGAGCCGAGACGTCGCGGCGTACTGGATCGCCCGCCTGCGCGGGCGATGACAGTTGAGGGCGCCGCTTACGCCGCGGGCACCGGCAGCGCCGTCACCGACTTGATCTTCTCCATCGCGAAGCGCGAGGTGACGTTCTTCAGCGGCACGGCCGAGATCAGCTTCTTGTAGAACACGTCATAGGCCTGCATGTCGGCGACCACGACGCGCAGCATGTAGTCGACGTCGCCGGCCATCCGGTAGAACTCCATCACCTCGGGCATGGCGCTGACGGCGTCGGCGAATTTGCGCAGCCAGGCTTCGGAGTGGTCGGCGCTCTCGACCGAGACGAACACCGAGATCCCGAGCCCGATCTTGTTCTGGTCGACCAGCGCCACGCGGCGCAGGATCACGCCGTCGGCCTCGAGCCGCTGGATGCGCTTCCAGCACGGCGTCGACGACAGCCCGACCCGGTCGCCGATCTCGGCGACCGAGAGCGAGGCATCCTCTTGGAGCACCGTCAGGATCTTGCGATCGATGGCGTCGAGGCGGCGGTTATTGTCATGAAGCTGAATAGCGAGTTCGGACATAGAAGAAAGTTCCATATGAAGGATCAAACTCCCTCATATAGAGAAAAATCTTCTCGCGCAAGCGGTTCCTGACCGGTCAGGCCGGCCGGGCGTCGACGTGTTCGCCCAAAAACGCTTCAACTTCAGTACGTTGCGGTGCGGCATAAGCGCCGCCGAAGCGGGTGCATTTTAATGCTGCGGCCGCGGACGCAAAGCGCAGCGCCTGCCGCAATTCCTGCTTCTCGGTAATGGCGAGGGCAAATGCGCCGTGGAAGACGTCGCCGGCCCCGAGCGTGTCGACGGTATGGACCGGGAAGGCCGGGCTCTCCTCGAGCTCGCCCTGCTCGTTGAGAAAGATCGTGCCCTTCGGGCCGCGGGTGCCCGCGAGGAACGAGCGGGTGAGCTTGGCGAGCTTGTGCAGCGCCTGGCCGTCATCGGTGACGTCGGCGGTCTGCTGCAGCGGCTCGCTGGAGAACACCAGGTGCGAGGAGGCGGTCAGCAGCCCTTCCCGCATCGACATCGCGCGGTCGACGTCGACCACGACGGGAATGCCGCGCTTGACGGCCTCGGCGCACAGCTCGGTGCAGAACGGCGCGCAGCGGCTCTCGGTCAGGATCGCCGCGCAATCCTCCAGCAGCAGGTCGGTCGGCGGCAGCTTGACCTTCCAGAGTTCGGGATCGCGGAAGGTGACGATGGTGCGCTCGCCGGTGTCGTCGATCATGATTGCCGAGATCGGCGTCACCAGATCAGGCATGTGGATGAGATGGTTGGTCTCGATGCCTTCCTGCGCCAGCTTGTCGAAGATGTAGCGGCTCGAGGTCTCCCGCGAATCGCCCATCGGCCCGCAGATCGAGGCGCGGCCGCCCAGCCGGACGATGCCGATCGCGGCGTTCAGCGCGTTGCCGCCGCAGATCTCGTCGAAATGCGTCGCATTCTCCTTGGAGCCGCGCGCCGGAACGTTGACGCGGAAGGTCAGGTCGCGCACCGGCAGGCCGATGCAGAGGATGCGGGGCGGGACTTTCGGGGCGCCGTCTTGAAAATTCATGCAGGGATCCGTCGCAATGGTTCCGTCGACTTACACAATCTTTGTCCAGTCTAATCGGCAGAACGATGTCCGGTTCCCGCTATTGGTCGAGCGGGTTTCGGTGGTGCACCCAGCGGCCGAGCAAATGATGGGCAATCGCGAACGGATGCGGGCCGGCGAGGCCGTCGGGATGCTGGCGCTTGAGCATCAGCGTCGCCTCCGCATGGTCGAACCAGCGCGCATCTTCGAGTTCGGTGCGGTCGACCACGATGTCCTCGTTGGTCGCACGCGCAGTGCAGCCGATCATCAGCGATGACGGATAGGGCCAGGGCTGCGTCATGTAGTAGTTGACGTCGGTGCAGCGGATGCCGCTTTCCTCGAAAATCTCGCGCCGTACCGCATCCTCGATGGTCTCGGCGGCCTCGACGAAGCCGGCGAGGCAGGAATACATGCCGGGCATGAACTGCTTCTGGCGGCCGAGCAGCACCTTGTCGCCTGACGTCACCAGCATGATCACGACCGGATCGGTGCGCGGGAAATGCTCGGCCTTGCAGCTCGGGCATTCGCGCTTCCAGCCGCCTTCCCGCATCGCCGTGCGGGTGCCGCAGTTCGGACAGAAGCCGTGGCGCTGGTGCCAGGTGACCATCGATTTCGCCATCGCGATCGCCGACAGCTGCTCCGGCGGCACCACGCCCTGCATCGCCATGCCGCGCAATTCGGTGATCGCAACATCGCTGCGTCCGACCAGCTTCTCGGCCGCCTGCGGCGCGATCCCCATGCCGAAGATCGGCGCCGCATCGCGCAAGCCCAGGAAGATCGTGCCGGGATTGGCACCGTAGCTCCGCGCCTCGTCCAGCGAGAGCAGCGCGCGGGCGCCGCCATCTTCCTGCTTCACCACCAGCGAGTCGCGATAGATCACATAGGCGCGCGCCTCGCGATGACCCTCCAGCGCGAACAGCTTCTCGTCGTTGCTGCGCAGATGCGCGGCACGGTCGAGCACATGGGTGACGAAGGCCGGCTGGCCGAGCGGAAATGAATCGGATGCGGACATTGAATTTTCAACCCAACCAGATCTTGCGGCGAAGCGCGCTGATGAAATTCTGCACTTCCTCGGCGTCATGCGCCAGCGGCGGCATCACGCCCCAGACGGGACGCGGCCATGCAGCGTCGCTGGTGCGGCGCGCGATGACATGGACGTGAAGCTGCGGGACGAGGTTGCCGAGCGCCGCGACATTCAGCTTGTCGCATTTGGTGATCTCTTTCAGGGCCCGCGAGACCCGGGTGATCTCGGTCATCAGCTGCGCCTGCTCGACCTCGTCGAGGTCGATGATCTCGACCGCATTGTCGCGCCGCGGCACCAGCAGCAGCCAGGGATAATGCGCATCCTTGATGACGAGCACCTTGCACAGCGGCAGGTCGCCGACGTCGATGGTGTCTTTTTTGAGCTGCGAATGCAGCGACCAGTTGGAGGCGGGCATGGGAGGCAAATAATGCCTTTCCGTGTTCCCAGACAAGCCCCACAAAGCCAGCCTCAGCCAGCCCCACAAAGCCGGGTCAGGCCGCTTGCTTTCCGGCGCTTTTGGCCCCAAATAGGGACCGGGAGATTGGCGGTGGACGAGCCACTCGCCAACCGGGTCAGGTCCGGAAGGAAGCAGCCCTAACGAGGTCCGGATCGGGTCGCTCGTCAGTCTCCTACCTGTTTTTTCCGAGCGAATCGCGCTGGAATGGCGGTCTCCGCGCCCGGCGCTCGATTTCGGCTCCTGTCCGCACGCCGGCTGAAGAGACACCCAAGTTGCGGATCGACGCATGAACGGCGCTGGCGACCCCTCCCGACCGTCCGACGGTGCGAACCAGAGCGGTTTCGATCTCGGCGGGCTGCCTGAGGCGGCCAACAAGCCCTACCGCGTTCTCGCCCGCAAATACCGCCCCTCCAGCTTCGAGGACCTGATCGGCCAGGAGGCCATGGTCCGCACCGTCTCGAACGCGTTCGAGACCGGGCGAATTCCGCAGGCCTGGATCCTCACCGGCGTCCGCGGGGTCGGCAAGACCACCACCGCCCGCATCCTCGCCCGCGCCCTGAACTACGAGAAGCCCGACGGCTCGGTGAAGGGGCCGACCATCCACATGCCGGACCTCGGCGTGCACTGCCAGGCGATCATGGAAAGCCGGCACATGGACGTGCTGGAGATGGACGCTGCGTCCCACACCGGCGTCGACGATGTCCGCCAGATCAATGACAGCGTGCGCTATGCGCCGGCGAGCGCGCGCTACAAGGTCTACATCATCGACGAAGTCCACATGCTGTCGACGGCGGCCTTCAACGCCTTCCTGAAGACGCTGGAGGAGCCGCCGGAGCACGCCAAGTTCGTGTTCGCCACCACCGAGATCCGCAAGGTTCCGATCACGGTGCTGTCGCGCTGCCAGCGCTTCGACCTGCGCCGCGTCGAGGCCGACGTGCTGATGAAGCATCTCGGCAATATCGCCACCAAGGAAGGCGTCGAGGTCGAGCCCGAGGCGCTCGGCATCATCGCGCGCGCGGCCGAAGGTTCGGTGCGCGATTCGTTGTCGCTGTTCGACCAGGCGATCGCGCATGCCGCCGGCCATGTGAAGGCCGACGCGGTCCGGCAGATGCTCGGCCTTGCCGACCGCACCCGCGTGATCGACCTGTTCGATTCGCTGGCGCGCGGCGATATCGCCGCTGCCTTCGCCGAATTTCGCGCCCAGTATGATGTCGGCGCCGATCCGGTGGTGGTGCTGTCCGATCTCGCCGAGTTCGTCAATTTCGTCACCCGCGTGAAATTCGTGCCGGGGACCGCCGACAACGTCGCATTCGGCGAGACCGAGCGGGTGCGGGGGCGCGGATTCGCCGCGAAGCTGTCGACGCGTGTGCTGTCGCGGATGTGGCAGATGCTGCTCAAGGGCATCGCCGAGGTGCAGACCGCGACGCGGCCGGCGGCTGCTGCCGAGATGGTGCTGGTGCGGATCGCCTATGTCGCCGACCTGCCGACACCGGATGAAGTGATCCGGATGATCGAGCAGAATGGCGCCGGCGCGGCGCCCGCGACGTCAGGTTCCGCCGCATCATCGCCGTCACGCGGCGCACCGGCTTCGGCGATATCGGCCATGCCGTCGGCGTCGATGCGTGCACCGCAGGCCGGCCCGCGGGCCGATCTTGCCGCGCGTCCGCAGATGGCCTCACCGGTCACCGACGCCGCGCCGGTGCTGCGGATCACGAGCTTTCCGCAACTGATCGCGCTCGCCGGCGAGAAGCGCGATATCATGACCAAGAGCGCGCTGGAGGCCGATGTGCGGCTGGTGCGCATCGAGGATGGCCAGCTCGAGATCGGACTCGAGCCGAAGGCGCAGCGCACGCTCATCACCGATCTGCCGCGCAAGCTCGAACTGTGGACCGGGCGGCGCTGGACCGTGATCATTTCCAACGAGGCCGGCCAGCCCACGGTGCGTTCGCAGAACGAATTGGCGCGCAGCGAGCATCAGCGCGCGGCCGAGGCCGATCCGCGCGTGCAGGAGGTGCTGGCGCGCTTTCCGGGCACCAAGGTGATCGAGGTCCGCCGCCTTGCCGCCGAGGTTCCGGTGGCGGATGTATCAGGCGAAGACCCGATTGAAACTTCTGACAGCGACGACGATTGATCCGATCATAGGAACGCACGCATGGCTGATTTTCTCGGCATGATGAAGCAGGCAGCGCAGCTGCAATCCAAGATGCAGGAGATGCAGGAGCAACTCGGCAATGTCGAGGTGGAGGGCATTTCCGGCGGCGGTCTGGTCGCGGTGCGCATGACCGCGAAGATGGAAGTGAAGGGCGTCAAGATCGATCCGTCGCTGATGAAGCCGGAGGAGCGCGAGGTGCTCGAGGATCTCCTGGTCACGGCGCATGGCGATGCCCGCCGCAAGGCCGAGGCGGCGATGCAGGAGAAGATGATGGCGCTCACCGGTGGGCTCGGCCTGCCGCCGGGATTTGGTCCGACCTAAATGGCCGCAAGCGTCGCCGGCCCCGAGATTGAACGCCTGATCCAGTTGCTGGCGCGGCTGCCGGGCTTGGGTCCGCGTTCGGCGCGGCGCGCGGCGCTGCATCTGATCAAGAAGCGCGAAGCGCTGATGACGCCGCTGACCGCGGCGTTGCAGGTCGCGATCGACAAGATCCAGGTCTGCAAGACCTGCGGAAACATCGATACACAAAACCCCTGCACGGTGTGCACCGATCCGCGCCGCGATCCCTCGATCATCGTCGTGGTCGCCGATGTCGCCGATCTCTGGGCGCTGGAACGCGCCAATGCGACCAATGGCCGCTATCATGTGCTCGGTGCAACGTTGTCGCCGCTCGACGGCGTCGGCCCGCAGGATCTCACCATCGACCAGCTGGTGGCGCGCGCCCACGCGCCTGAGGTGACCGAGATCATTCTGGCGCTGAATGCCACCGTCGATGGCCAGACCACCGCGCATTACATCACCGACCTGTTGTCGGAGGCCAATGTGCGGGTGACGCGGCTGGCGCATGGCGTGCCTGTTGGCGGCGAGCTTGATTACCTCGATGAAGGTACGCTATCCGCAGCCATGCGGCAGCGGACGCTGTTTTAAGCAACCGGTCCAGGGCCGGACCCGGCCGATTTTGCCAAGCGATCCGTCACAAGTCGAAAAGATCGCGCTGAAACAAAATGATAGGGTGGATGACGATTCGAGGATGGTCATCCACGCTCTGACGAATCAAATACGGAACACCTGAAAATGACGACACACCGATTCGGCGCACGGTTCGGCTTTGCATTTTTGACGGCGACCTTGGTCGCGCCGTGTGCGATCGCGCAGCAGAGCGATGCGCCGCAGAAGCCCGGCAAGATGATCCATGCCGGCGACGTGCTGTCGGGGGAACTCGGCGTCATGAAGGTGCGCGACGCCAAGAATCGCGGCAAGCGCGTCGCGACCTACCAGATCACCAGCGAGCCGCGCCGCCTGCCGCCGCCGAACGGCCTGTGCAATCTCGAAACCGGGCCGGAAACCTTCCAGCTGATTCCGACCAACGATGCCCAGGCCGCGCAGCTCAAGAGCCTTTCCGGCAAGGCCATCTCGGTGAAGGTCGACGAGGTCACCTGCGCCAAGGACGCCGGCGAGATGAGCGAAGCCATCGTCACCAAGTGGAGCGTGGTGGCGAAGTAAATCTCATCGAATCGAGAACCATCCGCATCATCGTCCTGGCGAAAGCCAGGACCCATTACCCCAACTGTCGGTTATTGCGCGACGCTGCGGCCAGAATCCCTGTCACGACCAGGTGCGGTGGTTATAGGTCCTGGCTTTCGCCAGGACGACGCGGGGAGAGTTCGGGCGCCTGCTCGGGCCGACGGCAGTTGGGCTAAACCCGCACCGGCCCCAGCTCATCAAAATGCCCGCGCCGCTGCAGCCAGGCTAGCAGGATCAGGCTCGGGATCGCGACCAGCACGCAGATCACGAAGAACATCTGCCAGCCGACCGCCTTGGCGACATAGCCCGCGCCCGATGACAGATAGGTGCGGCCGACCGCCGCGAGCGCGGTCAGCAGCGCGTACTGGGTCGCGGTGTGCAGCGGATTGCGGCACAGCGCCGACAGATAGGCGACGAAGATCACGGTGCCGATCGCGCTGGTGAAATTCTCCGCGGTGATCGCGAGCGCCAGCGCCCATTGATCGACGCCGACATGCGCCAGCCAGGAGAACGACAGGTTGGCGATCGCCTGCAGCACGCCGCCGATCCAGAGGCTCGTTGCGAGCGAATAGCGCCGCGCCACGAAGCCGCCGGCGAAACCGCCGATCAGGGTTGCGGCAAGACCAACGCCCTTCACGATCGCCGCGTAATCGACCTTGGAAAAGCCGATGTCGATCACGAACGGCGCGGTCATGGTGCCCGAGAACGCGTCGGTGAATTTGAACAGCACCACGAAGGCGAGCGCTGCGAAGGCATCCTTGCGGCTGAGGAACTCGGAGAACGCGCCGAGCGCCGCGTGCAGCACGCGCTCGGCGGCGTTCTGCGCGTGCGTTGCGGCCTCCGCGCCCTTCGATTGGGCGGGCTCGGTCGCGGCAAGCGCGGTGACGATGCCGATCACGACCAGCGCGGCCATCACCACATAGCCCCACATCCACGCGGACGGGCGCGCGAGCCCTGCGGATTCGAATCCGCTGACGATGAACAGCGCGCCGGCGGTCGAGACCAGCATGCCGACGCGATAGGCCGCGACATAGGACGCCATGCCGGCGGCCTGCTCGCTCTCGGGCAGGCTTTCGACGCGGAAGGCATCGACCACGATGTCCTGCGTCGACGACGCGGTCGCGACCAACAGCGCGGCGAAGGCCGCGAACCATGGCGAGCGCGCCGGGTCGGCCACCGCCAGCACCAGGATCGTCGCCATCAGCACCAGCTGCGAGAGCAGCAGCCAGCCGCGGCGGCGCCCGAAAACTTGCGTGAACAGCGGCACATGCAGCGCATCGACCAGCGGCGCCCAGAGGAATTTCAGCGTGTAGGGCGTGCCGATCAGCGCCAGCAGCCCGATGGTGCCGAGATCGACCCCGGCCTCCTTCATCCACACCTGCAATGTCGAGCCCGACAGCGCCAGCGGCAGCCCCGAGGAGAAGCCGAGCAGCAGCACGATCAGCACCCGCGGCTGCAGGTACACCGCGAAGCTGTCGCGCCAGGAGGTGACGGCGGGCTTTGGCTCAGGCGTCGCGGGCGTGTCTGACGTCGCTTCAGGGGCTGTCATGAATGAGGTGTTACCAGATTCGGCCACAAAAAGACTGTCATCGCCGGGCTTCACGTAGACGTACGCGCACCCAACTTCCGCCTCTGGGATACTGGATCGCCCGATCAAGTCGGGCGATGACAGCAATTATGCGGCGCGATCCGCGGTCATCGATGAGTTGATCCCTGTTCGCCTCAAAAACACTGTCATCGCCCGGCTCGACCGGGCGATCCAGTATTCCAGAGGCCTATCCGCCGCCGCCCGCAATCTCCGGATAAAGATCAATCCAGTCCGGATTGTCCTTCTCAATTAGGGCAATCTTCCATGCGCGCGGCCATTTCTTCAGCCGCTTCTCGCGCTTGATCGCGTTCTCGGGATCATCGAACTGCTCGAAATAGACGAGTTTCACGACGTCGTATTTTTCGGTGAAGCTTTCGATGAGTTTGATCTTGTGCTCACCGACGCGACGAATGAGGTCATTTGTCACGCCGATGTAGAGCGTGCCGCCGATGTGGCTGGCGAGGATGTAGACGTAGAAGCTGCGTGCGCCCATCTACGGCCTCTGGGATACTGGATCGCCCAATCAAGTCGGGCGATGACACCGGCTATGAGGTGACATCAGCAACGATCACTCCCCCGCCTGCAGCTTGCGCGGGGCGGGGAACAGGTCGGTGGCCGCGGGCTTGACGAAGCGCGGCACTTCGATCGGGGTCTCGGACTTGCTGAAGTCGAGTTCCTCGATACGGCCGGCGCGCTTCTCGATCTTGTCGGCGGAGATCAGGATCTGCCTGACGTCCTCGTTCACCTGGCCGAAATGGGTCTGCAGCTTGAGCACGCGATCGCGCAGACGGCCGAGATCATCACCAAGGTGCATCACCTCGTTGCGGATCTGGTCGGCGGCGTCGCGGATGCGGGCATCCTTCAGGATCTGCTGCATCACCTGGATCGCCAGCATCAGCAGCGAGGGCGACACCAGCACCACGCGGGCGCGATAAGCCTTCTGGATCACGTCGTCGAAACCGTCATGGATTTCGGCATAGACCGATTCCGAGGGCACGAACATGAGCGCGGTGTCCTGGGTCTCGCCCGGAATCAGATATTTCTCGGCGATGTCGCTGACGTGCTTGAGTACGTCAGTGCGCAATCGCTGGCTGGCGAATTTGCGCTCCTCGTCGCTGCGCGCATCGTGCAGCGCGGTCATCGCTTCCAGCGGAAATTTCGCGTCGATGCAAAGCGGGCGCTGGTCGGGCAGGAACACGACGCAGTCCGGCCGCTTGCCCGATGTCAGCGTGTACTGGAACTCGAATGAGCCCTTCGGCATGCCGTCCTGGACGATCGCCTCCATCCGCGCCTGGCCGAACGCGCCGCGCGACTGCTTGTTGGCGAGCACGTCGCGCAGGGTCGTCACCTGGGTGGTGAGCTCGTTGAGGTTCTTGTGCGCATGGTCGATGATGCCGAGCCGCTCGTGCAGCACGCGCAACGAATCCATCGTGTTGCGGGTCGATTGTTCCATCGACTGGCCGACCCGGTGGGTTACCGAGTCGAGCCGCTCGTTGACCGCGCGGGCCATCTCGGCCTGCCGGCCGGCTAGCGCCTGCGCGAAGGCATCAACCTTGGCGTCGACCCGTCCGGAGGATTCGCTCTGCGCCCGCAGCATCTCGGCGAGCCGCTCCTCCAGCTCGTCGGCGCGAATGGCCTGGGCCATCGCGAGTTCCGCGCCGCGCCGGCTGCCGCGCGCGATCACCATTGCGATGGCGAACAGCAGGATCAGCGCCAGCACGCCAAGCCCGATCAACGCGTCGGAGACGCGGACCGGAAGGTCGCCGATCATGAGGAGAATCTCGTTCATGCCGGTCCTTGTAGCCGATTCGCGGTCGGACGCGAACGAAGAGGGAACGCTTATGGTTAATGCTTCCCTGATTTTCTTGGTTAATGCAGCGTGAAGAAACGTGGTTAAGGCTGCCTTAACAGGCTCCTCAGCGCATTGACCGCATCAGGCCCGCAGCTTAAATCGCCGCCATGGCTTTAAGAGAAATCATCATCCTGCCGGACAAGCAGTTGCGGCTGGTGTCGAAACCGATCGAGAAGGTGACGCCGGATATCCGCAAGCTCGCCGACGACATGCTCGAGACCATGTATGACGCGCCCGGCATCGGGCTGGCGGCGATCCAGGTCGCGCAGCCGCTGCGGCTGATCACCATGGATCTCGCCAAGCGCGACGAGAACGGCGAGACCTCGCCGCAGCCGCGGGTGTTCATCAATCCGGAGATCATCTCGCATTCGGAGGAGCTGTCGGTCTACGAAGAGGGCTGCCTGTCGATCCCCGAATATTACGAGGAGGTCGAGCGCCCGGCGCGGGTGCGCCTGCGCTTCACCGATCTCGACGGCAAGCTGCACGAGGAGGATGCCGAGGGGCTCTACGCCACCTGCATCCAGCACGAGATCGACCATCTCAACGGCGTGCTGTTCGTAGACTACCTGTCGAAGCTGAAGCGCGACCGCGTGTTCAAGAAATTCGAGAAGGCCGCCAAGCGCGCGGCGGAGTAGGCGCGCCCTCCGACGCCGGAAGAATCTGATCGCATGCCTCTCCGCCTGATTTTCATGGGCACGCCCGATTTCGCGGTGCCGACGCTGCTGGAGCTGGTGGCCCATGGCCATGAGGTCGTGGCCGTCTACACCCGCGCGCCGAAACCGGGCGGGCGGCGCGGCCTGCAGCTGCAGCCGACGCCGGTCGAGCAGGAGGCGCGCCGCCTCGGCATTCCGGTACTCACGCCGAAGACGCTCCGGACGGACGAAGCGCTCGAGGCGTTTCGCGCCCAAGATGCGGATGCCGCCGTTGTCGTCGCCTACGGCATGATCCTGCCGCAGGCCATCCTCGATGCGCCCAGGCTCGGCTGCTTCAACCTGCACGCCTCGCTGCTGCCGCGCTGGCGCGGCGCCGCGCCGATCAATCGCGCCATCATGGCGGGTGATGCCGAGAGCGGCGTGATGGTGATGAAGATGGATGTCGGGCTCGACACCGGCGACGTCGCGATGGCCGAGCGGCTGCCGATCACGGACAGCATGACGGCATCAGACCTGCACGATGCGTTGGCGCCGCTCGGCGCCGACCTGATGGTGCGGGCGATGGGCGGCCTCGAGCGCGGCGGCTTGCAACTCACCAGGCAGAGCGAGGACGGCGTCACCTATGCCGCCAAGATCGAGAAGGCCGAGGCGCGGATCGACTGGACGCAGCCGGCGCACGCGGTGCTGCGGCACATTCACGGGCTGTCGCCGTTCCCCGGCGCCTGGTGCGAACTCGGCGGCGAGGGCGAGCCGGTGCGGCTGAAGATCCTGCGCTGCGAGCTGGCGAAAGGTTCGGGCCAACCGGGCGATATGCTCGACGATCAGCTTGCGATCGCCTGCGGCGATGGCGCGGTGCGGATTCTCGAATTGCAGCGCGCCGGCAAGGGGCCGATGAAGGCGGCGGACTTCCTGCGCGGCACGCCGCTGAAGCCGCCCGCGCGGCTCGGCTGATGCCCCGCTACAAGCTCACCATCGAATATGACGGCACGCCGTTCTCCGGCTGGCAGATCCAGGACACCGCGCCGACCGTGCAGGGCGCGCTGGAGGCGGCGGTCAAGGCGATCTGCGGCGAGGACGTCCGCGTCCACGGCGCCGGGCGTACCGACGCCGGCGTGCATGCGCGCGGCCAGGTCGCGCATTGCGACATCGCCAAACATTTTCCGCCGGGCCGTTTCCGCGACGGGCTGAACGCGCATCTGCGGCCCAATCCGATTGCCGTGCACGCGGCCGATATCGTGCCCGACGATTTCGAGGCGCGGTTCTCCGCGATCAAGCGGCATTATCTCTATCGCATCACCAACACCCGCGCGAACCTCGCGCTCGACATCGGCCGGGTCTGGCGCGTGCCACGCGCGCTCGATGCCGAGGCGATGCACGAGGCCGCGCAGCGCCTGCTCGGCAAGCATGATTTCACCACCTTCCGCGACACCGAGTGCCAGGCCAAGTCGCCGGAGAAGACGCTCGATCAGCTCGACGTCACCCGCGACGGCGCTGCCATCAACATCGTGACCTCGGCGCGCTCGTTCCTGCACAGCCAGGTGCGCTCGATGGTCGGATCATTGGTCTGGGTCGGCGAGGGCCGCTGGAGCGCGGACGATCTGTTCGCCGCACTCGTCGCCCGCAACCGCGCCGCCTGCGGCCCCGTCGCGCCGCCGGACGGGCTCTATTTGATGCGGGTGGATTACTAGGCAGACTGTATCTGGTATGGGCGGATTACCCGCGACCCCAATCCCTACTGTGCATGGGGTTGTTTTCGATGTTTGTGTCCAGCCGAGCGGCCGGATCAAGCAAAATACCGCTCCAGCACGCCCCGATAGATCTGCGTCAGCTTCTCCAGATCAGCCACCGGCGTGCGCTCGTCGATCTGGTGCATGGTCTGGCCGACCAGGCCGAATTCGATCACCGGGCAGTAGCTCGAGATGAAGCGCGCGTCCGAGGTGCCGCCCGAGGTCGAGAGCTCCGGCCTGCGGCCGGTGGCCTCCTCGATCGCGGCAACCGCGAGGTCGGTGAACGGTCCGGGCTGGGTGACGAACACGTTCGAGTTCGACGGCTGCCAGTCGATATGCGCGCGGATGCGGTTGCCGCAGGCCTTCGCCAGCCGTTCGTCGACCAGCTGCCGGAGGCTCTCCTGCGTATGGTTGTCGTTGTAGCGGATGTTGAACTTGGCGCGCGCTTGGCCGGGGATCACGTTGCTCGCGGTGTTGCCGACGTCGACGGTGGTGAATTCGAGGTTGCTGGCCTGGAATTGCGCGCTGCCGTGATCGAGCGGCTCGTCGCCCAGCGCCACGATCAGCCTGGAGATGTCGGGCACCGGGTTCGAGGCGCGGTGCGGATAGGCGACGTGGCCCTGCACGCCGTCGACCACCAGCGTGCCGGATTGCGAGCCGCGCCGGCCGATCTTGATCATGTCGCCGAGCACCTCGACATTCGAGGGCTCGCCGAGCACGCAATGGTCGAACTTCTCGCCGCGCTCGGCGCACCATTTCAGCAGCTTGACCGTGCCGTTGATCGAGACGTCTTCCTCGTCGCCGGTGATCAGGAAGGAGATCGATCCTTTTGGCTTGCCGCCATGGTCGTTCAGATACTGCAGCACCGCGGCGACGCTGCAGGCGATGCCGCCCTTCATGTCAACGGCGCCGCGGCCGTAGAGATAGCCGTCCTTGACCTCGCCGGAGAACGCGCCGAGCGTCCACGCCGCTTCGTCGCCGGGCGGCACCACGTCGGTGTGGCCGGCAAAGGTGATATGCGGCGCCGAAGAGCCGATGCGGGCATAGAGGTTGTCGATATCGGCGGTGCCGGGTTCGGAGAACGTCACGCGGTGGACGTCGAAGCCGGCCGCCTTCAGCAGGTTTTCGAGCACACCGAGCGCGCCGGCGTCGGCCGGGGTGACGGACGGGCAGCGAACCAGATCGCGGGTAATCGAGACGGCATCAATCATGTGTCCCGCTTAACACGTCACACCGCGGGTGGACCAGCTTTGTGCGGCACGATATCGAGCTCGCTCTGCTGATCCCAGCCCTGCGTGGAGCGCGACCCGCCGCCGTGGCCGCCGCCTGTCAGTCCCGCAGCAGCTCGTTGATGCTGGTCTTGGCGCGGGTGCGCTCGTCGACGCGCTTGACGATCACGGCGCAGGCCGTGGCAGGTCCCGGCTGGCCGTTCTTCAGCGGCTTGGCCGGCAGCGTGCCGGGCACCACGACGGCGTATTCCGGGACCTCGCCGACGAAGATCTCGCCGGTCTCGCGGTCGACGATCTTGGTCGAGGCGCCGAGGAACACGCCCATCGACAGCACCGCGCCCTTGCGCACGATCACGCCCTCGGCGACTTCCGAGCGGGCGCCGATGAAGCAATCGTCCTCGACGATCACGGGCTCGGCCTGCAGCGGCTCGAGCACGCCGCCGATGCCGACGCCGCCGGAGATGTGCACGCGCTTGCCGATCTGGGCGCAGGAGCCGACCGTCGACCAGGTGTCGATCATGGTGGCCTCATCGACATAGGCGCCGAGATTGACGAAGGAGGGCATCAGCACGACGTTCCTGGCGATGAAGGCCGAGCGGCGCACGATCGCGCCCGGCACGGCGCGGAAGCCGGCGTCGCGGAAACGGTTCTCGCCCCAGCCCTCGAACTTCGAGGGCACCTTGTCCCACCACGAGGCCTTGCCCGGGCCGCCCGCGATCTGGCCCATGTCGTTGAGGCGGAACGAGAGCAGCACGGCCTTCTTCAGCCACTGATTGACCTTCCACTTGCCGCTGGCCTCGCGCTCGGCGACGCGGGCCTCGCCCTTGTCGAGCAGCTCCAGCGCGTGGTCGACGGCCTCGCGGACCTCGCCCTTGGTCGACGTCGAAATGCCTTCGCGGGCATCGAACGCGGTGTTGACGGTGGTTTCGAGGGCTGACAGCGACATCGGGCGATCCTTGGGCGTATCGGGGATATGGCGGGAATTTTGCAGAGCTTTTTCGGAATTTGAGGCTGCGGAGTCAAGGCAAACCCGGCGGTCCTTTTGGCGAGCGATTGCTCTGCTCCGTCGTCCCGGCCTTCGCCGGGACGACGTGGAGAGATCAGCGTTTTCCGCTCAACCGCTGCAGGAACCCGGTGAGATCATCCGTGACATGGTCGACATGAGCGGCGTCGCGCCCCTCCAGCTCCCAGGTCTCGCGCACCACCTCCTGGCTGCCGTCGGGCACGACCAGCACGGTGGTCATGCCGAGCTCATGCGGCACCACCAGATTGCGCGCGAGGTCCTCGAACATCGCGGCCTTGGCCGGATCGACGTCGTGCAGCCTGAGGAACTTCTGGTAGGTCTGCGGCGCCGGTTTCGGCTCGAGATCGGCGGCGATGATGTCGAACACGCCGTCGAAATGATGGCCGATGCCGAGCCGGCCGAGCACCGCGTCGACATGGTCGACCGAACCGTTGGTCAGGATCAGCTTGCGCCCCGGCAGTTTTGCGATCGCGGCGCCCATCGCCGGGTTCGGCTCAAGCGGCGAGTGGTCGATCTTGTGCACATAGGCGAGATAGTCGTCGGCCTGCACGCCGTGCTCGGTCATCATTCCGCGCATCGTGGTGCCGTAGCGCAGGTAATAGTCCTTCTGCAGCCGCCGTGCTTCTTCGGGCGAGATCTTCAGCCAATTGCCGACAAACTCGCCGATCCGCGCATCGACCTGCTGCCACAGATTGACGTGATGCGGGTACAGCGTGTTGTCGAGGTCGAACACCCAGGTCTCGACATGGCCGAAGTTGCGCGGAGTTTTAGTCATGGCTTTTTCAACGCGTCGTCCCGGCGCAGGCCGGGACCCATACGCCGCGGCGGCAATTGGGGCCGTGGTGCGCGTTGCCTTTCGTTGTGGGGTTGTCGCCAGTGAACAACATGTGGCGCGGTGGTTATGGGTCCCGGCCTGCGCCGGGACGACATCGATATTTGTAGCGCCAGCGTCTTCATCACGGCACCGCAAAGCGCAGCGTCTTGCCGCCGCTGGTCATGTCGACGGTGGTGAAGCCGAGCGCGGTGAGGCCGCGGCTGGCGCAGTCGCCCTGCTCATTGACCTCGAACTTGCTGTCGCGGGTGCAGAGCTGCACCGCGCCGCCCCAGTTCAACGGCTTGTCCTTGATCTTGATGGTGCGGTTGTCGCCATCGACCGCTTCGGCGAAGGAATAGATCTGCTTCGGCGTGCCCGACACGTCGGGATGCAGGCATTTGCCGGGGTCGACGCGATACCAGCCGCGGCTGGTCACCGCCTTGCCGTCGTCGGTCGCGACCGCGGCCATCACCTTGTACTGAGTATCGTTGCACCAGGTCAGCCCTGACGCCGACGGCTTCTGCACGGCATCGACCATGGTGGTGAAGAAGTTCGGCGACTGCACGATGTCGCTGGCGAGCCCGCGGCTCTTGAGGAAGGCCGACAGCGCGCTCTGCGTCTTCGGTCCGTCGACGCCGTCGATCGGCGCCGCATCGTAGCCCGCGATCACCAAGAGGCGCTGGATGCCGGCGAGCCGCGCCTGCTCGTCGTCATATTCGCTGTCCTCGGCGAGGTAGGCGACGAGATTGCCATCGTCGGTCTGCGTCGGCGTGATCTGGGTGAATTGCGCTTGTGTCTGGCCGGAGCGGCATTGCCGCGCGGCGGCGATCACGAAATTGTCCTGCGCGACGCAGAGCGTGTCGGTGCCGTTCTGCGGGATCGGCGAGGCGCCGTAGACGCCGAGCGCGCGGGCATTGAGCAGCACGCGGTCGGCGGTCAGCGCTCCCTGCACCACGACCCGGCAGGTCGCGGGATCGATGCGGAACCAGCCGCGTGTCGCGGTTGCGGCCTTGTCGTCGATGCCGATCGCGGCCTCGATCACATAGCTCATGCGGTTGCAGAGCTTGAGGTCGGCATGCGCCGGCGCCGCCGAGAACAGGAACGACACCAGCGCGGCCGGCAGCGACATTGCGAGCCGCGCCGCCGGCGAGCGGCGAGGGAGCCTCGCCGTGTGTCCCGCGTCTGCCATTACTTATGGATCAGCGTGCCGGTGCCCTGGTTGGTGAAGAGCTCGAGCAGCACCGCGTGCTGGGTCTTGCCGTCGATGATCACGACGCCTTGCACGCCCTGTTCGAGCGCGTAGATGCAGGTCTCGACCTTCGGGATCATGCCGCCGGAAATCGTGCCGTCGGCGATCAGCTTGCGGGCTTCCTTGATCGACAGGTCCGGAATCAGCTTCTTGGACTTGTCGAGCACGCCGGGCACGTCGGTCAGCAGCAGCAGGCGCTTGGCCTTCAGCGCGCCCGCGATCGCGCCGGCAAAGGTGTCGGCGTTGATGTTCAGCGTCTGGCCGTCCTTCGACGTCGCCAGCGGCGCCAGCACAGGAATCAGCTCGTAACCGATCAGCTGGTTGAGCAGCGTGAGGTCGACCTTCTCGGGATCGCCGACGAAGCCGAGATCGACCGCCTTCTCGATATGGGAGTCGGGATCGACCATGGTACGCGTCGTCTTCGACGCCTTGACCATGTTGCCGTCCTTGCCGGAGAGGCCCACGGCCCTGCCGCCGGCCTCGTTGATGTAGCCGACGATCTGCTTGTTGACCGAGCCCGCCAGCACCATCTCGACGATCTCGATGGTTGCGGCGTCGGTGATGCGCAGACCCGCGGCGAATTCCGACTGGATGCCGAGGCGCTTCAGCATGGTCGCGATCTGCGGTCCGCCGCCATGCACCACCACCGGATTGATCGCAGTCTGCTCGAGCAGCACGATGTCGCGCGCGAATGCCTTGGCGGTGTCCTCGGCGCCCATGGCGTGGCCGCCATATTTGATGACGATGGTTTCCTCGTCATACTCCTGCATGTGCGGGAGCGCCTCGGACAGGATGCGGGCCTGATCGAGCGGGCTGATGTGCTGGTCGGTCATGGGGCTGGTCTCATCGTCAGCGGAGGGACGGCCGCGGTTCTATCTGATTGCCGGGCAGGGCGCAAAGCGGGGATAGCAATTCGTAGCCGGTTGGAGCCAACGGGCTATGGGTCATCGCCTCGGCCACATGGCCGAAACCGCCAGCGCCACCCAGCTCAGAATCAGCAATGTTCCGCCGGCCGGCGCGGCCATCGGAAACAGTCCGTGGCCGGCATACTGGCGCAGCACCAGGTCGCCCGCGAACAATGACGCCGCGATGACGAAGCCGGACGCCGCCGCGATTCCGAGCTTGGCGTGAACGATTGCACGGTCCGCGACCGCAATGGTCGCGATGGCGGCGGGCGCATGGAACAGCAGCATCGAGGACGCTGCCGCCAGCCGCGTGGCATCAGGCAAATGAGCCGCGGCCGCTGCCAGCATGACGCCGCAGGCGCCCATCACGGCGGCACAGACGATCAGGAGGCGGGGCGCGCCGCTCATCGGAGCCGTTCCTCGATCAGGCGCACCATCGCCGCGCGCAGCTCCGGCATACCATCGCCGGTGCGCGACGAGGTCACCAGCACCTCGGGGAACGCGGCGGGATGCTTTGCCAGCGTCGCTGACGTATCGGCGATCGTGGTCTTCAGTTCGCCGACCTTGACCTGGTCGGCCTTGGTCAGCACGACCTGATAGCTGACCGCGGACTTGTCCAGCGTCTTCAGCACGTCGAGATCGACGTCCTTGATGCCGTGGCGCGCGTCGATCAGCACGTAGACCCGCGCCAGCGTCGCGCGCCCGAGCAGGAATTTGTGGATCAGCGCCGTCCATGACGCCACCTTGGTCTTCGGCGCCGAGGCGTAGCCGTAGCCCGGCATGTCGACCAGGCGGAAGTTCGCGTTCTCCGGGCCCTCGAAGAAGATCAGTTCCTGGGTGCGGCCCGGCGTATGCGAGGTACGCGCGAGCGCGCTGCGGCCGGTCAGCGCGTTGATCAGGCTCGATTTGCCGACATTGGAGCGGCCGGCAAAGGCGACCTCGAGGCCGGCCATCGGCGGCAGCGTCTCGATCGAGGGCGAGGCCCAGATGAAGCGCCAGTCGCCGGCGAACAGTTTTCGGCCCTGTTCGATCAGCTCCGCATCGGGTTCGGTGGTCATCGAAGGGTCCACTTCGTCTTGGCCGGAGCAGATCCGACCGTTCAGGTCAACGTCTTGCCACCCTCCAATACGTGGATGCCCGGCACAAGGCCGGGCATGACGCATTGATCAAGCGAGGTGGCCGGGAAGCTATGTCGGCTTCTTGGCGAACGTCGATTTCAGATTGTCGAACAACTCCACCTTCACGCCGTTCTTGCGCATGATGAAGCTCTGCTGCAGCACCGAGAGCGTGTTGTTCCAGGCCCAGTAGATCACGAGACCCGCCGGGAAGCCGGCCAGCATGAAGGTGAAGATCAGCGGCATCCAGTCGAAGATGATCTTCTGGGTCGGATCCGGCGGCGCCGGATTGAGCTTCATCTGCACCCACATCGTGATGCCCATGATGATCGGCCAGATGCCCATCACCAGGTACGAGCCGAAATGCGGTCCGAGCAGCGCGATCGGATCGAACGGGATCAGGCCGAACAGCGTGAACAGGTTGGTCGGATCCGGCGCCGAGAGGTCCTTGATCCAGCCGAAGAACGGCGCGTGCCGCATCTCGATGGTGATGAACAGCACCTTGTAGAGCGAGAAGAACACCGGGATCTGCAAGGCGACGGGAAGACAACCGGCGATCGGGTTGATCTTCTCCTTCTTGTAGATCTCCATCATCTCCTGCTGCTGCTTCACGCGGTCGTCGGGATAGCGTTCCTTCAGCGCCTGCAGCTGCGGCTGCACCGACTTCATCTTCGCCATCGAGGCGTAGGACTTGTTGGCGAGCGGGAAGAACAAGAGCTTCACGATCACGGTCACCAGGAGGATCGCGATGCCGAAATTGCCGACCAGGCGATAGAACCAGTCGAGCGCCAGGAACATCGGCTTGGTGATGAAGTAGAAGTGGCCCCAGTCGATCAGGAGGTCGAAATGGTTGAGGCCGAGCTGCTTGTTGTAGCCGCCGAAGCCGACCAGCGGGAAGTTGAGGCCGACGGTCGCGGCCTCCTTCGCGCCGGCAAACAGCCGCGCGTTGGCGACGCCGGAGCCGCCGATCGGAATGGTCTGCGCGCCGAGCATGTAGTCGACCCGGTAGCGCTTGTCGCCGTTCGTGAAGCGCGCTTTCTCCAAGGTCGCATTGGTCTCGGGCAGCAGCGCGGTCGCCCAGTATTTGTCGGTGATACCGAGCCAGGCGTCGGTCACGTTCTGGAAGATAACGCCACGCGAGTCCGGACCCGTGGGGGTCTTGCTGTCGTCGATGTTCTTGTAAGTGTATTCCTGCAGGCCCTGTTCGCCGAGATAGCCGATCAGGCCTTCGTGCAGGATCGCGTAGCCGGACACCGGCGGCTTGCCGCCGCGCGAGATCAGCGCAAACGGATACAGCGTCACCGGCGTGCTGCCTTGATTGGTGACCTCATCCTTGATGCTGAAGAGGTAGCGATCGTCGATCGAGATGGTGCGGCGGAAGGTCAGGCCCTGGCCGTTCTCATACTTCAGCACCACCGGGGTGCTCGGCGACAGGCTGTTCGACCCCTCCTGCTGCCAGACGGTTTCGGAATCCGGCGTCTTCACCGACGAGCCGGTGGGCGTTAGCCACAGGAACTCGGCATAGTAAGGCTCGGCGGTGCCCGACGGCGACAGCAGCACGATAGCCGGCGATTTGGGGTCGACCGTCTCGCGGAAATGGACCAGCGCCAGATCGTCGATCCGGGCGCCCTTCAGCGCAATGCTGCCGATCACGCGCGGGGTCTCGATCTTGATGCGCGGACCGGCTGCGAGCACGGTTTCACGGCTTGCCACCGGAGCGTCAACCGCAGGCGTGCCCGGCGTCGCCGGGGGGGCAGTCGAGGTCCCAGGTGCAGCGCCCGGGGTCGCCTGCGGCGTCGGCTTCAGCAACTCGGCCTGGCGCTGCACCTCGCGCTGCTTCTCCATCTGCGGCATGTTGTAGAAATATTGCCAGGCGATCAGGACGAGGCCGGACAGAATGACGGCAAGGATCGTGTTGCGGTTGTCGGACATCTCTTAGGGTCTCGTCATTCCATTCGGATTGGGCGCGCTCGTGTTACCCGCCCTGTCGGCACCCGTCTTGTTGGTACCGATCTTGGGCGCAGGCCGGTCGAGGCGGCGCAGCGCCGACCGCAGGTCGTCAATCATGGTCGCAAAGTCGCGGGTCAGCGCGTCACGGCGGCCGACTAGCACATAATCATGGTGCGGCCGCATGAATACGGCATCGACCCGTCTCATCACTTCGCGAAGCCGGCGTCGGATGCGGTTGCGCTCGGTCGCGGTGCCATTCTTCCTGGTGACGGTATAGCCGACGCGGATCGGGCCCTGATCGTTGCGGCAACGGCCCTGCAGCACAAAAGCTGCGGTATTCGCCCGCACGCCATTGGCAGCGGCGAGGAAATCCGCCCGCTGCCTCAGCCGATCCATAATGGGTATCTCCGGGTGGAGACGTCCGGGCTCAGGCGCTCAGGCGCTTGCGGCCGCGCGCACGGCGCGCAGCGAGAACCTTGCGGCCGCCGGCCGTGGCGAGACGGGCGCGGAAGCCGTGACGGCGCTTGCGCACCAGTTTGCTGGGTTGATAAGTCCGCTTCACGGGTAATTCTCCGCTGACCGGGCAATTTGCCGTTGTATTGAGATGGAGTCCGGTGATGCTGGCGGGCCCAAACGAGCCGTTACGGCCCCAAAGAGCCGCCCCCGGTCAAGAACCGGGCCATCGCGGACAGTTGGCGCGGCTTATAAGGGAGCGCCCTGTTTTCGTCAATGTCACAGGGCGTCGCAAAGAGGGTTCTTTGAAACGTCGCAATTGGGGCGAATATAACTGTTTTCGCGGGGTTTTTGACGGTGAGGAGCGCCTTGGGGGCGTTCCGGGAACCGCCGACATTAGCGATCCGTAATTTGACCGGCTTGGGGGCCGGGCCGCATCTTCCGACCCCTAAGCCAAACAAGGCCTTATCTTGTGGCTCTAACCGACGATCAGGCGACCGCGCAGAACCAGCGGCCCAAGCCGACCCTCCGGCTCGGGCTGTCGGGCAAGCTCTTGCTGCTGACGATTCCGCTGGTCATGATCGCCGGGCTCCTGATCTATGTGCCGGCGATCGCGAACTTCCGGATGAACCGGCTCAACGACCGCCTGGCCGCCGCCAATACCGCGGCGCTGGTGCTCGATGCCGCCCCGTCAGGCCTGGTGCCGGATTCGCTGGCCCGGCAGATCCTGACCAGCATCGGCGCCCGCGCGGTTGCCATCAAGCTCGGCCAACAGCGCCGCCTGCTCGCCAGCGCCGATCTGCCGGCCTCGATCGACCATGATGTCGACATGCGGGCCATGACGGTGTGGTCGGCGATCGTCGATGCCTTCGAGATCATGCTGGAGCACGGCGACCAGACCATCCGTGTGGTCGGCCCGGCGCCGGGCCAGGCCCAGTTCATCGAGGTCGTGATCGACGAGAAGCCGCTGCGGCAGGCGATGTACCGCTTCTCGCGCAACGTGCTGGTCGTTGCGCTCTTGATCGCCGGCCTGACCGCAGGCCTGGTCTACCTGGCGCTGCATTATCTGTTCGTGCGGCCGATGCGGCGGCTGACCGCGAGCCTGGTCGGCTTCCACGAAAATCCGGAGAGTTCGGCGCGAATCATCGTGCCGAGCCAGCGCGGCGACGAGATCGGCGTCGCTGAGCGCGAGCTGTCGGACATGCAGCGTGACCTCGTCTCGATGCTGCATCAGAAGAGCCGGCTCGCCGCCCTCGGTCTCGCCGTCTCCAAGATCAACCACGATCTGCGCAACCTCTTGGCCTCCTCGCAATTGCTGTCGGACCAGCTCGCCAGCGTGCCTGATCCGCGGGTGCAGCGCTTCGCGCCGAAGCTGCTGCGCTCGCTGGAGCGCGCCATCGCGTTCTGCCAGTCGACCTTGTCCTATGGCCGTGCGCAGGAGGCGGCGCCCGACCGCCGCGTCATCATGGTGGAGCCGGCGGTTGCCGAGGTGCGCGAATCGGCCGGGCTTGCGACCGATGTCTCGATCACCTGGATCAGCGCGATCGAGCGCGGCCTGACCATCGACGCCGATCCGGACCAGCTGTTCCGCGTGCTGCTCAATCTGGTGCGCAACGCGACCCAGGCGCTGGAAAGCCGGCAGGACGGCGATGGCGGCGCCCAGCAGATCCGCATCACCGGCCGCCGCGAGGGCACGGTTGCGATCATCGAGGTCTCCGACACTGGGCCCGGCGTTCCGGCCAAGGCGCGCGAGCATCTGTTCGAGGCGTTCCAGACTTCCGGCCGCCCCGGCGGCAGCGGACTTGGCCTTGCCATCGCCGCCGAGCTGATCCGGGCCCATGGCGGCCATATCCATCTGGTCGAGGGTACCATCGGCGCCACCTTCCGGATCTCGATCCCGGATCGCCCGGTGGAATTGCTGTCGGTCCGCAGCGAGCGGGCGAGGGCGTAACGCCGTTCCGGTACTCTGGGGCGGCAGGAGCGCGCCGAAAATGGCGTTTCCAGAGCTTGCCAACCGGACCGGGAGCCTGTAGCTAGAGCGCTCTTTCGCGACGTTCCGGGGCTCCCGGAACCTTGCGGGCTTCAAGCCCAACCGCGAAAATGCGCCCGTAGCTCAGCTGGATAGAGCATCAGACTACGAATCTGAGGGTCGGACGTTCGAATCGTTCCGGGCGCGCCATTTGCGTACAAAACCAGGACCATCTCCGTTCTCGGTCTGTTTGCCGGCGACGCGCGGATGTGATCGGCGTTCTCGATACGGCACCTACCACGAGCGCAGCCTGTCGGATCGGCTGCCGAAGGCGCAGCGATATCTGCTCGCCAACAGTTTCGACATCTCGGACGAAGTCGTCGGCGTGATGGCGAAGGCCGCGTGCCGAAACATCGGGACGTGGTGAGAAGCAATTCGGCAGCACATGGTCGGGGTAATTGGCGGAGACGAGTTCAACCGGTTTCCGGGGGCGGAAGCAAAAACTGCATGGCTTCAACCGGACGGTTGATGTGCAGTCTGCGACCTCCTGCCACCGTGCCACAAGCGTTAGGCGAATAGCCTCAAGATGATACCATCTTGATGCGCGCCGGCTCGGGGTTGAATGCATGAACTGCATTGCAGATCGTTGGAGGCGGCGGCATCCCGGACCGGACGCGAGTGGTCGCATGCACGAGCCTGCAGCGCGCGGCTGACATGTCATCGTTTGGCTCTGGTTCAGCATCTGATTTGGCATGCCCGCTCCGTCCGGCACGCTCGCTCTTGCGGCGTGAGCGGCAGCGCGCCCGATCCCAAGAATGCGGACAAGAATGCGCACGGGCCTTTTCGGCTTCCAATAACCTCAGTGCAAGAAACTGGACATGACATCGGTCAGACCGCAGCTTTCGCCTGGCGTCATCGACAAGATTTACGAAACAGTTTCCGATCCATCGCAGTGGCAGGCTGCCATCGATCAGGTCCGTGTCATGTTCCACGGTTCTGCTGCGTGCTTCGTCCGGAGCGGTCCCGGCCTGGCGTCGGCCGATGTGATCAATGCAAACCCCGACCCCACGTATCAGCGTCGCTATATCGACGAACATGCAGGGCGTTCCGACATCTACACCGACGCGCTGGATGCCGCTCCTGTCGGGATGATCTACAGCGATCGTGCGTTGATCGGAGATGAGATCTTGCGGCGCAGCCGCTTCTGGAATGAATGGATGGCGCCGCAGGACATGTATGGCGGCCTCGGCAGCAAATTGCTGGCGTCCGGTCCGTCATTCTGGTTTCTCGACGTCCAGCGCGGTCGCAACCAACCCGCCTTCGACGCGGCCGAGGCCGAAGTGCTGCAATTGATCGCGCGGCACATCGCGCGCGCGGCCCAGCTCGGCCGCAGGCTTCAATTGGCGCAGGCGCTGGCTTCAGGCTACGCGCACGTGCCATTCGGCGTGCTGCTCGTCGATGCCCAGTTGAGCGTCGTCCACCTCAATGGGGTGGCCGAGGAAATCCTGATGCGCCGGAGAAGCCCGTTGCGCGTGAAATCCGGCACGCTGGCAGCGGCGGATGCCAAGAGCACGGCTGCCTTGCGGCAACTCGTTGCCGATGCCTGCACGGTTCACGACGGTGTCGCCCCCGGCCCGGGCGGCGATCTTCTGCTCCGCGCCGGCGAGGCCGATGAAGCCGGCATCGATGTCGTGCTGAGCGTCGGGCCGACCGCGGGCACCGAAGTATCCGGGTTCCTGCGTCCGCGGCACGCTATCATCTACCTGCACCAGACGTCTCTGGCATTGCCCGGTGGGTTCGCAGATCACGCCCGCAAGCTGTTCGACCTCACGCCCACCGAAGCCCGGCTCGCGGCCGCGCTTGCCGGAGGTTTGACATTGAAAGATGCCGCGATCCATCAGGGCATTCGCTTCAGCACCGCACGCTTCTACCTCCATGGCATCTTCCGCAAGACCCGGACCAATCAGCAAAGCCAGCTCGTCGCGCTGCTGAAGAGCACACTGCCGCTGATCCGGCGCGGCTGAGTCCGAAAGCCTTGTGGCGGCTTTGTCACAGCCGTTCGCCAAGTGCCGGTGCCCCTAGCATATGCGAGGTGTTCGCGCCCGCCATATTCGGAAACATTCGCTGCACGTGCGCCGCTGTGTCGGCGCCAAGCAGGCAATGGGGCGAGGCGATCATGAAGAAGAATCTAGTTGCTGCACTGGCGCTCGGCATCGGTGCGGCCGGTGCCGTGCATGCGGCGCCAAACGACGATGTGGTGGCGAGGCTCAACGCGCTGGAGAAGGAAAATGCCGCGATCCGCAAGGAGAACGCAGCGCTGCGCCACAACAAGTCCCTACGCGAGCAGAACGCGGCGCCGAAATCAGCATCGGCAGTCGAGCCGCAGGCCGCTCCCAAAGCCCGTGCCGGGCGCTCCGATCCGTTGCAGGCGTTCGCCGCCGATCTGCCGTTGGCCTACAAGGCGCCGGTCGTCGGCGAGCCCGGCCGGTTTCGGGTCTGGGGTGAGGGCGGCGCGATCTGGAGCGGCGGCGATCCGGTTTCGTCGGATTACAACCTCACCGATTTCACCCGGCTGGACGCGCTGAGCGATTCTGCTCGTCTGCCTGGATCGTTCGATTTGACGCCCAAGGTAGGCTGGGAAGCGGCGGCCGGCTTTGACTACCGCTTTGCGGCTTCGCCATGGCATGTCAGCGGCCAGTTTCGTTACGGTGAGGGCAAGGCCTCCGGCTTCGCATCGTCTGCGGGGGCGATAGATCCGGCAGTCCTCGCATCGGTCAAAGGGCTCCGTGTTAGCGGCTTCAGCGGGAGTTCGTCGTCGGGGGCGGCGTACAAGGAAACGCATTGGTTGGCCGATGCCGCTGTTGGACGGGACGTTCTTGGGGGCGGCGCGTCCGCGATGCAGGTGAAATTCGGCCTGCGCCTGGCGGAATTCGTGGGCAAAAGCAGCGCAACGAACAACACGAGCACCACCAGCACCTTCACCAAACCCCTTGATATTTTGGGCAACGGGTCTCTTCTGTCCAACCAAATCTCGACCAACGCCATGGATGCGACAAATCAACGAAACAGCTTTCTCGGCGCCGGGCCGCGTCTGGGGATCGAGGGCGCGGTTCCATTCGCGGGCAGCTGGGCGTTTGATTATCTCGGCGATGTCGCGGTCCTGTTCGGAAACCAGAAGTTGGTGAACACGTCGACGTCTGCGCGAAGCTTCGATCCGGCCGTTCTCAACAGCACTCTCGGCAGCGTCAGCAGCAGCACATCCACTGACCAGCGTTTCGCAACCGTGTTCAACGCGGATATCCAGGTCGGCGTGTCGTACTGGATGACGCCAAACGTCAAGCTCAGCGCCAGCTACCGGCTGGACGCCTACTTCAATGTGCTGAACCAGGCCTTCAGCACGGACACCAAGCAGACGCTCGATCGCTACATCCACGGGCCTCGCCTTGGTCTGAGTGCGACGTTCTAGAATTCCGTACCGATCAGCGAAGCGCAAGCTAGGGTCACAAAGGCGCGTCGTGCGATGTGATCCAGGCCCATTATCCGAAACTGTCTTTTGGTCGCGCGCGGGCGGGATCGATCCGCGCGCGGAAGCGGCCGCGTTGAAGAGTACCGTGCCGACCATGGCGCCGACGGAAGCGTCGAAGCGGCCGTGACACGTGGTGTAAGCCGAACGGTTGATGTGCCGCCGCTCTATCTCCCCCAGCTTCCGATCGAGTCACTGAGACAGGAGAGCAACGGATGCGATCCGGATACACTCGCCACAATCAAACCACGGGCTCACACGGCAGCACGGCCATCCGCTCACCCGGCCTAGCCAAGGCCGATCGTGCGGGCGGCGCACTGGCAGGCACGGCGACCGCCTTCATCGCGGCGTTGCGCGAGATGTTCCGGCTGCCCGCGATGTGGTCGCAACGCGCTTCCTTCAGGGCGCAGTTGCGCGCCGATCTCCAGGACAATGCCGATCTGCTGCACGACATCGGCTTCAACATCGCCGAAGTGCAGGCTGAAGCGGTGCGCTTCTTCTTCGAGCCCGTCGTGCTGACACGCCGTTCCCATCCTCCCGACGTGGAGCGAGAATATTCCGATCGTCGCGCGCGTCATGCAGCGACGTCTCCGGACTATCCGGAAACGAAGGCCCGGCCGCGTTAACCGATTTTGGAAGGCACTCGATCACGCCGAATTTGGAGCAGGGTCTTGTTTGAGGGAAATCGTCGTATCGTTCTTCAGTCATTTGTTGTCGGTGCCGGCGTGACAGGGCACGTGCGGCATCAGCGACTGGACGAGCCGTCGTTGGCGCGGCTTACACCGGGAAAGTGAGTGACTTTGCGAGCCTGACCAGATCAACTTGACGCCGGCACCCTGTCTTGTCGAAGACGTGAATGAGATGAGTTTTGACGGTGCTGACCGAAATGCCGAGCATCGCCGCGATATCGGCTCGAGTTTGTCCTTCGCAAACGAGCTCGAAGATACGAATCTCGGCCGGCGTCAGATCATAGAGCTGGCTGAGAGCATCCTGAGGCAATCGCGGCGGCCCGGAAGCCGACGCAACGAACAGAGCGGCGGCGGCTCTCTGGATCAAACCGGATCGCATGTGGCCGCGTCGCAACGGCAGAACGTGGATGACAAGAGGGGCTCCGTCGGGACGAAGGATCGGGATGCCGATGCCCTTTTGCCCGAGCGTCGCCTCGTCCTTCGCCGCATGTGCGACAGCCGACTGCAATGTGCTTGTCGTGATCGTGGACTGAACGGCGATCCGGCCGTGTCGAACCACAATCGGATCACCGGCTGCGAGCATCGCGGTGGCCGTGGCGTTGGCGTGAACGATTTTGGATTCCTCGTCCGCCAGGACGACACCAGCCGTCAGGGCCTCCACGGTCGCGGCGAATGTTGCGGCTTCCACCGTCTTCATGTCGAACAGATTGCTGATCGTCACGGCACGGCGAATGTGAGGTGCCAGCAGCCGCAATCCGGTGATCTGCGCATCGCGAATCGGGCCGGCCGATTCATGCTGACTGAATATGGCATTTCCAACCATCATCCCGTCGCGAACGAGGCCGACGGCAACGGCGTCGAACAGGCCCTTCGGCAGTGCCCACTCGAGATAATAGCGATTGCCGAGGATGACGTCCTGCCGGACGGCCTGGGATTGAACGATCGGCTCTCCGAGCGGGTATTGCTGAATGCGCTCAGCGCCGCCCCAGAGTTCGATGATGTCAGTCCCATACGCGATCCCGTTCTGAGCCATCTGGGCCAGGTTGGACCCGGAGACCGCATTGACGCCCGCCTTCATGTTTGTGAGGCTGGCGACCGAGAGCGCGCCGGTGGCAAAGCCGAACTCGGCGCAAATCCCGTCCAGAACCGCTGCCCATCGTTCCGGCGCGATCACGCAATCGTAGATGGCACCAATGAGGTTCGAGAACTTTTCGACCGAAGCTTGCTGCATTCCGGGCTCGCTCGAAGGTCAGAGGCGTCAACGGGGACATAATGCGATAGCGGTGAGACCAGGGGTACACGCGGCGATCACGACGAATGCCCTCGGTGCAAGCGTTGGACGGTCAAACCTGACCCAGCAAAATATGCGCCAGAACGTCGGGCTTCAGGCGTGCGACATTGTGCCCGCAGTCGAGGGCGATGGTCGACCAGCCCGGATCGCGGCTCAAGCGCTCATAGAGATCAAGGAAAGGACTTCCCTCCCATCCGAATGCGCCGACGTAGGACTTGCGTGGCACTTCACGCCATCGCCCGCTCAGATTGATGGATTGCAGGAACGTCCCGATCGGCTGCGGTCGGCAGCGCGGGTCAAGGTTCGGAGGTGGCGCGCAGTTCAGTCCGTCGGATTTTACACCCGCGACAAAAAGATCTCGAAAACGGGGCGTCGTCAGCGACCAGACTGAGTCGCCGGAATCGGGCACATAGGCGTCGACATAGACCAGCGCGCGAATCTGCGATGGTGCCACGTCAGCTGCGCCGCTCACGACCATTCCACCGTAGGACTGTCCGACAATGACGAGTTCGTCGTCATGCGACTTCACGGCATGCGCAACCTCGCCGATGTGAGCATCAAGATTGGCCAAAGGGGCAGGCGCTTCGCCGAGCCCCGCAAGCGTGACCGGAACAGCCTTGTGCCCGTGCGCAGCCAGTATTTCGGCGACATCTTGGTAGACCCAGCCGCCCTGCCAGCCGCCGGGTATCAGGATGAAAGTGGCCATACGATCGGTCTCTGAATTCGAGGCTGCGGATTTGGCGATGAAGCCAAGTCGATGATGCAGCGTTCACTTTCCCATCCGCACGCCCTTGGTCGTGAACCGCTGCGCCTTGCCGCCGTCGCGCAGCGGTCGCCGCGTGCCGGCGGCCTTGCCGGTGCCGGGCGGCTGGTGGGCGGGCACCAGCTGGTCGGGGCGCGAGCCGATCAGATCGCGGCGTCCCATCTGGATCAGCGCTTCGCGTAGCACCGGCCAGTTGTCCGGGTCGTGGTAGCGCAGGAACGCCTTGTGCAACCGGCGTTGCCGGAGGCCCTTGATCGCTTCGACCTTGTCGCTCGCCCCGCGGCGCACGCCGCGCAGCGGATTGACGCCGGTGTGGTACATCGCGGTCGCGGTCGCCATCGGCGAGGGCAGGAAGGTCTGCACCTGGTCGGCGCGGTAGCGGTTCTTCTTGAGCCAGAGCGCGAGGTTCATCATGTCCTCGTCGGTCGTGCCCGGATGCGCGGCGATGAAATACGGGATCAGGTAGTATTTCTTGCCGGCCTGCTCGGCCGCGGCATCGAACATTTTCTTGAAGCGATTATAGGCGCCGATGCCCGGCTTCATCATCTTGTCGAGTGGGCCGCGCTCGGTGTGCTCGGGCGCGATCTTCAGGTAGCCGCCGACGTGATGGGTGACGAGCTCCTTGATGTATTCGGGGCTCTCGACCGCGAGGTCGTAGCGCACGCCGGACGCCACCATCACCCGCTTGACGCCCTTCACCTCGCGCACCTTGCGATAGAGCCTGATCAGGTCGTCATGCGAGGTGTTGAGGTTCGGACAGATTTCGGGAAAGACACAGGACGGCCGCCGGCATGCCGCCTCGATCTTCGGATCCTTGCAGGCCATCCGGTACATGTTGGCGGTCGGCCCGCCGATGTCGGATATCACGCCTGTGAAGCCCGGCGTCTTGTCCCGGATGCGCTCGATCTCGCGCAGGATCGAGCCCTCCGAGCGGTTCTGGATGATGCGGCCCTCGTGCTCGGTGATCGAGCAGAACGTGCAGCCGCCGAAGCAGCCGCGCATGATGGTCACCGAGAAGCGGATCATCTCCCAGGCCGGGATCTTGGCGTCCTTGTAGGAGGGATGCGGCGCACGCGCGTAGGGCAGGTCGTAGACGGCGTCCATCTCGGCCGTCGACAGCGGGATCGGCGGCGGGTTGAGCCAGAGGTCGCGGTCACCGTGACGCTGCACCAGTGGCCGCGCGTTGCCGGGGTTGCTCTCCCGATGCAGCACGCGCGATGCGCGGGCGTAAGCGTCACGGTCCTGCTCGACCTGCTCGCAGGCCGGCAGGCGGATCACGACGTTGCCCGCCTGGCGCGCTGCGCCCTCGTCGGCGGAGTCGAGATCGTCGGCATGCAACTCGGCGTAATCCTCGGGCACGCGGCGGAACAGCGCAACGCCCCTGATCGAATCGAGATCGCGCGGCGCTTCGCCATTGGCGAGCCGGTGCGCCACCTCGACGACGGCACGTTCGGCGTTGCCGTAGAGCAGAAGGTCGGCCTTGGCGTCCGCCAGTATCGAGCGGCGCACCTTGTCGGACCAATAGTCGTAATGCGCGATGCGGCGCAGCGACGCCTCGATGCCGCCGAGCACGATCGGCACGTCCTTGAACGCTTCACGGCAGCGCTGCGCATAGACGATGGTGCAACGGTCCGGCCGGCGGCCGCCTTCGCCGTCCGGCGTGTAGGCGTCGTCATGGCGCAGCCGGCGGTCCGCGGTGTAGCGGTTGACCATCGAATCCATGTTGCCGCCGGTGACGCCGAAGAACACGCGCGGTTTTCCCAGCGCCTTGAACGGTTCGGCCGACTGCCAGTCGGGTTGCGCGATGATGCCGACCCTGAAGCCCTGGGCCTCCAGCAAGCGGCCGATGATCGCCATGCCGAAGCTCGGATGGTCGACATAGGCATCGCCCGTCACCAGCACGATATCGCATTGGTCCCAGCCGAGCGCCGTCATCTCGGCACGGTTCATCGGCAGGAACGGTGCCGGCTTGTCGGCGCGCGCCTCGTGGCGCGGCCACGACGTCAGGGACATTTCGGCGTTGGCAAGGGTGCTCATGGCCGCCACGCATAAGACTCCGGCGTCGCGAATTCAACCGATCAGCATGCCGTCCGGCCCGGTCGCGCATTGCCATCGCCGACGAGTTCCAGATCGGACTGAAGGGGTCGGAATGGCAGTTGGCGAATCATGCTGATATCTCAATGGCATAAGAGATCAGCGCCGTGCCATTCTTCCGGCCGGCGACCCGGCGGTGCCAGTTTGGCATTCAAGCTCGATCGCATCCGTAGAACTTGCTCGCCGTATCCGGCGTTGCGTTCCTTGAGGTGCGATTGTCGGCCTGATGGCAAGGCCCGATGGCCGGGTGCAGAAACTTCAGGATGCAACCCGAAGCAATTCGGCAACACTTGGCGGGAAAACTCCGGCGCTCGACGACGTTGAAGACGAGTTCAACCGAACGGTTGATGTCGGGCCTGCGGCCGTGTCCCACATTCGCGGTCGCGACGTCCGGTCAACCCGTCAGGACCGGCCGGAGTTCTGGAGTTGAGAGCGCAAATGCCTCATGCGATCACTGAATCGATGTTTCGTTTGATCAAAGCGCCTGTTGGCGCCGCCGCGCTCGCGACGTTCGTTTCGCTGTTTGCGCCGTTGCCAGCAGCTGCGCAAACCGTTTGCGGCGCGGCCGGGACAGGTGCCCCGCTCGGCACCGCAACTGGGAATTTTGCGTTCGTTTGCGGCCCCGTGAGCCAAGCGAGCGGTGATGGCAGCGTGGCGATCGGTGTCAACACCACGGCGAGCGGGCAAAACAGCATGGCGATCGGCCTGGGCGCCGGGGCAAGCGGTATCGACAGCACGGCGAGCGGCGTCGGCAGCAAGGCGCGTGGAAACTACAGCACGACGAGCGGTGCCAACAGCAGCGCAGCGGGCGCTGGGAGCACCGCGTTGGGAGGCGGCGAGTTTACCGGGGTTGGTGGTACCAACTTTGCTGCTACCGCTTCCGGGAGTTACAGCGTCGCGATCGGAGGTGGCGGCGACGGAAGCGCGGGTACGGGCGCACGGTCCACCGGCGACAAGTCAGTTGCAATAGGCCTCAACAGCGCCGCAGCGGGGGTGTCCTCGACGGCCATCGGAAGCGGCGCCAGCGCCAGCACCACAAATGCCGTCGCGCTGGGCAATACGGTGACGGCGACCGGCGCCAATGCCTTCGCGGCCGGCAACAATGCCCACGCCACCGGGGCGAGCGCCGTCGCGATCGGCGATGGCGCGACCGCCGGTACCGGCGCGAATGCCATTGCCATCGGTACCGGCGCGGTCGCGACCGGATCGATAGCCATCGGCGCCAGCTCGGCGGCGGCGCTCGGCAACACGGCCGTGGGCGATGGGGCGAAGGCAAGTGCCGCTGCAGGCAGCTCCGCATTCGGCAATGGTGCGATAGCCTCGGCATCCAACGCGACTGCCACGGGCGCCGGCAGCAGCGCGACCGATGCAGGCGCGACGGCCTATGGGCAGGGCAGCACTGCGTCCGCGGCGAGCGCTACCGCCATCGGTTCCGGCGCCACCGCAGGATTTGCGAACTCCACCGCGGTCGGCGCGGGCGCGACGACGACGGCGGCCAACCAGGTCGCGATCGGCACCGCAGGCAACACTTATCGCCTGGCCGGCGTCACCTCCGCGGCAAGCCTGGCGGCCCAGAGCGGGCCGGTGTCCTTCGTCACGTCGGACGCCGCCGGAAACCTGGCGACCTCGAGCTTCAATCCATCGAACCTCACCTCATTGCAGTCACAGTTCACCTCGCTGCAATCACAGGTGACCTCGCTGCAATCGCAGGTGATGGACAACCGTTTCGAGGCGCGCAGCGGCACCGCGGTTGCGCTCGCTGCCGGATCGATGCCGGCGCTGCAACCGGGCCGCAAATTCGCGCTGTCGGCCGGTTACGGCAATTTCGAAGGTGCCAACGCCTTTGCAATCGGCGCAACCGCGCTGCTCTATGACAGCAAGAACTATGCGATCGTCGCCAATGCCGGCGGCGGCATCGGGCTCGAGCGCAATGTCGCTGGCGGGCGTGGCGCCGTGTCGATCCAGTGGTAGGCTTGAGCGGCATTGCCATGACGCTGCGTTGGGTCAGTGCCGGCGTTGGGCTCCTGATACTGGGCGCGGTCGCGACGTTCGCGCAGCAGCCGTCGCCGCAGCCGCACCCGCCCCCGTCACAACCTTCGGCGCAGCAGCAGGCGGCCAAGCCCGCCAACATCGACCGCAACGGCGTGCTGATGCTGATCCGCTCGACGCTCCTTGCGCTCGATCATGCCAACAAGAGCGGGAATTACACCGTGCTGCGCGACCTCGGCGCCTCCGGTTTCCAGGTCAACACCGCGGCCAAGCTCGCGGAGATTTTCGCCAAGCAGCGCGCCGATAAGCTCGATCTCTCCGGCGTCGCCGTGATCGAGCCGCAGCTCTCGTTATTGCCGCAGATCGAGCCGAATGGCCTGTTGCACATGGCCGGGTTTTTCCCGTCGGTGCCGTCGCAGGTGAATTTTGAATTATTGTTCGCGCCGGTGGACGGACAATGGCGCGTGTTCGGCGTCTCGCTGTCGGTCGGCCAGTCAGCGCCCGTGGCGCCCGCCGCGCCGGAAGCTTCGTCGGGAAAGGCCGTCGTTTCGCAGAGGCAGACGGCGCCTGCCAAGCCGAACACACCAGCGAAATAGCCGCAGACGGGTCTTGGCATGCTGTTCCGTGGGGCAACGCCGTCCCAATATTCGTGTACGCAACGTTTGCCGTCGTGATGGTGCGTGTTGTAGAGGTAGAGTCCCACTGAGGCGCCAATGCCCCACGAATTGCTCGCCACGATGAAGAGTTGGCCGTGACGTCTGAATCAGCCTTGCTTTCAGAGCTGATCGGCGTCGTTTATGATGCCGCGCTCGATCCTCCCCTCTGGCCACGTGCCATCGAGAAAGTGTGTCGGTTCGTCGGTGGCTCCTCGGCAAATCTGTTCTGGCACGATGCCGCAACCGAGCAGTCCGCGCAGCTGCATCTGTTCAACAACGATCCTCACTACACCAAGCTTTACTTCGAGAAATATTTCTCCCTGAATCCATGTTTTCCTGCGGCTACCTTCTATGATGCCGGTCAGGTCTACGGGTCCACCGATCTCGTTCCGTTCGAAGAAATGCTGGAGACGGTGTTCTACGAGGAGTGGATGAAGCCGCAGGGCGTCATCGATTCGGTCGCCGCCAATCTGGAAAAGAGCGCGACCAGTTCATCCATCATTGCCATTCAGATGCATGAAGCGGACGGCCTCGCCGATGCGGAGAATCGTCGGCGCCTTGCGCTGATCGTGCCGCATTTGCAGCGTGCGGTCTCGATCGGACGGCTGTTCGACCAGAACAGGACCGCGCAGGCGGTCCTGTTAGAGACGCTCGACAACGTCACGGCCGGCGTTTTCCTGGTCGGCGCGAACGGGCGCCTGGTCTTCGCCAACGGTCCCGGACGCGCTCTGCTCAACGATGGCGCGCTGCTCACCGAGAGGATGGGCGCATTGACGGCGGTCTCGCCGCAGGCGCAGCGCGCGTTGCGCGAGGCGCTTGCTGCAGCCGAGAACGGCAATGCCGCAGCCGGCAACCCCGGTCCGATTCCGCTCCTGACTTCGCTGCGGGGCGGCTCCTTTGCCTACGTGTTACCGCTGACCACGGGCGACCGGCAGCGGACCGGCGCGCTGCACTCGGCGGTCGCCGCCGTCTTCGTCCGCAAGACATCGCCGGCGAATCCACCGCCGCTCGAGGCGCTCGCCAAGCTCTACAAGCTCACGGCGAGTGAAGTCCGGATTGTCGATGCGGTCATGAAGGTCGATGGCGTGCGGGCGCTGGCCGAGACGCTCGGGCTGACGCAGGCAACGGTCAAGACCCACCTTCATAACGTGTTTCGAAAGACCGACACCGCAGGCCAGACGGAGCTCGTGAAGCTGATTGCCGGATTCGCGCCGTCCGAGCAGGAATGAAATTCGGCTTCGGAGCCGCAGTTCTCTCGGATCGTCCGTCCTCCAACGAAGTGGTGTTGGGGTTCTGCTGTTCGTCGCGGTCGCGATCTCTGGTGTTCAACCGGGTATCTGCTTCAACCTCGCATCCGTGCTCGCGGATTCTCGATCTATCCCACGTGCCGAAGCCCATGCGCTCGCGGAAGATTCGCGGCGGCCGGCTGCGTGCGTCCGTGCGCTGCGGTGAAGTCGAGGACGGGACCGAGCGGAACGATCCCGGTCGGATTGATCGAGCGATGGCTCTCGTAATAGTGCCGCCGGATATGCTCGAAATCCACCGTCGCGGCGACGCCGGGCCACTGATAGATGTCGCGCGTATAGGCGAACAGATTTGGATAATCGACCAGCCGCCGGATGTTGCACTTGAAGTGCCCGACATAGACCGCGTCGAAGCGGATCAGTGTCGTGAACAGGCGGATGTCGGCTTCGGTCAGGCTGTCGCCTAGCAGGAAACGCCGGTCGGCAAGCCGTTGCTCGAGCCAGTCCAACGTGTCGAACAGCGGCACGACGGCTTCCTCATAGGCTTGCTGCGTGGTGGCGAAGCCTGCCTTGTAAACGCCGTTGTTGACGGTGTGGTAGACGCGCGTGTTGACCGCGTCGATCTCTTCGCGGAGCGCGGCCGGATAGTAGTCGCCGGGCTTGGCGCCGATTCCATCGAAGGCCGAATTCAGCATCCGGATGATCTCGGACGATTCGTTGCTGACGATGCTGCCGGTGTGCTTGTCCCATAGTACGGGAACGGTGACGCGACCGCTGTAGTATGGATCCGCTGCGGTATAGATTTGATGCAGGAACCGGGCGTGGTAGACGGTGTCCGGGACCACGCCCGGGCCGTCGGCGAAGGTCCAGCCGTGCTCGAGCATTAGCCAGTGCACCACCGATACAGAGATCTGGTCCTCGAGCCCCTTCAGCGCGCGCATGATCAGTGTGCGGTGGGCCCAGGGGCAGGCGAGGCTGACATAAAGATGATAGCGGCCGGCCTTTGCCTTGTAGCCGCCGATTCCGGTCGGGCCGGCGCTGCCGTCGGCCGTGATCCAGTTGCGGAAGGAGCTGTCCTTGCGAATGAAGCGACCACCGCTTGGCTTTGTCGCATACCAGGCGTCTTGCCATTTCCCGTCGACCAGCAATCCCATGTCAGCCTCCTTGAACGATGGTTGGTCGGTCGCCTCAGGTGCGGGTGATCGAGAGGCCGCCGTCGACCAGCAACGCGGTCCCGGTGACGAAGCTGGAATCTTCCGACGCCAAATAAAGCACCGAGCGCGCGACTTCCTCGGGGCGACCCACGCGCTTGAGCGCGTGCAGGTTGGTGACGAACGCCGCCTTGTCAGGGGTGTCGTTCATCTCGCGATACATCTCGGTCTCGATTGCGCCGGGCAGCACCGCGTTGACCCTGACGTTCTGTGGGCCAAACTCGGACGCAAGCGTCTGGGTCAAGCCGATCAGGCCGGACTTGCTTGCGGCATAGGCGGCAACGCCGGGGAATGACGAGCTGTAACCGACGAAGGTCGAGGTGAAGATCACCGATCCGCCGCCATGCTTGGTCATCTCGGCGATCTGGTGCTTGGCGCCCAGGAACGAGCCGGTGAGGTTGATCGCGACGGCATCGTTCCAGCCGGCTTCGGAGACGCCGGTCGAGGCACCGCCCTCGCCGAGGGTGCCGGCATTGTTGAAGGCAATGTCTAATCGGCCGAATGCCTTGACCGCCAGGGCGACGAGGGCCTTGGCATAATCTTCCGAGCGCACGTCGCCGGCGAGCGAGACCGCTGTCCCGCCGCTGGCCTTGATCTCGTCGACCAGGCTCGCCAGTTCGCTTTCCCGCCGCGCGCCGACCACCACCTTCGCGCCTTCGGCCGCGAACAGCTTGGCCGTGACCCGGCCGATGCCCGAGCTCGCGCCGGTCACGATTGCAACCTTGTCTGAAAGACGTCCCGTACCCTGTGCCATGTCCGTTCTCCGGTTCGGCCGCGCCAATCGCGGCGTGATGGGAACCTGATTAGTCACTTACAGAACTGGAAAGAAGGTGCAGAAGATGGTTGTATCATTCATCTTTTATGAATGATCGAGGATGCCATGGACCGTCTGCGTGCCTTCGAGGTGTTTGCCACCGTGGTCGGCCAAGGCTCCTTCACCCGCGCGGCGGACAAACTGGAGACCTCGCCGGCCAATGTGACCCGCTACGTCAACGAGCTGGAGGAGATGCTCGGGGCGCGCCTGCTCAACCGGACCTCGCGGCGCCTGTCGCTGACCGAGACCGGCAAGACGCTGTATGACCGCGCGCTCTCGATCCTGGAGGAGGTGGCGGAGGCGGAGGCGATCGCGTCGTCCACTGCAATGCAGCCGCGCGGGCGTCTGCGGATCAACGCGCCGCTGAGCTTCGGCATTCTTCACCTCGCGCCGCTATGGCCACGCTTCATGGCGCGCTATCCGGACATCGAACTCGACATCAGCCTGGTCGATCGGCTCGTCGACCTCGTCGACGAGGGCTTCGATCTGGCTGTGCGCATCTCACGCGGAGGATCGCCGAGCCTGATCAGCCGCAAGCTCGCGGCCATCCATCATTTCGTCTGTGCGTCACCGGATTACGTCGCGCGACACGGCGCGCCGCAGACCCCGGATGACATCAAAAACCACGCCTGCATTGCCTACGCCTATTCCGCCTCGGCCGAGGAATGGCGGCTGCTCGACGGCGACGGCAAGCTTCACGCCGTGCCGGTCTCCAACATCTTCCATACCAACAACGGCGAAACGGCTTGTGCGGCAGCAGCGGCCGGATTCGGATTGATCCTGCAGCCGACATTCCTGATCGGGGAGCTGCTGCGGCAGGGCCGCCTGGTCCGCCTGCTGCCGGACTATCACACACCCGAGATCGACGTGCTGGCGGTTTACCCGAGCCGCCGCCATGTCAGCGCAAAAGTGCGGGTGATGGTGGACTTCCTGGTCGAGGCATTCCGCGGCAAGCCGCCGTGGGATTGACGGGTGATCGAACGGCGCTGCCGGCGTGGACCAAGGTGTGGTGAAGTCAGGGCTGAAGGCGAAGGAACGCCCGTAAAAACCCTGCTTGCGCCCGTCGGGGCGTTGAGAAAAAATAAGGTTTTTCAGTCTACAGGCGGCGGAATGTTTTATTCATTTTGTCCGGCCTTTTGAACCGGCGGGTTCGTTTCTCATGTCGAGTGAGATTTCAAACGCCGTTTTTTGCGCAGCGGTCCTTCTGGGGATCGTCTACGGCAGTCGCATCCTGGAGAAGACGTGGCCCATTGCGCCTGTTTCCGGCGACGAGTTTCGTGCTGATTGGCTCGCGGTCATCGTGAGCGTCGGGTTGGAGCACCTGTTCGCCCCACTTGCTGCGATTAGCGCGGGTGCGATTGCAAGCTATGTCGGACTTGGCTGGATCAAGCTGCCGACCGAAGGCTACAGGTGGTACGTCTCGTTCGCGATCGTGGTGGTGGCGCTCGACCTCTACAAATACACGTTCCATCGGCTTCAGCACGCGATCCCCTTGCTGTGGGCGATGCACTCGTTCCACCACAGCGCGAACGGCATTACGTTCATCACCGGCGCCCGACATTTCTGGTTGGAACGGGTGCTGTCCGACGCCTTTCTTCCGATCATGGCGATCCTGTTTCGGATCCCGCCGGACATGGCGATCGCCGCGGCATTCATCTTCTTCGTCCCCGATGCTTGTGCGCATCTCAACGTCCGCATCCCGCTCGGCCGCTTCGTGACATGGATCAACAATCCGCCTTGCTCCTGGGATACGCGGATGGCTGGTTCCCAAGCTCGGTCTCACATTCGTCCTGACGTGGCTGCTTTGGCGCAGCGACAATGTCTACAACATCGCGCTCGTCGTCGCCTTCTGTTCGACGCCTGTCTTGAACAACCTCGTCATCATCGCCGCAAACTGAACCGGACACGCGTTGCGCTGCCGGAACCGGCGACACGCGCGTCTCGACGCGGGCGCGCAAAGTTTCGTTGGAGCGCACAGAACCTGCCCGCCTCGTCCGGCGACAAACTCCGGAATGACGGATGATTGCGTCGTGCGGTCGGAGAGTGAATGACGTCGGACAGGTTTGTTCTCGCCTGCATCGCCGGTAGTGCCCTGATGCTGGGGGCTCTGGGTGCAACTGTGCACGCGCAGCCGCCGTCGAGCTGCAAGGAGCCGCGGGCGGGTACCAGTCGCGTCCCGATGCTGTCGCCGCCGCTTGCCAATGTGGTGACGGGCAAGGGGCGGCTGCAATTCTACTCGGCGCCCAATCTTCACTGCCCGATCAGCGGGGTGTTCGTGATTCCGAATGACGTGCTCGTCGCCTATGCGCAGACCAGTGATGGCTGGTCGTCGGTGATGTATCTCAATCCGGGGACGGGCAACGACGTCTCGGGTTGGGTGAGGTCGGCGAGACTGAAGGTAACCGGAACCATCGCGCCAAAGTAGCGGCTCACCCGGTCATGCGGATGTCACGGACCGCGGTCGGGACGCGCATTAACCTCCACAAGTTGAAATTCTTGACGGCTTGCGCCCGAAGTTGGAGGGTCGCCGCATGACGGGCGCCCGGTCGGCGCAATCGGGGTTAATGCTCTCGATTTGCTTGAGTGACAGTGAAGACCGCCCAGGCGCACCACGCGGTGAGCGATGAGGGACAGGGTCATCGGTTTTTGAAGATCATTGATACTGGCGTCCGGCGACGCCGCTGCGATTGGACACAGATCAAGTGGCTGACCATGCTGAATTCATCGTCGCATATTGCTTTCCGGCCCCGCCATCCGCATGACGCGCGGGCGCGTCCGCTAATTCCCGAGCGCTAGATGCTGCAGCGCGGGCCGCAGACGCAGGCGAATGCACAGGCCCCGCGCAGGGGCTCCGTCAGGCCGATGACTACCGACGACGTGCCGGCAGTCGCGCGCCTCTTCCTCAAGATCTTCAGGGATGCCGACAAGCCGGCGAGCCCGGACCTCGAGGCGTACCTGGCCGCCCTGAACTTCGGCTCGCCGTGCTACAGTGCGACGGCAGGCACGCAGGTCTACGAGCAGCAGGACGGACGCATCCGTAGCGCGTTGCTCACTGTCCCGATGCGCTTCATGGCCTGTGGCAATGTCGTGCCCGGACGGCTGCTTGGCGTCTTCATGACCGACGCCAACAAGGAAGCTGCCGGCGCGGCGCAGCTGATCCTTGCGCTGCGGCCCAGGCGCGCCGATTTTTCGTTTTGCGACAGCGCCTCGCCGACCAGCGCCGATCACCTGCGGGCGATCGGCGGAAAACCGATACCCGTGCAGAACCTGGAATGGGCGCGCAGCTTCCGTCCGCTGGGCGCGCTCGCCGGACGCTTCTCGCTGCGGTTCTTGCGCCGAAACGATCCGGGCTTCGCGACGCTGCTGCGCCCCCTCGACGCGCTGCTGCGCTGTCTGCGCGGCGGCGACGATGCGGACCAGGCCGCCGGCGTGAACGTGACCGAGATGCCGGTCCCGGCCTTTCTTGAGCATGCGCCGCGGCTGATCGCCCATTATGCGGTGCGGCCGTTGTGGTCGGAAGATGAACTTGGCTGGCTGGTCGCCCTGGCGGCGCAGAATACCAGGCTCGGCGCGTTCACTATCCGCGCGGTGGAAGACCGTGCCGGCACGCCGATCGGCGCATTCGTCTACTACGCCGCCCCGGGGCGGACGGCGCACGTTCTGAACATCCTGTCGCTGCCCGGCCAAGAAATCGTCGTGCTGGGTGCGATGTTCCGCCATCTGGAAAGCACCGGCCATGTCGAAGCCCGCGGCCGCGCGCAGCCCGCCTTGATGCCGGGGCTGGCGCTGCAGCGCTGGCTCGTGTTTCGGCACCGGGCGTTCGCCATGGCGCTGACGCGGATTGCCGAGGTGAACGACGCCGTCGCGCGCGGTGACATCTATCTCGGCGGGCTCGCCGGCGAGGACTGGAGCCGGCTGATGTGCGATTTCGGCTGAGGTGGATCACGCCATGGCAGTGTCGGTTATCCTCAAGGCCCTCAACGAGGAGGCGCGGATCGGCCCGGCGATCGAGAGCGTGCTGGCTGCGCTCGAAGGGATCGGCGGCGAAGTCATCGTGGCCGACGGCGGTTCGCGCGACGCGACGCTCGCCGTCGCGGCGAGATATCCCGTCCGCATCGTGCAGCTTGAACCGGCGATCGCGCCGAGTTGCGGCATCGGTCCGCAGCTCGGTTTCCAGTACAGTCGCGAACCGTTCATCTGTCTGATGGACGGCGACATGCTGCTTGATCCCGCCTTCCTGCCCGACGCGCTCGCCTGGCTCGCGGACCATCCGGGCGTCGCGGGTGTGACCGGGCATGTCGTGGAGATGAACGACACCAGTCTCGAATATGTGCGGCGCGGCCGCAGGATCTCGCCGGAGAACCGGATCGGGGAGATCGACCGCTTGAACGGCGGCGGTCTTTATCGGCGGACGGCGATCGAGCAGGTCGGATATCTGTCGGACCGCAATCTGCATGGCTACGAGGAGTTCGATCTCGGCGTGCGGCTGCGGGCGAGCGGCTGGCGGCTGCACCGTCTCGACCGCAGCTTCGTCCGGCATTTCGGCCATGCCATCAACGCCTACGCGCTGCTCGTCCGGCGCTGGAAGTCGGGCTATCTGCGCGGCATCGGCGAACTGCTGCGGGCGGCGTTCGGCAAGCCGCAGTGGAAGCAGCTGGTTCAGGAATTGCCGGAATTGAAGCTGTGGGGCGCGGTCTACCTCTGGCTGGCCGCCATGGTCGTGCTGCCGTTCCTGACGCCGCATCCCGGATCGGGGCTTGCGATCGATGCGGCCACGATCGCCGGCGTCATCGGATTGATGAGCCTGCGCCAGCGCAGCCTGACGCTTGGTCTCTATGCTGTCGTTGCGTGGTTGTTCCACGCCGCGGCGCTACCGCTCGGCTTCCTGCACGGCCGGAAGGCTCCGGCGGCTTGGATCGACAGCCGCGTCGTCCGGGACATTCCTTGACCGCGCAACAGTCGCGCCGGACTCGTCCGCATCCCGGCAACTGCGGCGCACGAGCCGCAGCAGCACCAGCCACGCGGAGACGACAAGGGATCCCTCGATCACATAGAGTGCCAGGAAGGTCCCGATCGGAGCGGCGAGCCAGGTCGCTGCAGCGATGAGTCCGCTGCCGACCAGATTGGTGCTGTTCAGGATCAGCGCGCGCACGCCTTGCCGTCCCGATGCCCCCAGCAAGTCCATCGCGACTGCCCAGGCGCCGATCAGGATCACCGTGCCGGACAGGCACCGCACGAAGAACGCAAGATCATGGTACTCGCGGCCGAACAACCGCGGCAACTCGGGCGCCAGCACGAACAGGATGAGGCAGGTCGCCGCGCCGAGGCCGAGGGCCGCGGCCAGAGCACGCTTTGCCGCGGGCAGCGCCAGATGCAGGCCGTCGCGGCTGGCGCGCGCGAAGCGCGGATAGATCAGCCGGTTGAACGCATCGATCGAGAGGTAGCTGCTGTCCATGATGCGGCGGGCGACGCCGTAGCTGCCGACGGTCTCGATCGGCGTGAACAGGCCGATCACGAACAGGTCGACGTTGGATCGGATCGCACGAACGACGAATTGGGAGCTGAACAGAACGCCGGAGCGCAATTCCTCGCGCAGGATCGCCAATCGCGGCCGGCCAAGCGGCCGGAGCCACATCAGTCCCACCAGGGCATAGAGCAGGTGTCCGCCAAACTGCCATGCCGCCCATTCCGACAGGCTCGATGCATGGAATACGAGACAGGCAAGCGCGGCCGTCGCCGTGCGCGCGATCGCAAAGCCCACGACCGAGCGATTGGCCGAGCGAACCTGGCCGAGGCTGAGGAATACGGTCTCGACGAGGAGGATCAGGCGGACCAGCACGACGTTGCCGAGGAACAGCAGCGCGATGGCCGAGACGGCGATCGAGGGACCGGAGACCATGCGCGTCCACGACGCCATCGCCGCGACGCCGCCGATCACGAGCACCGCGCCGGTGAGCCCGATCAGGAGAATGTTGTGGCCAAGCAGGTCAGGATAACTCGCCGGCTCGCGCGCGACCCTGCGCAGCAGGCAGTCGGAGGCGCCGAGGCCGCAGATCTGCACCGCGATCGCGGTCACCGCCGATATCTGGACGAACAGGCCGAATTCAGCCGGGCCCAGCGCACGCGCCAGGATCGCAAACGTCACGAGCTGCGCCAGGCTCGCCGCCGCCAGCGATCCGCTCGACAGCAGATAGCTGACGATCATCGGCGTGGCCGTCGAGAATGTCCGGCTAACGGCGGTGATATGTAGCAATGATCCACGGCCTCCGGTTGGCGGTCGATCCCCACGCGCACTCTATCAGGCTCGCATGCGCGTCGTATCGTGAGCTGCGCGCCGTTCGAAGATTGACGTTAACGCCGACGTCGCGCCTGACGCGACGCCCGCGTCCTCGAGCGCTTGCTCGTGGTCTCGAGCGGAGCGTTGCGGTCCGTCGCTCAACGAAGCCGCAAGGTCGCGCAACCGCGAGCGCGGCGAAGAAGCTGTGAGGTGCGATCCTCCCGCGCTGTGTTCGTGAACGACGCGCGATCGCCGATGCAATCAAAGGTTGATTATATGCGGCTCATCAGTTCGTCGTCGGACATCAGCTTTTATGGAGCTATCACTGCGCATGCCAATATCCAAGGAATTGATAGTAAGGTTAACGCTAACACCTAACGCTAAAGGCCACTTAAAGTTGTCTGTGCTCTTGGAGCGAGGATAGTGGGCCAAGCCGAGCGAAATGAATGCTCGGGACAGGACACGGAGGTCGTCATGGACGATTTGGCCGCTCTGAGCGTCAAGAGACCCATCACCGGGCACGTGTTGCCGGACGGCACGATCAGCGGATCGGGCTCCGTGCCGATCGCGCGGATCAAGGTCGGCATCGCTTTCGATGGCGATGCCTGGTCCAGCCCCAACTAGACCGCCCCCGCCAGGCCGGCATGCCCCCCAGTGAAGTCGACTGACATGTACACAGCAACCGACAGCAACAGGTCACGGCGAGATGATGCCGCTTACCGCGCGATGAGCGCAACGGCTTCGGCCGTGATCAGCCCGATGCAGGTCGCCGGCCTGCTGCTGCAGGGCTGGCGCTGGATTCTGGTTGCCATTCTCGCCGGCGCGATCGTCGGCGTCGGTGCAACGCAACTCGTGACGCCCCGCTTCACCGCGATCACCGATCTCACGATCTCACCGTCCAACCTGATGGTCACCCCGAACGATCTTTACGCGACGAACATCCAGAGCGACAGCCAGATCCTGGATGTCGAGAGCAAGATGCGGACGATCACCTCCGGGAATGTTCTGCGCCGCGTGATCGACAAGCTCGGCCTCAGGAACGATCCGGAATTCGCCGACAAGATGCGCCTGTTCGATCTCGGCTGGCTGTTCGATCGCCGCGCATCCGACGCGGCCGAACGCAACGATCTGATGGGCCTGCTCGCCAAGCGCATCAACGTCGTGCGACAGGAGCGGTCCTACGTCGTGACGCTGTCGGTCTGGGCGAGCGAGCCGGCGATGTCGGCTCGGCTTGCGAATTCAATTGCCACGACCTTCCGCGAAGAGGTCGTTCGGGCCGACGCCGAGCGGGCCGGACGCGTGGCCCAGGGGCTGACGGCGCGGCTCGGCGAGCTCAAGGCCGCGGCGACCGAGGCGGAAGACCGCACCGAAGCCTTCCGTCGCGCCCATGGCCTTCAGCAGGGGCAGTCCAAGCAGCCGCTGAGCACCGATGCCATGGAGCGGATGAACGGGAAGCTGACCGATGCAAAGGCGCGTCTCGCCGAGGCGGAGGCCCGCTACAACGAGGTCTCGCGCGCCGTGTCGCTCTATGGCGTGCAGGCAGGCGCCGTGCAGTCGCAGACCTTGTCCGGCTTGCTCGCCGACGAAGCAGCCCTGCGCCGGCAAATCGCGACCCTGACCCAGACCCTCGGTCCGCGTCATCCTGCCATGCTGAATGCGTTGGCCGAATCCGACGCCCTCACCAAGGCGATCAAGTCCGAGACCGAGCGGCTGCGCAGCGCCGCCCGCTTTGAGGTCGGTCAAGCCAAGGTGGCGCTCGATACGCTGACCGAGGAGACCCGTACCCTGCGCGGCAATGTGTCGGTCGATGACCAGGCCCAGGTCAAGCTGCGCGAACTCGAACGCGAGGCGAGCGCCAAGACCGCACTCTACCAGACCTTCCTGACGCGCTCCGGCGAGGCCGCCGAGCGGCAACAGATCGATGCCACCGACGTGCGCGTTATCTCGCCCGCCGTCGAGCCGATTCGCCCGACCTGGCCACCTCGTCCGATCATCGCCGCCGCCGCCGGCGCGGCGCTCGGCCTGCTGCTTTGCGCGGCCGCGCTCGCCGGCTTCGGTTATCTCGACGCGCTGCGCGTCGCCAGGAGCAGGGCGACATGATGCCGTCAGGCGAGATGCGCGAGAGTGGAGCGATCGGCGTCCTGGGACCGCCGCTGTTCGTGGCGACGCTGTTGTTCTACCTGATCACGCTGACGCCGTTCATCGACCTCTCGGCGGCCAATGCGGGCGACCCCGCCGCTGACAAGTCGAACACCATCAACCAGATCGTTTTCCTCGGCCTGACCGCCAGTCTGTGGCTGACCGCCATCAGCTCACCGGTGCGTCATCTTGCGGTGCGCCCGCGCGGCGTCCTGATCGCGACGCTGCTGTGGTTCGCCTTCGTCTCCGCCATTTCGGCACATCCGGACCTTGCGTTGAAGCGGGTCGTGCTGGCGACGCTGACGATCGTCAATGCCGGCATCTTCCTGCTGCTGCCGCGCTCGGAGCGTCAGTTCGCCGGCATGCTGTCGATGTGCTGCGTCGGGACGCTGGCGTTCGCCTATCTCGGCGTCGCGTTGTGGCCGGTGCATGCGATCCATCAGGCGAGCGAGGTCCGCGAGCCGATGAACGCCGGGCTGTGGCGCGGCCATTTCGCGCACAAGAACGTCGCGGCGGCGGCGATGGTGCTGATCAGCTTCGCCGGCCTCTATTTGTACGGCACCGGGCGCCGTGTCATGGGCGGCGCGATCACGCTGCTGGCGGTCGTGTTCCTCACCCAGACCGGCGGCAAGTCGTCCACCGCGGCGCTGCCCGGCATTCTGGTGATCGCCTGGATGTTCGAGCGCTGGCGGGCGATCCGGATGCCGATGGTGGTGCTGGGAATCGCGGCCTTCAACGTCATCACGATCGGCTGTTCGATCTCGCCGGCGATGCGGGAACTGGTCGCAGGCCTCGGGATCGACCCGACCTTCACCAATCGCATCGACATCTGGCGGGTTGGTGCGTCCGCGGTCGCGGACAGGCCGCTGACCGGCTACGGCTTCCAATTGTTCTGGCAGACCGACGAGATGGTCTACAAGGCGGGAGGCGGCGCGAGCTGGGCGGTCGGCGCCTTCAACGCCCACAACGCCTATCTCGATGCCGCGATCACGACCGGCATCCCCGGCCTGATTCTCACGCTGGCCCTGCTCGTCTGGCTGCCGCTGCGCGACGTGTCGCGCGCGGAGGCGCGCGGCAATGATCCGGCGCTGACGCGTCTGTTCACCCGGATCTGGCTCTACGGCGTGTTCTCTGCCTGCGTCGAGAGCCTGTACTTCCAGTCCGGCAGTCTCGTCTGGTTCATGCTGATCGTCTCGATCTTCGGCCTTCGCCTGCAGGCGAGCGCGCACGAGATTCGCGAGGCGGACACCGTGATGCATGTCGGGGAGACGGCGCATGCATAGTCCCGCTGTCGCGTTGCGCTCACCGGCAACCGCGTCCCGTCTGCCGGGGACGATCGATCGGCTCGCCGGCCGCCTGACCAACCGGCTGATCCGGGCGACGCCCTGGCGGTTGATTCCGATTCCGACCCGGCAACCGATCGTCTCCTTCACGTTCGACGACGTGCCGGATTCAGCACTCCGCGCCGGTGCCACGATCCTGGAAGCGCGCGATGTGCGCGGCACCTTCTACATCGCCGGCGGTCTCGAGGGGCGCGTCGAGCCGGGCCGTACCCTGATCGATGCCGCGGGCTGCAGGGAGCTTGCCGCGCGCGGTCACGAGATCGGCTGCCACACCTTTGGCCATCGGGATATCAGGCATGTCGATCGCGCGTCGCTCGCCGCGGACCTCGCGGACAATGCACGTTATCTCGATTCGGTCGATCCGCGCCCTGGCCGTCGCAACTTCGCCTATCCCTACAACTCCGGCAGCTTCGGCAAGCGGCCGATGCTGGCTCATGCGTACCGGACCTGCCGCGCAGGCGGCGAAGCGATCAACCGCGGGCCGACCGACCCGACCTTTCTCAGGGCCGTCGAGATTCGCCAGCCCGAGACGCATGTCGCCGGATTGACGCGCTGGATCGACGCGGTGGTCGAAAAGCCGGGGTGGTTGATCTTCTTCACGCACGACGTCGCGCCGGCGCCGACCCCCTTTGGCTGCACGCCCGCTGCCTTCGAGCGGCTGGTCGCGCATGCGGTCGCGAGCGGCTGCTGCGTGTTGACCGTCGATGCCGCGCTCAACCGCATGGGATTCCGGGAGGACGAGCGATGACGAGCGAGCGCCGGTTGCTGGCCATCAACAACTACTTCTACCGGCGCGGCGGCGCCGAGAGCGTCTTCCTCGACCAGATCGATCTGTTCGCGGCCGCCGGCTGGGATGTCGTGCCCTTCGCGATGGAGCATCCCGACAATCTGCCGAGCCCGTGGTCCGACTACTTCGTCTCCGAGATCGAGTATGGCCGGATCAACGGGCCGATCACCAAGGCCAGGCAGGCGGCCAAGATCATCTTCTCGCTGGAGGCACGCCGGAAGATCCGCGCCCTGATCGCCCGCGTCCAGCCGTCGGTCGCGCACGCCCACAACGTCTACCATCACATCTCGCCCTCGATCTTCGACGTCCTCAAGGCCGAAGGCGTGCCTGTGGTGATGACGGCGCACGATCTCAAGCTTGCCTGTCCAGCCTACAAGATGCTGAGCCACGGCGAGGTCTGCGAGCGTTGCCGCGGCGGACGGATCCACAACCTGCTGCTGCGGCGCTGCGTCAAGGATTCCGCCGTGGTGAGCGGGCTCGTCTTCCTCGAGACCCTGGTCCACCGCAGCTTCGGTCTCTACCGCGACACGCTGGACTGCCTGATCGCGCCGAGCCGCTTCTATCGCGACAAGCTGGTGGAATGGGGTTGGGACGCGAGCCGCATCGCCTACATCCCGAATTTCGTCGACGCGGAGCAGTTCACGCCCTGGTGTAACGAGGGCAACTACTTCGTCTATGCGGGCCGGCTCGCGCCGGAGAAGGGGCTCGGCACGTTGATACGCGCCGCGGCGCTCGCGCATCAGCGGCTGGTCCTGGTCGGCGCCGGTCCCGAAGAGGCGGCCTTGCGTCAGCTCGCATTCGAGCTCGACGCCGACATTGTCTTCGCGGGCCACATGGCCAAGCCGGAGCTGAAGCAGCTGATCGGAGAATCGCGCGCCCTGGTGCTCGCCTCTGAATGGTACGAGAACGCGCCGATCAGCGTGCTTGAGGCTTACGCGCTCGGTCGCCCGGTGATCGGGACGCGGATCGGCGGCATTCCGGAGCTCATCGTTCACAACAAGACCGGTGTACTGGTGGCGCCGGGCAATGTCGGCATGCTGGCCGAAGCCCTGGCGAGCATGGCGAAGCTGCCGCGGACGGCGCGAAACCGGCTTGGTGCCGCGGGCCGCGACTGGGTGCTGCGGGAATTCTCTCCCGAGAAATATCGCGACCGCACGATGGCGCTCTACGAGACGGTGGTGCACTGATGTACACGTTGATACCAGCCGGTGGAGCGGACCGTCCTCCGAGAAAGGTGATCTTCCTCGGGCTGCGCGGCATCCCCGAGATTCAGGGCGGGGTCGAAACCCATGTTGCCGCGCTCGCGGTCCGGATCGCGCAGCGCGGCTGGCGGGTCGAAGTGCTCGGGCGCAAGCCGTACCTTCCGTCGCCGGAGCCCTACGTCTGGAAAGACGTCACGGTGACGCCGGTCTGGGCACCGCGCTCGAAGAACGTCGAAGCGCTTTTGCACACCACCCTGGGTCTGTTCGCCGCCGCCCGACGCAATCCGGATCTCGTTCATATCCATGCGATCGGGCCGGCGCTTCTGACGCCGCTCGCCCGCCTGCTCGGCCTTCGCGTCGTGGTGACGCATCACGGTTTCGATTACGAGCGCCAGAAATGGGGATGGATGGCGAAGTCGGTGCTGCGCACCGGTGAGTGGATGGGAATGAAGTTTGCGCATGCGCGGATCGGCGTCGCGAAGGGCATCGTCGACCAGGTCCGCGCCCGGCTCGGGGTTACGGCGACCTTCATTCCGAACGGTGTGGAGCGCAGCGTTCCGAGGCTCGGCACCTCCTATCTCGACCATATCGAGGTGATCCCGAACCGCTACATCCTGTGCGTCGGCAGGATCGTCGAGGAGAAGCGGCAGCTCGATCTGATCGGCGCGTTCGCGCGGTTGGGCGATCCCGACAGGAAGCTGATCATCGTCGGTACGGCCGATCACAACGGCAGCTATCTGCACGCAGTCGAGAAGGCGGCCGCGGCGACGCCGGGCGTGGTGATGACGGGCTTCCAGTCCGGCGAGAGCCTGGCCCAGCTCTACCGCAACGCGGCGCTGTTCGTTCTGCCGTCGAGCCATGAAGGCATGCCGATGGTGCTGCTCGAGGCGCTGAGCCACGGCGTGCCTTGCCTCGCGAGCGACATCGACGCCAATCTCGCGCTCGATCTCGGGCCCGACAGCTACTTTCCGTTAGGCAACCTCGATGCGCTTGCGGCGGCGATCCGGCTCAAGCTGGCCGCACCCGACAGCGCACCGGAACGCGGCGAGCGTGCCGCGCGGGCGCTGGATTGCTTCGGTTGGGATCCGATCGTCGACCGTACCATCGAGGTCTATGAGAGCGCGCTGGCGGCCTGGAAGCCCGGACATGCGAACCGCGGCGCTGCCGAGCTCAAGAACCATCTCGGATTCGGAGGCCGACAATGACGCCGGCGCTTCGGCAACTCGAAATGACGGTGCTCGGCCTCGGTTTCCTCGGGCTGGCATGGAGCAAGGACAAGCTGCGCGGCTATGCCACGCCGAACACCGTGTCGAAATTCGATATCGAGGGCCAGATCGCCTATCTGCTCGACACCTTCGGCTCGCTCCGCCGCTTCATGCCGCCGGGGTTCGACCTGCGCGGGCGCGACGTGCTGGAGCTCAGTCCCGGCGCATCGCGCGGCAATGGCGTGCTGTTTCTCGCGATGGGGGCGCGGTCGTATCACGCGATCGACGTGTTCAACCTCGCCGGCGATGAGGATTCCATCTTCTACGACCTGCTGCTCGATCGCTTCGCCGAAGGCACCGCGACGGACCGGGAACGCGCACGCGCCGTCGCGTCCGCGTCCGGTGCCCGCGAATTCGGCTATGCGGTCGGCCGGGACTTCGACATCCCGCGCCTCGCCGGCGGCCGAACCTTCGACCTGATCGTGAGCTGCGCGGCGTTCGAGCATTATGACAGCGTTCCGGCTGCCGTTGCCGGCCTGACGCAGGTGGCGCGACCCGGCTGCGAGGCCATCCACATCATCGATCTGCAGACGCATTCGCGCTGGATTCGCGAGCACGATCCCAACAACATCTATCGCTATCCGGAGGCGATCTACCGGTTATTCCGCTTTCCCGGACAGCCGAACCGGCTGCGCCCGGCCGACTACATCGCAATCTTCGAGGCCGAGGCGTGGAGCGACGTCCGGTTCGCACCGTCGCGAACCATCGAGCCCGCGCTTCGCGACATCTCGCTCGCAGGTCTCGCCGCGCCCTTTGCGGGCCAGGACGACATGATCGTGCTCGACGGTGCGCTGACGGCGCGCCGTCAGGGCAGGGGCAGCGGTTGAACGCGATCGGGAGAAGCGCCGTGGCCAGCCGCCGTTCCATTCTCCGCAGCATCGCCGGCGTCGCGATGCTTGCCCCTTTCGCAGCGTTGCGCGCGGTGGCCGATCCCGTCAGCCCGATTCCCAGCTTCCGTCGCGGCATCGGCGTCGCGCATGCGTTCGGGTGGGCGGACGTCCAAGCCGACGGCTCCTATGTCGATCCGCCGTTTTCCGCGCCGCGCTTTCTGTTCGGTGCGGACCAGCGCCGGGCGATCCGTGCCGCGGGTTTCGATTTCGTGCGTCTGGTCGTCGATGTCGGTCCTTTCCTGGCCTTTGATGGCGCGAGCCGGGACCGACTCGACGATCTCGTCGTCACGACGGTTCGCAATCTGCTCGCCGCCGATCTCGGCGTGATCGTGGATATGCATCCGAGCGCGATGAATCCGGTCTATCAGCCGGCAGAGCTGACGGCAGGTGTGAACACGCCGAAATTCCAGGCGGTGCTGGCCTTGCTCACCCGCCTGGCCGGCCGTCTGGGCCAGGTCGCGGCGGAGCAGGGCGATGCCATTCCGCCACGGATTGCACTCGAGCTGATGAACGAGCCGGAGATATCGGCGGCAGCATGGCAGCCGATGCTGGAGACCGCTTACGCCGCCGCACGCCGCGGCTCAGCGACGCTACCGCTCGTCCTCGGCGGCGGTTCGATGAACGCTCCGGGAGGGCTCACGCAGATCAACATGAGCGCATTCGCCGGCGATCCACGCCTGATCTACACCTACCACGACTATTCGCCGTGGCAGTTCACCCATCAGGGCGTGCGCGGCAGTCCCGCCTATGCGCTGGATGCGATCGTCTATCCGGCGCCTGCATCTGTCGACGCGATGAACCAGGCGACCGACCAGCGCGTGACGGCGCTCGGGCTCGCCGGCGCCGAGCTCGATCTGGCGCAGCAGGCCAGGCAGACGCTCGCGGGTTATGTCAGCTCCCGCTTCAATCGATCGAACCTCGAGCGCACGTTTCAGCAGGTGGCGGCCTGGCGCACGGCGCAGCACCTGCCGGCGCAGGCGATCCTGCTCGGCGAGTTCGGCGTGCACAAGACGCCCTATCAAGACACCGCTCAGGGCGCGGCCGCGCGCGCGAGCTGGTTGCGGGACATGCGCGAGCTCGCCGAGACTTACGGCTTCACCTGGTCGTGCTGGACTTATCTGGCGACGGGCGGCTTCGCACTGGCCGAGAACGAGGCCGGCCCGGGCTTCGACGCGGCGACCCGCGGCGCGCTCGGACTCGCGCCGTCAGAAGCACCGGAGTGAGGCCAGGCATGACAACGCAGCGCTATGCCAATATCGACGGATTGCGAGCGATCGCGGCGCTCGGCGTCATGGTCGAGCACATGTTCGGCGACCTGCTCCGGCAGACCCCGCCTGCCGCCGGGCCGCTCAATGTCGCCGGCGATCTGCTGGTTCAGAATGTCAGCCTCGGCCGGTTCGGCGTGGCGCTGTTCTTCCTGATCAGCGGCTTCGTCGTGCCGTTCAGCATCGGCGGCGAACGGCCGTTGTTTCAATTCGCCGTCTCGCGGGTGTTCCGGCTCTATCCCGCGCTGTGGCTCGCGCTCGCGGTGCTCGCGACCATGGCGTGGCTTGGCGGCGAGCCGCCGCGCGCGATCACCGTGCTCGCCAACATGACGATGGCGCCGACGCTGTTCGGCCAGCCCTGGCTCTCGCCGATCTACTGGACGCTGTTCATCGAACTGGTGTTCTACATCCTCATTGCGCTGCTGTTCTCGGCCGGCGCACTGAGGCGTGTCGCGGTGCTGTCGCTGCTGAGCCTGGCGCTGGTCGCCGCGACGGCGTTGCCGGTTCAGTTGCGCATCCACGGCATCGCCAATCTGCCGGTGCAATATCTCGGCATGCACCTCTCATTCCTGTTCCTGGGTCTGCTGCTACGCCTGTGGCTGGTCGAGCGGGCACCGGGGGCGCGCATCGCCGCGCTGGCGCTGGTTGTTGCGCAGGTCGTCGCGGTGCCGTCGGTTGCAGCCTTTTCGCTGGCGCGCGGCGACAATTTCATCATGGAGGGACTGACACCCGTCCTCACGGCCTACGCGCTGGCTTTCGTGATCTTCATGGCAGCCGTCAGGTTCGACCGGCCGCGTTCGCTGCTGCTGTCGCGGATCGGGCTGATCAGCTATTCGATGTACCTGTTCCACTGGCCGGTGAACATCACGGTCTACCGCGTCCTGCCGTTGACCGGGCAGATCGGCGATATCGCCACCATGCTGATCTGCTCCGGCCTCGTCCTGCTGGTGTCCTGGCTGGTGTACCGGCTGGTGGAGCGCCCGATGATCATGTTCGGCCGCGCGATCGTGCTCCGCCATGGCGTGGCCAGTCGGCCATGACGGATGTCCGTTGCGGCGATCAATGAATCGCCGCGTACATGATCTTCTCCTCGGTGGCTTCGAGCGCGGAGAATTCCTCCACCACCTTGCCCTGGCGCGAGACCAGGATGCGGTCGGACAGCGCCATGATCTCGGGCAGATAGGACGAGATCACCACCACCGCCTTGCCCTCGTCGGCGAGCCGGTTGATCAGCTCGTGGATCTCGACGATGGCGCCGACGTCGACGCCACGCGTCGGCTCGTCGAAGATGATCAGCTCCGGATCCTGCACCAGCGATTTGGCGATCACCACCTTCTGCTGGTTGCCGCCTGACAGCTCGACCACCTTGGCCTCATCGCCGATCGCGCGCACCTTGAGCCGCTGGATCCAGCTCTTGCCCACGCTATTGGTCTCGCGCCGCGACAACAGCATCCGGCCGCGGGGAAACTTGGAGAGCAGGCCGAGATAGATGTTGCGGGCGATCGAGGCGGTCTCGAAGAAGCCCTCGACCTTGCGGTCCTCGGTCACATAGGCGATGCCGGCCTTCACCGCCGGCGCCGGCACCCGATAGCGCACCGGCTTGTCATGCAGCAGGATCTCGCCGCCGTGGAAGAAGTCGCGCTTCAACACGCCGGATACGATCTTGAAGGTCTCGGTGCGGCCGGCGCCGACCAGGCCGAATACGCCGGTGATCTGCCCGGCGAACACCGACAGCGAATTGTTCTTCACCATCGGCGCCATCTTGAGATTCTGCACCGTGAGCACGCGCGCGCCGGCCGGCCGGACACTCGCCTTCCGCGCCCCATATAGCGTATTGGAGAGATCGCGGCCGACCATTGCCTGCACGATCGCGGCGCGGTCGAACTTCGCGGCGTCGTCGGTGACGACGTGCTTGCCGTCGCGCAGCACCGTGATGCGGTCCGCGAGCAGCAGCGCCTCTTCCAGCGCGTGCGAGATGAAGACGATCGAGACGCCGCGCTTCTTCAGATCACGGACCAGGTCGAAGAAGTACTTCTTCTCCTCCGGCGTCAGCGATGCGGTCGGCTCGTCGAAGATGATGACCTTGGCCTTGTGCAGGACCGCGCGCGCGATTTCCACCATCTGCTTCTTGGCGGCGCCGAGCCCGCCGACGGTCGCGGTCGGCGTCACGTCGAAATTCAGCGATTGCAGGAACTGCTGGGCGGCGATGTAGATGCCGCGCAGCCGGTTGTAGAACTTCTCCTGTCCGAGAAACAGATTCTGCGCCACCGTCATGGTCGGCACCAGGCTGTTCTCCTGGAACACCATGGCGATGCCGAGGTTGCGTGCCTCGAGCGGCGTGCGCGGCGCGACGTCGGAGCCGTCGACCGTCATGCTGCCCGAGGTCAATGTCACGACGCCGGCCATCACCTTGGTCAACGTCGACTTGCCGGCGCCGTTCTCGCCGACCAGCGCGTGGATCTCGCCGCGGCGCAGGTCGAAGTCGACACCCTCGATGGCCGGCACGCCGGCGTAGAGCTTGGTGGCCTTGCGCAGGGACAGCACGGTGTCGCTCATGAGCCTGTCTCCTCGGCGAGCCCGGCGAGGGGCAGTTTCAGGACGCGGCCCGGTCCTTTGGCGATCAGCACCAGGTCGCTGCCGAGCTCGAGCGCCGCGACGACGCCGTGATTGATGCCGTCGACCCGGCTATGCAGCGAGTAGAGCGGCTTGCCGTCTTCGCCGAGCCGGATCACGAGGCCGTAGGAGCGCGGCGGCGCCCACGGCTTGATGACGCCCATCGTCTTGATGTGCGCACCCTGCATCGGCTCCTTGAACGAGAAGCCCGAGCGCAGCCGCGGCGCCACCCAATAGGCCGGGTCGATCTCGGCCATCATGCGGCGCCGATAGGCCGGCTCACGCAGCACGAATTCGATCAGCTGGGTGCGTGCGGTGAACGCGGTGAGCCAATAGCCGCCGCCGGCGGCCTTCGATAGTCGCGACGGATAGACCGGCAGGCGGCCGAGCACGATCTGCGGTGCTTTTCCGTCTCCGATGAGGACCAGACGATGCCGCCAGCTCTCGCTGACCAGAACGCCGTCGCCGCGCGCGCAGGCACCGAAGGCGTAGCCGAGCTTTGAAGCCAGTGGCTTCACCGTTCTGGTCCTGGGATCGAGCCGGAATACGCGGCCGCTCCGGTTGAGCTCCATCAGGTCGCGTGCCCAATCGTCGACGCCGCACGTTGTCGAGCCGTCGGTCGCGATCAGCGTGCCGTCGTCCGCCGGCGCCAGCGCATTGACGGCATTGAAGGCGGCGTCGCTGAACGTCACGGTCGGCTCGCCAGACGAGGGATTGGCATAGAGGCGCACCTCGCGGCCGCCGAGCGCGACCGCGAGGCCGCCATCGGCGAGTGCGCAGAGCGCCGAGATCGGCTGCTCGAAGCTGCGCAGCTCGACAGCTGTGCCGCCGTCGAGTCGCAGCAGGCGCCGGCCGTCGGCGACGTAGAGGTTGCGGCCATCGGTTGCGAGGTCCTCGGGCGCCTCGCATTCCAGCAGTGTGGTTGCCGCCTCTAGTTTCTGGTTGGGCTTCAGCGCGCCGTCGAACGACGGCACGGTGATGGTGGCCTCGCCACGGCCGAGAAAGCGGTTGGCGAATTCCCTGACGGCCGCGATCACGACAGCTTCCCCCAGCGCTTGTCATACTGCACGAAGTTCGGATCGGCGTTATCAAGCTTGTAGCGGCCGATCCGGTTGTTCATGATGCCGCCGAGATAGAGATAGCCGCGATGCTCGCGCATCGAGGTGATCATCGGATGGTTCTCGCCGCGCAGGTCCCAGAACGATTCGAGGATCTTGCCCTGTTCGTTGAACTTGACGACGCAGCCGGTGTTGATGTTCGGGAACAGCCATTCGTCGACCGGCACGCGCTTGGCCATGCGGCGGCGGAAGCCCGGCATCTTCCAGGCGAGGTCGAGCGAGGGGCTGCGCATGCCGACCAGCGCCAGCCAGTAATTGCCGTCGGAGGCGAGATTGATGTTGTCGGGATAGCCCGGCAGGTTGTCCATCACCACCTCGACCTGGCCCTTCTTCGGCCCCGCGAACCACAGCCGCTTGATCGAGCAGCCGAAGGTCTCGGCGAACAGGATCGACTGGCCGTCGCTGGCGACGCAGATGCCGTTGGGAAATTTCAGGCCGCGCAGCGCCGTATGCGTGGCGCCGGTCTTGGTGTCGTAGCAGATGATGCGGCCGTTGCCGCGCGCTTCGAGACCGTCGATCGGCCATTCGTCCATCTCGTAGCGGACGGTGGCTTCCGAGAAGAAGATCAGGCCGTCATCGGTGATGTCGAGATCGTCGGCCAGTCGCAGGCGGCTGTCGTCATTGACCGAATGCATGCTGCGGTTGGTCTCGTCGGTCGCCTTCTCGACGGTGCCGTCGGGTTTGATGAGGTAGAGGCCCATGCCGCCGATGCAGACATAGAGATTGTCCTGCCGGTCGAACGCCATGCCGAGCGGCTGCCCGCCGATATGGGCGAACACCTCCATCCGCTGATAGTCGGGCGCGAGGAAGCGCATGATGTCGCCATGGCGCGAGCCGGCGTAGAGGTTGTCGTTGCGATCGAGGATCACGTCCTCCGGCGCTTCGATGCGTCCGAGCCCGATCAGTTCGACGTCGCGCAGCTTGTCGTTCTGTTCGAACGGACCGCCCTGGCCGATCTCGGTCGGAGGCGGTGGCGGCAACGCGTGATAGGTCGGCGCGACATAGACCTTGCTGATGATGCGGGTGCGGTTCTTCTGCCAGCGGATATCGACCATCGCGGCGATCAGCAGGATGCCCGCGAGCGCCATGCGGTTGATGCCGCCGCGTGCATTGAGCGTGGTGAGGCCGTTGGTGATCAGCAGCACGATCAGCACGCCGACCAGCGACTTGGCGACCGAGCCCTTGCCGCCGCCGAGCGTGATGCCGCCGAGCACGGTCGCGGTCAGCACGATCACCTCGAGGCCGACGCCGATGTCGCCGCCGACGGTGCCGAGGCGTGCGGCGAAGAACAGCGCGGCGATGCTGGTCAGCACGCCGCTTGCGACATAGCACAGCGCGATGGTGCGGCGAACCGGAATGCCGGAATTATAGGCCGAGCGGCGCGAGCCGCCGATCGCGGTGATGTGCCAGCCCGGGCGCAGCCGGGTCATGAAGATGTGGCCGAAGATCGCGATCGCGATGTAGACGAGCGCGACGCTCGGAATGCCGAACACGTCGCCGCCGCCGATGAAATTCCAGGACGGGATGTCGGGAAAGGCGGCGGCGATCGAATTGGAGTAGCGCTGGATCAGGAGATCGAAAGCCGAACGGTAGATGATCAGGGTGATCAGCGTGGTGATGAAGGCGCGGAGCCGCAAGTAGCCGATCAGGACGCCGTTGACGGCGCCGAGCAGTGCGCCGCAGGCGAGAGTGGCGACCACCACCGCTGGCACCGGCCAGTTCAGCACGTCGAGCAGATAGAGCGCGCAGAAATCCGTCAGCGCGAAGATCGAGCCGACCGACAGATCGATGCCGCCGACGATGACGACGAGCGCCATGCCGAGCCCGATGAAGCCGATCTCGCCGGCCTGCCGCGCGGTGTCGGCAAGGCTCGACGGCGACAGGAAATGGTCGATCGAGCGGCTCAGCGCGAAGCCGACGATCAAGAGCAGGATCACCGGAATTGCGGTCTCGGTCCAACGCTTGGACAGGATCTCGCCGAGGAGATGATCCGGCCAGTAGCGGTAACGCAGGCTCGTCAAGGTGTCGCGCATCGGCATTCCAGCAAGGCGTTCGATTTTGGGAGATCGACGCCCCGGGCGGGGTACACCCGGGACGTCAAGCGGACGTGGCCGGGCTATTTCTTCAGGTCACTGAGATTCCAGCACGCGGTCTGGCTGTCTGCGTTCTCCTTAGTGATCGGAATCAGCGTGGTGTATTCCGAGCCCTTGATCGAGCCGGCCTTGGCGCCCGACGACAGCAGCCACTTGATGGTGCCTGCCATCTGCGCGGCCTGGGTCGGCACGTCGTAGCTCAGGTTGAGGTCGAAGGCGCCCGACTTGACGAGCTCGCAGGCACCCTTGCGCTCGCCGCCGCCGGAGGTCGCGACGAACACCTTGCCGGTCAGGCCGGCTTCCTTCACCGCGGCCGCGGTGCCGATGTCCATGCCGTCCCAGAAGCCGACGATGCCGCAGAGATCGGGATTCTGCTTCAGCACCGTCTGGGTGATCGCCTTGGCTTTCGCCGCATCCCAGTCGGCCGCCTGGCTCGAGACCACCTTGATCTCCGGATGCCTGGCGAGCACGTTCTCGACGCCCTTGAGCGTGTAGGCGCTGGCAGCTGCCGAGAGCGCGCCCTGCACGACGGCGATTTTGTTCGACTTGCCCTGGCAGGCCTTGACCACGGCTTCGGTGTCCTTCTCGCCGATCTCGATCCAGTTGGCGCCGACGAAGGCCGATGAGCGATAGGCCGATCCCATGTTGATCTGGATCACGTAGATGCCTTCGTTCTCGGCGCGTTGCAGCAGCTTGGCGTAGGTCTGCACGTCCGGATTGTGGATCACCATCACGGCCGGCTTCTCGGAGATCAGCGAGGTCACCGCCTGCGCGCCGGCGTTGGTGTTCCAGTTGGGGTCGCGGATCTCGAACTTCACGCCGTAAGGCTCGAGCTCCTTCTTCATGCCGGCGTACCAGCCTTCGGTGAGGTCGAAGTTCATGGCGACCGGAACATAAGCCACCGTCTTGCCGGCGAGCGACTCCTTGAACGGCTTCTGGAACGGCTCGTCCAGGCCCTGCTGGGCCAGAGCCGGGGCGGCGGCGATGGCCGCGAGCCCGAGCGCTGCGGCGATCACCTTTGCATTCCTGACAGCGTATTTCATTGCTTCCTCCTTGGTCGTGATTGATCGTTCTTCGACTTGGTTCAGATGTCGCCCTGCTGTGCCGTTTCTTCGTTGCGCGGGTTCAGGAATGAATCCGTGATGACGGCGAGCAGCAGGACGACGCCCTTGACGAGGTTTTGTCCGGCGTAGGAAATGTCCATGATGGTCATGCCGTTCAGCATGGTGCCGATCAGCAGCGTGCCGATGACGACGTTGAGCACGCCGCCGCGGCCGCCCGACAGGCCGATGCCGCCGAGCACGACGACGAGGATGACGTCGTAGATCAGGGTCGAATTGAAGACGCGGGTCGGCATCGAGTTGACCGACGCCGCCATCACGAGGCCCGCAAAGCAGCCGATCAGTGCCGCGACGACATATTGCAGCACGATGATCGGCCGCGAGGGGATGCCGGTGACGCGAGCCGCATAGGGATTGTCGCCGATCGCGTAGATGTAGGCGCCCCAGCGCGTCTGGCGCAGCAGGAAGGCGACCACCACGCAGGCGATCGCGAACATCACGATCGAGGTCGGGATGCCTGCTATGGTGCCCTGTCCGAGCCGCTCGAAGCCCTTCATGCCGTCGCTCCACTGCACGACGTCGAGCTGAAACAGCGCGGCCTGGCCGAGGCCGGCGAGCAGCAGGCCGGTCGCCAAGGTCGCAAACAGCGAAGGGACCTCGGCGTAGGCGATCAGCCAGCCATTGACCAGGCCGAACGCGATCGTGAGCAGCACGGCCGTCAGCAGCGAGGCCGGCAGCGAGTGGCCGTTCTGCACCATCTGCAGCACCAGCCCCGGAGGCACCGCGAGGGCTGCGATCAGGGAGATGTCGATGCCGCGTCCGATCACGACGATCGCCATGGCAAGGCCAAGGATGCCGAGCACCGCAACGTTCTGCAGCAGCGTCAGCATGTTCTCCGGCGTGAGGAAGCCGCGCAGGAAAACCGAGAACGCCAGGAACAGCACGGCGAATACGGCGAAGACGATCTCCTGTTGATTGAATCGCAGCCGCTTCATGGTCTCGTCCTTCTTGCGTCTATGGGTGCGCCGTCTGCCTGGTTCTGGTACGGGAGCCGCTCGCGACGCGGCCGGGCCGCGTCCTGCCGGCGACCGCAGTGTCGACAAGCGCGCAGACCGCGTTGATGTAGGCCTCGATCGACGTGCCGCGCCGGCGGTATTTCGCGCGTTTGACGTACCAATCCTGCAGCAGCGGCTTGATCAGCGAGGCCGTCAGCGTGATCTGATCGATCGCGAACACGCCGCTGGCGACGCCCTGCCTGAGGACGCCGGCGATGATCTTCTCGGTCATCACCTCCATCTCGATGGCACGCTGGCGTTCCGCAGGTGGAAACGACTTCGCTTCCATGAAGCAGAACACGAACCAGGGCTGCATCGCCTCGCTCATGCGGACATGGGTGGCGATGATCCAGTGCAGGTGCTTGCGGGCATCCTGCTTGACGTCGGCGGGCGGTTGGTTGAGGACCTCCGCCGCCGTCTCGGCGACCTCGCCGAGGATCATCGACAGCAGCGTCGGCTTGCTGTCGAAATAGGTATAGAGGCCGCCCATGCTGAGGCCGGAGGCCTCCGCAAGCTGGCGCAGCGTGGTGGCGTGAAAACCGTGCTTGTTGGACAGCGTCAGCGTGGCGCCGATGATGCGCGTGAGGTTGGGGACGGCGAGATGCGGTTTCTGGACTCGCACGGAATCCCGATGCCGTTCGAGGATGCGTGCGCAAAGCACGTCCATCGCGAACGCATTCGTCCCCGGCCGCTGGCGCGCGAGACCCAAATTGCCTCCCTGGCTCTATTCCCGGACGGTTTCATTTTGTTGCCGGTCCAGGCTGGGCTTTACGCCCTTGCCTAATTCCTAACCCACGAACCGGCGTTCGGAAAAGGGGGCCGAGCAAATTTTCTGAGAGAGCGCTCGCTCGTTTTCTGGCGCGCTGTGCCGCCTGCCGACGCTCGGCGCCGCTCTGGCGATGCCCGGGAACCTTTCGCGCTGAAAGGTCAGCACAAATCCCAGGCACCCAGCCGATCGAATTGCCGGTTAGACGGCCGTCACATTCCAGATATAAAGAACGCAGGTTCGCTGGCCGAAAGGCTAACCCGCACAGACATGCTGGCCGAATTTCACCCGCGGTCACTTTGGGCCGAAGCAAGGTTATGACGGCAGTTGGATCATATGGTGCACGTGCGGGCGCTGCGGTCAGCCGCGACGCTCCGGCGGCCTCGACAAGGTCGCGGCTTCCGTTCGGGATTTGTGCCGTCCTGCTGATCGGCAGCATCTGCGCCGTCACCGCGGAGCAGCATCAGGCCGTTACCGCCGCCGTGCCCATCGAGTTCAGCATTCCCGCGCAGCAACTTGCGAGCGCGCTGCAGGCCTATGGCGAGCGAACCGGCGTTCAGGTGCTCTATGAAAGCAATTCCGCAACCGGCCGCACGTCGACGTCGGTCGAGGGAACCCTGACACCTGAGGACGCATTGAATCTGCTTCTGAAGGGGTCCGACCTGAAGGTCCAGTACGTTCGTCCGGATGCCATCACGCTCGCTTCGCGCAGCGCGCGCCCCGACCGTCCCCCGACGAGCCCGCTTCCGACCGCCGATCTGTCACTGGGCACGTTGCGGGTGCGGGCGAACAGTGACGGCAACGACACCGGTGCGCTGCGTGACTACAGCGAAAGCCTGCAGTTCGACATTCAAAAGGCGCTGCAGAAGAATATCGGGCCTCGTGGCGGCAGCTACCAGCTCGTGGTCGATCTGTGGATCGATCCCTCGCGGACGATCCAGCGAACCCAGCTGTTGCGCTCGACCGGCGATCAGAAGCGCGATGCAGCCGTGACCGCGGCACTGCAGGGACTGACCGTAAGCCGAATGACGCCCGCGACTGCGTCGCAGCCGGTGCGGATCGCGATCCGGGTGAAATCGTTCCAATGAGCGCCAACAACACCAGCGGACCCGGCGACGCGCGCGGCATGAGGCCGATGACGCTGCTGTTCCATCCCGAGGATCCGAGCGCGTGGACCTCGGGCGAGGTCCTCCGCTTGCTTCTGGTGCCGACCGTCGCGACCATGTTGTTCGTCGGGGGAATCTACTGGTTCCGACTGCGGCCGCCGGCCGGATCGGCAAGCCCGCAGGAGACCTCGATCGTACAGGTTCGGTTACTGCCGAGCCCCTCGCCCGCGCCCATCCTGGTTGCACCCGTCTCGCAACCGCAGATCGCGCCCCTCGCCAGCCGGACCGAGGCGTCCCAGGACATCTCGGAGCCGCCCCTCGACAACACGACATCGCCAACGGCGCTGGAGCCGCTGCCGGCAGTGCCGACGGCGCCGAGCCTGCGTCCGATGCCGTCGCCTGCCGATACGCCGCCCAACAGCGTCGCCATCAAGTTTCAGCAGAAACTGTTTCGTCACGTGGCACGCTACGCGGTGCCGCCGAAAGGACTGCACGGTGCGGTCGAGACGTTATTCTCCATGCAGCGGGACGGCACCGTGCTGGAAGTCTGGGTCAAGACCAGTTCAGGGCAGGCCGCGCTCGACAAGGCCGCGGTGGACGCTATTCGACGGGCTCAGCCGCTGCCATCGATTCCATGGGGATTGCCCGACGACCTCAAGGTCGAAATCTGGCTGGAGTTCGACCTGTCCTGATCGAGGGCGGGGCCAATCTGGCTTCCCCGTTCATCGCTTGGATGTGACCGCGGCGCATCAGCCTTGCGTGTCGTTCGGTGTCGACTTGTTGCCGTCATAAATGTGTTGTGCCCGGCCGTTACGAGATTGGCAGTTTTAAGAACAATGCAATCTGGATATCGGGCTGGTGTCTGGGGGGCCGCGGAACGTGGCTGAAATCAATCGAGTGCGGCTGCGGGGCCAGCTTGCAGACAACTACGACGGTCTGGTCAAGAAATTGACCCGCCGTCTGGGATCGTCGGACTTCGCGTACGAAGCCCTGCACGAGACGTTCCTGCGGCTGGAGCGAGTCACGGACGCCGTTCCGATCCGCAGCCCCGCCGACTACATATTCCGTATTGCGATCAACATCGCCAGGGATCGCCAGAAAGCGCAGAAGCTCCGCGTCAGCGCCGCCGAGATCGATTCATTGCTCGACGTCAGCGACGACGGACCGAGCCCGGCGAGAATCGTCGAGGCGCGATCAGATATCGATGCTTTCAAGCGGGCGTTGGCCGAATTGCCGGCGCGGCCGCGCGACGTACTCCATAGCATAGCGATCGAGGGACGGACGCCGCACGATGTGGCAACTCGCCTCGGCGTCAGCGTGCGAACGGTGGAAAGCGATTTGAAGCTGGCCCTGAGCCATTGTGCCGATTGCCTCGACTATACGTTGATCCGTCGTCTCGGCGGTCCTCGTCCCCGTTCGTGATCGAATTCGCCGCGGCCTGACGCGCGCGTCGTCCTGCGCGGCGGGCTCGTCGAAATTTGTTGCGGAGAACTATTTCCAGTCGTTGCAGGTGCTTGACCTGAAATCTGCGGTCACACGCGGCAGGATTTTCAACCTCTGTTCTGCGGGATAGCAGGCTTTCCGTCGTCTATAGAGTAGAGAGCGATCTCATAAGGACCGTTTGGGTGCCTGGGAAAGGTTCGCTGGAAGTGTTGAGCCGCTTGAAAACAGGTTCAAACCCGATCGGCCCGGCGTGCAATCGCCGCGCTGCCTTGCCATGCGCGATGCGGCGCCAGCTGCGATTGCCGGATGTTTCTGCTTGTGTTGTGCGCAACGGCCGAATGCGGTGCCCTGCTGCCGTCGGAATCGTTTATATAGCGACCTTCGCTATGTGCTCGACGCGATCGGGAGGTTGAGGTTTGGCGAACTGGGTGATGAGCAATCCGTCGTGACCGAGCCGACCCGCACTTCCGGGCCCGATCCGTTGCTGGATGAGGCGCTCGACTGGGTTGTTCGGCTGAAAGCCGGTGCGCCGACACGCGCCGACGTCGATGCTCTGCAACGCTGGCGCGCGCAAAGTCCCGATCACGAGGATGCCTTCAGGAGGGCGGCTCGGCTGTTTCGCACCGCCAGCGCGGCAGCCAGGGAGCTTGCCGGCGAACAGGCCGCGACCGCCTCCGTCGTTGCATTGCCGCCTCGGCCGGCGCGGTTATTGACGCGCCGTATCGTGCTCGGCGGTGCGATTGCGGCTGCGGCCGGCTATCTGGTAATCCGCCCGCCGCTCGACATGTGGCCGTCGATCGAGGAGCTCTCAGCCGACTACCGCACCGGAAAGGGCGAGCAGCGCAAGGTGATGCTGGCGCCCGACATTTCGGTCGAATTGAACACCCAGACCAGCCTGGCGCTGCGGCCTGCGCCGAACGAAACGCGGGTCGAATTGATCTCGGGCGAGGCCTCGGTGGTCGCCCGAAGGTCGTCGTCGACGCCGCTGGTGATGCTGGCACGCGACGGACGCATCAGTGCGCTGCAGGCTGATTTCAACGCGCGCTGCCTCGACGGCGTCGTTTCGGTAACGTGTCTCGAAGGCATCGTCACCGTCGAGCAGGACGGCCGCTCCGTGCAGCTCCGCAAGGCCGAGCAGGTTACCTACTCGCGGGCCGGTCTGCAGGCGTCGCTGCCGGTCGATGCCAGGCAGGTCGCAGCCTGGCAGACCGGATTGCTGATCTTCCGCGACCGGCCGCTGGCGAGCGTCGTCGACGAGGTGAATCGGTATCGCGCCGGAAAGATCATCATCACCAATGCGGAACTGAAGCGCCGGCTCGTCAACGGCACCTTCCAGGTCGACAAGCTCGACAATTTTGTCGCCCAGGTCGAACAGCTGTTCGGCGCGCGGATCACATCGCTGCCAGGCGGTGTGGTGCTGATGAGCTGACTAAAGTCGAACGAATCGACGCCGCGCGCTCGATTTCCTAACAAACCAAAAATTTATTCCGCGACGCCGCAGATTCTTTTGCGGGTTTGCACCCGCCCAGACGTCTTCTGAGTAAGGCGTCGTCATCACGGCCTTCCGGTCGTGATGGCGCGCATCTGCGCGAACTGAGTGGGACGTCTGTGCGTAGTCGAAGAGATCATAGGGTTTTTGGGTATCGTTCGCGATGCCGAGGCGGGTTGCGTGTGTCGGCTGCGGCACTCACCGTGGTTGGATCCGTAGCAACCGTCGTTCCGGTGTATGCAGCGAAGGAGGCGGCGAAGGATTCCGCGGCTGCGGCCGCAGCGCCGGCAGCGGGCAAGCAGCCGGCTCAGGCGAACGCGCCGGCGCAAAAGCCGTCCGCGCCGCTGCAGCGCTTCGACATCGACGACTTCGCCGTACAGGGCGCCGAAAAGCTGCCGCAGGTCGAGATCGAGGAGGCGATCTACCCGTTCCTTGGTCCGGGCAAGACTTCGGAGGACGTCGAGAAAGCGCGGGCCGCGCTGGAGAAGGCGTATCACGACAAGGGATTCCAGACCGTCAGCGTCGCGGTCCCGCAGCAGAACGTGACCGGCGGCGTGGTCACCCTCAAGGTGTCCGAGCTGAAGGTCGGGCGGTTGCGGGTGAAGAACTCGCGCTATTTCGATCTCGACCGGATCAAGGACAGCGCGCCTTCGCTGAAGGAGGGCAGTGTTCCCAATTTCACCGATGTCACCAAGGACATCGTGTCGCTCAACCAGTGGCCGGATCGCCGTGTCACCCCGGCGTTGCGTGCCGGCGTGACACCCGGCACCGTCGACGTCGATCTCAATGTCGAGGACAAGGCGCCGTTCCACGCCAGCCTCGAAGTCAACAACCGGCAATCGCCCTCCACTACGGCGAGCCGCGTCTCCGCCACCGTGCACTACGACAATCTGTGGCAGCTCGGCCATTCGCTGAGCTTCACCTATCAGGTCGCGCCGGAACGGCCGAGCGACGCCGAGGTGTTCTCCGGCTCCTACATGGCGCGGATACCGAACGCCGATTGGCTCAATCTGCTGTTCTACGGCGTGAAGTCGAACAGCAATGTCGCGACGATCGGCGGCACCAATGTGGTCGGTCCCGGTATGATCATCGGCGAACGGGCCGTGATTACGCTGCCCACCCGCGAGGGCCTGTTCCACACGCTGTCGCTCGGCATGGACTACAAGCACTTCGACCAGAACGTGACGGTCGGTACCGGCGGTTTCTCGTCACCCGTCACCTACTATCCTCTCGTCGCGACCTATGGTGCGACGTTCCAGGAAGAGAAATTCACGACCCAGTTCAATGCCGCCATCACCTACAACATCCGGACGCTGAGCAGCCCTTGGGACGAGTTCGACGCGAAGCGCTACAAGGCTTCGCCGAGCTTCACCCATTTCAATATGGACGTCTCGCATACCCAGGAGCTGCCGGAAGGCTTCCAGCTCTACGGCAAGGTGCAGGGACAGATGGCGGACGGTCCGCTGGTCTCGAGCGAACAGTTCAGCCTCGGCGGTCTCGATACAGTTCGCGGTTATCTCGAATCGGAGATGCTCGGCGACAACGGCGCCGTCGCCAATATCGAGCTGCGCACGCCCAACGTCGGCAGCATGCTGCAAGGCGAGCTGAAGAGCGAGACCGGTGATGGCAAGCCGCGCTTCGTCACGTTCAACGACTGGCGCTTCTTCATCTTCGCCGACGTCGGCTACGCGGCGGTCCAGCAGCCGCTGCCTGAGCAGGTGTCCTCTTTCGCGGCGTGGAGCTATGGCGTCGGCACGCGCTTCAAGACGTTCGAATATTTCAACGGCATGGTCGTGCTCGCGGTACCGGGGACTACTCCACCGGAATCGCTGCCGGGACTTCCCGGAGTCGCGCTGCCGGGAGTCTTGCTAACCGGTACGCACGCAAACGTTCCGCGCGTGAACTTTCGAATCTGGGGTGAATTCTGATGGGAATGGGTCTTACTCTCGAGCGACGCACGCGCCGGGCGGCGCTGCGCCGCGGCATTGCGAACGCTGCGACGGCATTGTTGTTCGGGCTCGTCGCCTTGGTGACATCGCTCGCGCCGGCGAACGCCTGGTGGAACGACGAATGGTCGCTGCGCAAGAAGATCACGGTCGACGTCAGCGCGTCGGGCGCCAACGTCACCGATCCGATCGGGGCGACGGCGGTGCTGGTGCGGCTGCATGTCGGCAATTTCCGCTTCAGCTCGGCAAAGGATGACGGCAGCGACCTGCGGTTCGTCGCCGGTGACGACAAGACGCCGCTGAAGCATCACATCGAGAAGTTCGATTCGCTGCTTGGCGAGGGTCTGGTCTGGGTTGCGGTGCCGAACATCGCGCCGGGCGCACGGACCGATATCTGGCTCTATTACGGCAACAAGAAAGCGCTCGCGACCAGCGACCCCAAGGGAACCTACGATCCGGATACCCTGACGGTCTATCACTTCAACGAGCGCGGCACGCCGGCGATCGATTCCTCGGTGTGGGCCAACAACGCCCAAAGCGTCGGCCAGCCGGCGGACGGTTCGCTGATCGGGACCGGCTTGCGGCTCGACGGCCGCGCTCCGGTGACCGTGCCCGCCTCGCCGTCGCTCGCATCGCCCGATGGCGCCGCGCTGACCTGGTCGGCCTGGATCAAGCCGGCCGCGCTACAGCCGAACGCCGCGCTGTTCAGCCGGCGTGACGGCGCCAACGCGCTGGTCATCGGCGTCGACAATGGGAGCCCGTTCATCGAAGTCACCAAGGCGGGCACGGTGCAGCGCTCGAGCGCCGGGGCACCGGTGGCGGCCGGCAGCTGGCATCATGTCGCCGTCGTTGCCGGAAACGGCCAGGTCACGCTCTACCTCGACGGCGTGTCCTATGCCGCGCTCAGCGCGAGCCTGCCGGCTCTCAATACTGTTGGCCTGATCGGAGGAGACACGTCGACCTCCAGCGCTTCTCCGATCGCGCCTGCGACGGCCCCGTCCGCAGCAACACCGTCAGTGCCCCCTGATGCGTCGGCTGCGGACGGTGGCGCCACGCCTGCGGCAACGCCCGACGCGGCGGCAACTCCGGCTCCAGCGCCCGCTGCCGCCATGGCCGGCTTCGTCGGCGATGTCGACGAGCTGCAGATCAGCAAGGTCGCGCGGCCCGCCGGACTGATCAAGGTGATGGCGATCGGGCAGGGCCCCGACCAGGGCAAGCTGATGTCCTTCAGCGTCGACGAGGAGACCGCCAGCTGGCTGTCCGGCTACTTCGCGGTGATCCTGAAGTCGGTGACGCTCGACGGCTGGGTTGTGATCGGCATTCTCCTGATCATGGCCGCGATCAGCTGGGTGGTGATGTTCGACCGGGCCTCGTATCTCAGCAGGCAGGCCAAGGCGAATGCCCAGTTCATGAAGGGCTTCCGTGAGATCGCCGCCGATCTCACCATGCTGGATCGCGGCGATGCCGACGACATCTCGACGCTGGGCGGACGCCTCACCGAGGCCGACGCCAAGATGATGCGCTCGTCCTCGCTCTACCGCATCTATCACATCGGCGCGGCGGAAATCCGCCACCGCTTCGGCAACAATCCGCAGCGCGTGCCGGTGCTCTCGGCGGCTTCGATCGCGGCGATCCGCGCGGCGCTCGATAGCGGCGTCGTCAAGGAGATGCAGCGGCTCAACCGCCTGATGGTGGTGTTGACGATCGCGATCTCCGGCGGTCCGTTTCTCGGCCTGCTCGGCACCGTGGTCGGCGTCATGATCACCTTCGCGGCGATCGCGGCCAGCGGCGACGTCAACGTCAACGCGATCGCGCCCGGCATCGCTGCAGCGCTGGTGGCGACCGTCGCCGGTCTCGGCGTCGCGATCCCGGCGCTGTTCGGCTACAACTACCTGATCTCCCGGATCAAGGACCTGACCAGCGACATCCAGGTCTTCGTCGACGAGTTCGTGACCAAGATGGCGGAATTCTATTCCGCCGACCGGCCGGACCCGATCGAACGCCGCATCGCCGCGGAGTAACGGCGATGCAGATCCAGGCCGATTCCAAACCCTATGACGACATCAACATCACGCCGATGTTGGACCTCGCCTACGTGCTGCTGGTGATCTTCATCATCATGACGACCGCGACCGTGCAGGGCCAGAAGGTCAATCTGCCGAAGGCCTCGGCGGCGCCGAGCCTTGCGACCCAGACCACTAAGGCGATCACGGTCGCCAATGACGGCAAGATCTTCCTCGACACGATACCGGTGACGCTGCCCGAGCTCGAGCAGCGGCTGATCCAGCAGAAGGCGCTGACGCCGGAATTTCCCGTGGTGCTGCGCGGCGATGCGCAGGCGCAGTACCAGAGCGTGATGGACGTGTTCGACCTGCTCAGCCGCATCGGCCTGAGCCAGGTCGGGCTCGCCACCAAGCCGCTCGTGAAGTGAGGCAGCCGAGAAGCGACGCCATGATCACGACGCAGCCATCACCTTTCTCATTGACCGAGCGCCGGACGCTACGGTCTTGGCTGAGCAGCATGATGCGGGCATTCGATGATGGCTGCGGTGCCGCAGACGTCACGCGCACCGATCCCGTGGCGCAGGTGTCGATCCGCGGCAGTGCCGAGCTTCCGCTGGCGCCGGTTGCAGCGGACCTGCGCGAGGAGCCGCGCGGCGAGGTGGTGGCATTCCCCCTTCATGGCGAGGCCCTGCTGGTGAAGCTCGCGGACGTGCTGCGCAGGTACGTCGCCGGCCGCGAGCCCGCTGGCGATCCGTTGTGGCTGACGATCTCGCGATGCCCGTGGGTCCGCCTCTCGATCGACGAGATGGCCCATGTGGATTATCTGAGCGAGGTCGAGACCTTTCATGCGGCGATCGAAGCGGGTCCCGACACCAAGGTCATCCTGAAGACCACGGATTTCGACGCGCTCGCCAGCTTCGTCACGCAGTATGTCGATGAAAGGCTGCGCGATCGCACCTCGGTGGAGGCCGCGCCATGAACGCGCCGATGCGGGACCAGAACGCGCAGGCCGCGCGTACAACGCCGGCAGCTGACGATCAGAAGGTTGCCGTCGCCTCCGCCACAGCGCCGGCCCGCAAGGCTGCCGCCCGGAAGGGCGAGCGCAGTGTGCTGCTGCGTTACGGCGCGGTCGTGGCGGTGGTCGCGTTGTTCCTCTGCGGCATCGTCTATTTCTTCCTCGGCCACGACGACATGCCGCCGCCGCGCCAGGTGCGCGATCTCACCATCGTCAATGTGACGCTGCCGCCGCCACCTCCGCCTCCGCCGCCACAGCCGCAGCCCGAGCAGAAGATGATCGAGCAGCCCAAGATGGCGGAGCCCGAATTCAAGGAAGAGAAGCCGGTCGACAAGCCGAAGGACGAGCCGGCCAAGGACGCCAAGAACGACGAGCCGCCCGGTCCGCTGTCGCTTGATGCCAAGCCGACCGGACCCGGCGATCTGTTCAATCTCGGCGGCAAGCCCGGCGGCAGCCCGTATGGCGGCGGCGGCGGCGGTGGCAGCCGCTGGGGTTGGTACACCACGATCATCACCTCGCAGGTCGAAGCGGCGATCCGCGCCAACCCGAAGACGCGCAACATGGCGACGCAGATCCAGGTGCGGCTCTGGGTGGACGGCTCCGGCCACGTCACCCGCGTCGTCCTGACGCCGTCGTCCGGCAATCCGGAGGTCGATGCGGCGCTTCGCAACGAGGTGATCGGCAGCCTGACGCTGCGCGAGCCGCCACCCAAGGACATGCCGATGCCGGTGGTCACACGCGTCACGGCGCGCCGGCCGAGCTGACGAGACCAACCGACAAGACGACCAACGACCAACCTACGAACTTAAATGTGCGAGTGAGAACTGGGGGACTGATGTTTAAGAAACGAGCTCACGCAGAATGGCGCGCGTTACCGCTTGCGGTGTCGCTGGGCGCGCTCGCCTGCGCAACGCCGGCCGTGGGCCAGACCGCGGACCAGGCTGCCGACCAGGCTCCCGCCGCCGCGGCGAAGCGTACCGATGCCAAGAAGCCGAAGGTGTCGAGCACCAAGCCGACATCGTCGAACGCCACCGTCAACCTCGTCAATCTGCTGGTGCAGCAGGGCGTCCTCAAGGAGGACCAGGCCCAGGCGCTGATCAAGCAGGCCGAGGACGAGGCCTATGTCTCCCGCCAGGCTGCCAAGGATGCCACAACCAAGGCCGACGACGCCACCAAGGCCGCAACCGCAGCCGCTGCGGCGGCGCAGCCGCCCGGCACAAGGCACGTCACCTACGTTCCCGAAGTCGTCAAAAGACAGTTACGGGAAGAGATTAAGCAGGAGGTGATGGCCAAGGCACAGAAGGAAAACTGGGCGTCGCCCGGAACCTATCCGGAGTGGGCGCAGCGCATCCGCTTCTACGGCGACGCGCGCGTGCGCTATCAGGGCAATTACTTCCCGACCGGCAACGACCAGGCCGGCGCCGCGAACTTCAACGCGATCAATACCGGTTCGCCGTATGACGTTTCGCTCGTCTCGAATCCGTATTTCGGGCCGACCTACGACACCACGCAGGACCGCAACCAGTTCCGCTTCCGCGGCCGGCTCGGCATGGAAGCCGACCTGCTGTACGGGTTCACGGCTGGCTTGCGCATCGCGACCGGCGAAAACAATTCACCAGTGTCGACCAACCAGACGCTTGGTGGCAGCGGGGGCAACTTCTCGAAATATTCGCTCTGGCTCGATCGCGGTTACGTCAACTGGAAGGGTTGGAATGGCGATCTGAGCCTGTCGGCAGGCCGTTTCGACAACCCGTTCTGGTCCCCGACCGATCTGGTCTGGTACAAGGAGCTCGGCTTCGACGGCTTCGCCGTTCAGGCCAAGCACGAGGTGTGGGAAGGCTTCACGCCGTTCGCGGTCGGCGGCGCATTCCCGATCTACAACACCGATTTCAACTTCGGAAAGAACCTGGGGGATACGGCCACCGGGGCGCCAGTCAAATACGCGAGCCACGACAAGTGGCTGTTCGGAGGCCAGGTCGGCTTCAATGCGCGCTTCAGTCCGGAATACGCGTTCCGGTTCGGCGTCGCCTACTACGACTTCGACAATGTGCAGGGCCAGCTTTCCAGCCCCTGCATCGTCGAGGTGGCTGCCGACGTTTGCAACACCGACATCACCCGGCCGTCCTTTGCGCAGAAGGGAAATACCTATTTCCCGCTGCGTAGGATCATCGCCGACGCCCCCGGAATCGGCAACAATGGCGGTACCTCCTTCCTGTACCAGTATTTCGGACTGGTCAGCGAATATCGCCCGGTGGTCGTCAGTGGACAGCTCGATCTCGGACATTTCCATCCGACCCACATCGTGCTCGACGGCGAGTACGTCAACAACACCGCGTTCAGCCGCTCCACTATGAACGCTGCGGCCGCAACTTACGGCGTGCTGATGAACAATCGCGGGCCGAGTCCGGATGGCGGCAACACGCCCGGTCCCTTCAACGGCGGCAATCAGGGTTGGCTCGGCCGCGTCACGGTCGGCGACCGGGAGATCAAGCATCTCTGGGATTGGAACGTCCACGCCGGCTACAAATACCTGGAGTCGGATGCCACCATCGATGCCTTCGCAGACTCCGATTTCGGTCTCGGCGGCACCAACCTGAAGGGCTATTTCGTCGGCGGCAATATCGGTCTTGGCGAGAACGTCTGGGCGAGCTTGCGCTGGATGAGCGCCAACAGCATCGCCGGCAGTCCCTATGCCGTCGACGTCCTGCAAGTCGACCTCAACGCGAAGTTCTGACCATGCGCATCGCACTCTTTGTCCTGATGATGGTGGTCGGAGCATTGAGCTCCGGCACCGCATCCGCCCAGTCCGAGACCGACCGCCTGCGCGAGGCCCTGCGCAGCGCGACGGCGCAGACCCGTGCGCTGGAAGACCAGCGCACGGCGCTGCAAGCGAAAGTCGCCGACGCCGATCGCGAAAAGGCGGCGGCCAAGAAGGAGGTCGATGACCTCAAGGCGCAGCTGAAGAAGGCCGACAAGGAACATCGCGACGCGGTCGACGAGTTCAATCAACGGCTCGCCGAACGCGACGAGACCTTGGAGAAGTGGAAGTCGGCCTATGAGGAGGCGGCCACAGTCGCCCGCACCAAGGACGCCGAGCGCGCCAAGTTCGAGGGTGAGGCCACTGCCTACAAGGCCAGCACCAAGAGCTGCATCGCCAAGAACACCCTGCTGGTCAAGGCCGGCAAGGAGATGGTGCAGCGCTACAAGGACCTGACCATCGGCGAGATCGTGGTTTCGCGTGAGCCGATGATCCAGCAGCGCCGGGTCGAAATCCAGAACCAGCTGCAGGAAAGCCAGGACAAGTTCCTCGATCAGAAGGTGAATCCATGACGACCGCCCCTATCGTGAAGCCGCTTTGCTCGATCGGCCTCGCCGTCGTCGTTGCGGCTTTCGTTGTGCCGATCGATGCGTCGGCGCAAGCGCAGGCTCCCGCGCCGCGGACGGTGCAGGCTCCGGTCAGGAAGCCGCAGCCCCAGCCCGCGACGCAGGCGCAAGCCGCCGCCACCCCTGCGCCGGCTGCTCCGGTCGCGGCCGCGCCGAAGGCCGCGACCGTTCCGGAGAATGTCGTCGCGCGGGTCGGCGACACCAACATCTCGGCCGATGACCTGCGCAGCTATGTCGCGGCACTTGCGCCGCGCGAGCAGGCTGCGCTGGCGAAGGATCCGGCCATGCTCAGCCAGACCGTGCGGCTTCTGCTTGCCAACCGCCTCGTGCTGCAGGAGGCGGTTGCGAAGAAGTGGGATCAGCAACCCAGCGTCGCGGCGCAGCTCGAGCGGGCCCGCGAGGGCGCGGTGGTCGAGCTTTACCTGCAATCGGTGTCGACGCCGCCGGCGAGCTTCCCGAGCGAAGACGACCTGCAGAAGGTCTATGAAGCCAACCGCGCCGCATTCCTGATGCCGCGGCAGTTCCAGCTCACGCAGATCTACATCGCCGCTCCGAAGGAGGGCGACAAGGCCGCCGAAGACAAGGCGAAGCAGGAGCTCGACGACGTGCAGCGCAAGCTGAGGGCGCCGGGAGCGGACTTTGCGGCGATCGCGCGCGGCGACAACAACGCTGCCAAGGATGCCGCAGATCTCGGATGGGTTGCCGAGAACCAGATTCGTCCGGAGATCCGCAGCCAGGTGATGGGGCTCGCCAAGAACAGCGTGTCCGAGCCGATCAAGCTCGACGACGGCTGGCACATCATCAAGCTGATCGACACCAAGGCGTCCTACACCCGCACCTTGCCGGAGGTGCGCGACCAGCTGGTGCAGCAGATCCGCTCCGAGCGGTCGACCATGATGCGCCGGGCCTATCTCGCCGAGCTGCTGAAGCAGCATCCGCCCGTCCTCAATGAACTTGCGTTGTCGAGCCTGCTCGACGGATCGAAGAAGTAGTACGGAGATCAGAATGTCCGAGACCATCACCAAGCTCACCATCGAGGGATTGCGCGACAATTTCCAGAGCGTCGGCTATCGCGTCGAAACGCTGACCGATCCGGTCGCCAACACGACCTATCTGCGCTCGGCGACCGCGGGGCTTGGTTTCGAGATCCGGCCGGGAAACCAGCTGGTCGGCGAGGAACAGAGCTTTGTCGACACCACGCTGGTCACCACGCTCCAGGTGCAGGGTGAGCTGCCGCTCGACCTCGTCAATCGCTGGAACACGACGCGGCGGTTCGGACGGCTGCAGTTCAGCCATCCGTTCCTGATGTTCTGCATGGATATCTCCGTCGCCGGCGGCGTGGCGCCGAACTTCGTCCGCGCGCAGATCGAGATCTGGGACCGGCTGGTTCAGGAGCTGATCGCCTATCTGCGCGAGGAGCTGCCGAAGCTCGCCGCGCGGAACGGCGCGGCGGCTGCTGCCCCGCAGCCCGGTGCGCCGGTCCAGCAGCCGTCGCACGAGCGCGCCGCGGAAGCGGAGGCGGTCCCCACCATCCAGTAGTCGCGCTGACGCGCGACCAGCAGGACCGCAAGCGATCGATGAATGATGTTGCCCCCACGATGCAGGCGAGCAGCTTTGGCCGATGGCCGAAGCTGATCGATCCTGCGCGTCGTCGGGGCACCTGCATCGCGGCTGGCGGCCTTGCACTCGCGCTCTGTCTTGCGCAGCCCGTTCATGCCGGGGGTGAGAGCGCGGCGCCGTCATTCAGTACGCGCTTCGCCGCCGTCGAGCAGGCCGAACCTTCCGTCGACACCACGGCAAAGCCGCCGGCTGAGGCGACGACGAAGCCGGCCGCGCCGGCCAGGGATTCAGCGAAGGATACAGCGAAGGATGCCGGCGGGAAAAACCTGCCGGCTCCACCCGTGAGCCAGCCTGCGGTTTCGGACGCGCGGATGCGCTATCGCGCACTGATCGAGAAGGAGGCCGCGGGAAGCGGGCTTGCGCCGGAGATCGCCGAGGCGGTGATGGGCGTGGAGAGCGGCTATAATCCCGATGTGATCGGCGGCGTCGGCGAAATCGGACTGATGCAGCTGCTGCCCTCGACCGCGCGCATGCTCGGTTTTTCCGGCTCGCTCGCCGAGCTCGCGATTCCCGAAAACAACATTCACTTCGGTGTCATGTATCTTGCGCAGGCGTGGCGCCTTGCCGGTGGTGACCTGTGCACCGCAGTCATGAAGTACCGTGCAGGCCATGGCGAGACCCGCTTCTCGTATCTGTCGGTGAATTATTGCGTCGCAGTGCGCGCGCGGCTGTTTGCCCGCGGCTTTCGCGTGACGGGAACCGTACCGGTCGCGACCTTCGGCGAGCCCGGGCGCGCTGGTGGCGGCGGTGGATGCGGCCGCAAATGTCTCGGCGCGGGCGGCCTCATCGGGCGCGTCGATCTGGTCGCGCTCAACACCAGGCTGAACGCGCTTGTGATCCAGGCCCGGGGAGGGAAATAGCAAGCGGGCTCGTCGCCGAAGCTGATTCCGTTGCCTTGATATCCTCCCTCGGCTTCCTATCGTTTGAAACAGTTCTGGTTCTGCAAGGAGCAGCACCGATGAAAGCATTCACCTTGGCGATTGCCATGGCCGGATTGGCGGCGATGCAAGCGCAAGCGCAGACACCGCAGCCGCAGCACACGCCGTTGCCGGAAATCGTCGTCGGCACGCCGCCGCCGCCGACAGTCAATCTCAACCGCGACAGCAGCGGCAGTCCCGGCCGGGCTGCGGCGAGAGGTAGCAGCAGCGGTGGCAACAGTGGTGGCAGCGGTACCGAGCGCTGCGGCGATGCGGCCTCGCTTGGCTGCATCAACGAGCGGTTGAAGAAGCAGGTCGATCAGGTCAATCCGCCGGTAACGAATACGCCGCCGATCGACGCGAAATCGTCGGATCTCAAGGTGGGCGTGGTCAACGTCCCGGCAGTGCAGCAGCAATATGGCCGCAACTTCGGGATCTCGGCGATTCCCTATCGCCCGGCGGCGCCGGTTTTCAGCCATCGATAGATAACGCGGAATTCTCGTCCGTCTCGAACAGATCGTGACGCCGTCACATTTCTGACGATGGGCATATGGAAAATAGAGAGAGCAACGGTTTGCTGATTCCATGCGAAAATCTGACGTGACGTGCCCCCATTGCCAGGCCGGCTATCGCCGGATCGAATTGACGTCGAAGGGCGGCGTCGCCGGTGAGTTTCGTTGCCTGGTGTGTGACCACATGATCGAGCTGATGGACGGCTCGACCGATGTCGCCTTTCGGCTGACTGTGCAGCCGGGCAAGACGTCCTACGCCTACTGACGTTCATGCGCGCGAGAACCGTTTTCGGCGTCCTCGCCGGCAAGAAACCGCAGTCCGAATCATTCGCCGCGGATATCGCTCGGCGCCTTGTTGGTCCAGCGGTGGAACGCGCGCCTGAAATTCGCCGCGTCGCTGAACCCGAGCGCCAATGCGATGTCTTCATTGGCCAGCGTCGTGTTGCGGAGATATCTCAGGGCAATCTGGGTCCGCAACTCGTCGTGCAGTACGCGGAATGAAAAGCCTTGCTGGCGGAGCTGGCGCCGCAGTGACCGGTCGTTCATGCCGAGCTGCCTTGCGATCGCCTCGAACGTCGGCGGATTTGCGATATCGCGAAGCAGGATGGCGCGGATCTTTCCGGCTACCCCGGTGCGCAATCTCAGATCTCCCAGCAAGTCGTCGCATAACGCCACGATGGTCGGATACGTCGTCTTGTTGCCGAGATCGGCGCTGCGATCCAGCCATTGCGCCTTGAACACGATCTGGTTGGCCGGCTGATCGAACCGCACCGGGCATCCGACATGATCGAGCGGAAGATCGAAGTCCGTCGCCTGCGGATAGGCGAGCGTGATTTCGGTGGGGGAAAAGCCCGGCCCCATGATGTCGCGCATCAGCGAGATGTGGATGCCGATCTGCATCTCGGCGACGAACCGGTAGAGCGTCGAATCGGCAAGCGCGTGCAGATTGGGTTCGATGGTCCATCGTGCCGCGGCCTTGTCCTCGACGAAGTCGATTGCCGCCAGCGGCGCCGCGAGCGCGTGGTAGCGCATCGCGAACTCCATGGCTTTGCGAAAGTCCGGGCAGCACAGCAGCGCATAGCCGTACATTCCGTATGTCGAGATGTGGATCGACGCGCCGATGCGATAGGGCAGGTGACGGTCGCGCGACAGTCGCAGCGCGTTCTGACAGACGGTCATCAACTGCGTCAACGAAATCCGCGCCTGCGGCGAATGGACGTCGGCCAGCGGAATGTTGGTGTCGCGCAGGATGGCCTCGGCCGGGACGCCGGCGCCGGCCAGCATGTCGAAGACAGCGCCGAACTTGGTCGCTTCATAGACCTTGTCGCGGGTGCCGACGGTCAGGATGTCGGAGCGAGAGCCCCCAGGCTTCTTCAGTCGCATGGTTGGTTGCAAAGGGAACCAGCCTTTCCTTCGGTCCGGAAGCAGGACATCGCGAGAGCAGGGCAAAGCCGATTCCCGCCCACCAACACCGCGGAAACATAGCCGGTTCACGGCACAACCCAAGCCTTATCCGAGGCTTATCAATGGGGCATTGTTGTTGCAGAGCAGCAAAAAGCGGAGCGGGGGAGAAGCTGCTGGAGACGGCGAAGCGGATCGTTTCGGTCAAGACCGTTGCTGTCGATGAGGGCAGCTTGTCCGCTTGAGACCCGGCAGATGTCCGATTCGGACCTTCACAAATCTCGGGCGTCACGCGAGGCTTCGTCCTAATGTCACGTCGTCAAACCGTTGTGGCGCAGGACGGCAGACCACACGATCCGCTCGCTTAGAACGGCGGACGCAACGGTCGGAGGAAATACCAGGTCGAGGGAGGCTTCCATGGTCGGAAGGCTGATTCAGACTGCCCAATCCGCATATCAATATCCGCTCATCTTCAAGCAGCTCTGGCACACGCCGCGCGTGCAGGCGCCGGATCAGGAGATCGTCTATCGCGATCTCAAGCGCTTCACCTACCGACAGATCAGGGAGCGGATCGGCCGTCTCGCCTCGGCGTTGAGCAAGGCCGGCGTCGAGCCCGGCGACACCGTCGGCGTGCTCGAATGGGACAGCAACCGCTTCCTCGAAGCGTTCTTCGCGATCCCGATGATGGCGGCGGTGTTGCAGACGGTGAATGTCCGCCTGTCGCCGGAGCAGATCGCCTACACGATCAACCATGCCAGCGCCTCGACGCTGCTCGTCAACGATGAGTTCGTGGGATTGCTGGAAGGCATGAAGGGACAGCTGCCGAATGTGAAACGGATGATCGTGATGTCGGACCGGCCGATGCCGCAGACCGGCAGCCTGTCCTTCATCGGTGAATATGAGAACCTGCTGGCGGCCGCCTCGCCCGATTACGACTTCCCGGACTTTGACGAGAACACCCAGGCCACCACCTTCTACACCACCGGCACGACCGGATTGCCGAAGGGCGTCTACTACAGCCACCGCCAGCTCGTGCTGCATTCGATCGCGGGACTGGCGCTGTTCGGCATGGCCGGCTCGCAAGGCCGCTTCTCGCGCGACGACGTCTATATGCCGATCACGCCGATGTTCCACGTCCACGCCTGGGGCTTTCCTTGGTCGGCAACGCTTGCCGGCACCAAGCAGGTCTATCCCGGCCGCTACGAGCCGGCGATGCTGGTCAAGCTGATCAAGAGCGAGGGCGTCACCTTCACCCATGGCGTGCCGACCATCCTGCAGATGCTGCTCAACGCCGCCGCTGCGGCCAAGGTCGATCTTCATGGGCTGAAGATGGTGATCGGCGGGTCGGCCCTGCCGAAGGCGCTGGCCAAGCAGGCGCTCGAGGCCGGCATCGACATCTTTGCCGGTTACGGCATGTCGGAGACCGGGCCGCTCGCCGCGGTGTCCCATGTCAGCTCCAGGGATCTCAGCGGCGACCCCGCCGGCGAGGTCGAATTCCGCACCAGGGCCGGCATCGCCGGTCCGCTGGTCGAACTGCGCATCGTCGATCCCGACATGAAGGACATCCCGCATGACGGCAAGTCAGCCGGCGAGATCGTGCTGCGTGCGCCCTGGCTGACCCAGGGCTACTACAACAATCCGGAGGGCTCGGAGCAGCTCTGGGCCGGCGGCTATCTGCACACCAGCGATATCGCGGTGATCAGTCCGGGCGGCCATGTTCACATCACCGACCGGATCAAGGACGTGATCAAGACCGGTGGCGAATGGGTCTCCTCGCTGCAGATCGAGGACCTGATCTCGCAATGCGCCGGAGTGGCCGAGGCCGCGGTGATCGGCGTCAAAGACGAGAAATGGGGCGAGCGGCCGCTTGCGCTCGTGGTCAAGAAGCCATCCGGCGCCGACAGCCTCACCGATGCATCGATTAAGGAGCATCTCAAGCAATTCGCCGACCAGGGCGTGATCTCGAAATATGGCATCCCCGGCACGATCATGTTCATCGACAGCATTCCCAAGACCAGCGTCGGCAAGATCAACAAGAAGGAGCTGCGCGAGCAATACGGCGACATGTGACGGGACAAGCACGCCAAAGAAACGATCGAGGAGGACAACAAAATGAGCAACCTCACACTGGCCGGCCTGGGCGAACATGTCGGAAAGGAGCTCGGGCTCTCCGACTGGGTCGCGATCGATCAGCAACGCATCGACACGTTCGCGTCCTGCACCGGCGATCACCAATGGATTCATGTCGACGTCGAACGGGCCAGGCGCGAGAGCCCATTCCGCGGTCCGATTGCGCATGGCTATCTGACGCTCGCGATGGTGGCGCCGCTGGCGATGCAGGTCGGCATCATTCCGCGCGACGCCGCCGCCGGGCTGAACTACGGGGTCGACAAGGTCCGCTTCCTGACGCCGGTGCCCGCGGGCGCAAGGGTGCGGCTGCGGGTTGTCTTGTCCGGCATCGAGCCGAGGGACGGCGGCCAGGTGATCATGAAAACCCTGAACACGCTGGAGGTCGAGGGATCGGAGAAGCCTGCTCTGATCGCCGAGACGCTGGCGCTCCTGATTCCCGCAGCGGGAGCAAAGCAATGAGTACGGAAAAAAGCGCCCCGGATCAGCCGGCCTCCGACATGTCCGAGGCCGCGTCGCGCAACACGCTGGCGCTCAATCCACTGGTCGGCATCCAGGGCCAGGATCTGGTCGAGGGCGCCGGCATCCTGTTCAAGGCCGTCATCAACGAACCGAAGGTCGCGACCGAGCAGTGGCTGTCATTCGTCAGCGAGCTCGGCTCGATCGCCGCCGGCAAGTCGGAGCGAGCGCCGAAGGCGGGCGACAAGCGATTTAACGATCCAACCTGGAAGGAGAGCTCGCTGCATTCGGGCCTGCTCAAGGCCTATCTGGCCTGGGGCGAGGCGGTCAGCGGCCTGGTCGACAAGACCAGCCTCAGCGACATCGACAAGCAGCGCGCGCATCTGATCACGGATATCCTGATCGACGCGGTTGCGCCGACCAACACCATGGTCACCAACCCGGCGGCAGTACGCAAGTTCATCGACACCGGTGGACAGAGCCTGTGGAGCGGCCTGAAGAACTACATCGGCGATCTCACGCAGAATCGCGGCATGCCGTCGATGGTGGACATGAAGGCCTTCAAGGTCGGCGAGAACCTCGCGACCACGCCGGGCGCCGTGATCTTCCGCAACGAGCTGCTCGAGCTGATCCAGTACACGCCGACCACGCCGATGGTCGGGAAGCGGCCGCTGGTGATCACGCCGCCGCAGATCAACAAGTACTACGCGCTCGATCTCTCGCCGGACAAGAGCATGGTCCGCTTCCTGCTGGAGAGCGGCATCCAGGTCTTTGCGGTGAGCTGGCGCAATCCGACCGCGGCGCATCGTGACTGGGGGCTCGACACCTACGTCGCCGCGCTGGACGAGGCGGTCGACGCGGCGCGCGAGATCTCCGGCAGTGAAGACGTCTCGATGATGGGATCCTGCTCCGGCGGCATCACGGCGACGGCCTATTTCTCGACGCTCGGCTCCGCGGCCGATAAGAAGATCAAGAATCTCGTGCTGGCGGTCTGCCTGCTCGATCCGAGAGCGCGTTCGGCTGCCTGATGACGCCCGAGACCATGCGGGCGGCGAAGGCGTCGTCACAATTGCGCGGCATCGTCGACGGCCACGACCTGGCGCGGATGTTCGCCTGGATGCGGCCCAACGACCTGATCTGGAACTACTGGGTCAACAACTATCTGCTCGGCAACCAGCCGCCGGCGTTCGACATTCTGTACTGGAACGCCGATACCACCCGCCTGCCGGCGGCGCTGCACGGCGACTATCTCGATCTCTATTTCTCCAACCCGTTCGTCAACGCCGGCAAGCTGACGCTCAACGACAAGACCATCGACATGAGCAAGGTCAAGGCCGACAGCTACGTCGTCGCGGGCATGACCGACCACATCACGCCGTGGAAGGGCGTCTACAAGACCGCCCAGATCATGGGCGAGGGCACCACCTTCTGCTGTCGAACAGCGGGCACCTGCAGAGTCTGCTCAATCCGCCGAGCAATCCGAAGGCCTCCTTCATGATCGGGCCGGCGTCCGCGAACAAGCCCGATGCGTTCATGGCCTCGGCCGAGAAGCGCAAGGGAAGCTGGTGGCTCGACTGGCGCGACTGGCTGCAGCCGCGCTCGGGCGAGGAGGTCAGTGCGCCGGCCGCGCTCGGCAGCGCGCGCCATCCGATCCTCGCCAAAGCGCCGGGAACCTACGTCTTTGACTGAGGATCTCACCAGCGCCGACACCGCAAGCCCATCGCCCGACAGGCAGCGAGGCGCGATCGAGACGCGGCAGGTCACGATCGACGGCCAGCTGCTTCAGGTCGCGATCAGGCGCGGCAGCGGCAGCCGGCCGCCACTCCTGCTGTTCAACGGGATCGGCGCCAATTGGGAGCTGGCAAAGCCGTTCCTCGACGCGCTCACCGGCACGTCAGCCATCATCTTCGACGTCCCCGGCGTCGGCGGCTCGCCGAGACCGGCGTGGCCGTATCGCCCGTCGACGCTGGCGCGGCTTGCCGCCGATCTCGTCGCCGAGCTGGGCTACGCCGAGGTCGACGTCGCCGGCGTGTCCTGGGGCGGCGGGATTGCGCAGCAATTCGCACACCAATTTCCGAAACGCTGCCGCCGGCTGGTGCTTGCGGCGACCGCGCCGGGTTTCACCATGGTGCCGGCAAGTCCGTCGGTGTTGTGGAAGATGGCGACGCCGCGCCGCTATACCGACAAGGATTACATGAACCGGATCGCCGCCGATATCTATGGCGGGGCGTTTCGCGATGATCCCTCACTGATCGGCCGGCACGCCGCTGCGATGCATGGCGCGCGCAGCATGGGCTATTTCTACCAGCTGCTGGCGATGACCGGCTGGACCAGCCTGCCCTGGCTGTGGTCGCTGCCGCAGCCGACGCTGATCCTGATGGGCCGTGACGATCCGCTGGTGCCTCCGATCAACGGGCACATCATGGCGAGCCTGATCCCGAACGCAGAGCTGCATTTGATCGACGACGGGCACCTGTTCATCGTGACGCGGCCGGCGGAGACCGCGGGCCTGATCGAGGCGTTTCTCGCCGACGAGAGCCGACAGGCCGCGTCGCCAACCCTGCTCTCGCGGACCACCAGTTACCTCAGGGATCTCATTCCAACGTCCGGAGACCGGCGCCAGAACTCGTAACCACAGGAGGATATCGTGACGGATAACAGCTCATACATCGATATGCTGCGGAAATTCGGTACTGATCTCGGCTTGCCGAAGCTGAACGTGGACGAATTGCTGCAGACCCAGAAGAAGAACCTCGAGGCGCTCGGCCAGAGCGCGAAGGTCGCCGCACAGGGCGCGCAATCGGTGGCGCAGAAGCAGCGCGAGGTGCTGGAGGCCGGCCTGCGCGAGGCCTCGACGCTGGCGCGCGAGTACAAGCCGCTCGGCAAGGTTCAGGAGAACCTCGCCTTGCAGACCGAATTCGCGCGGAAGATGTTCGACATTGCGGTGAAGGGTGCCCAGGACAGCGCGTCGACCGCGCGGCAATCGACATCAGATGCGGTCAAGATCATCCAGGATCGCATGAAGGAGAGTTTTGAGGAGTTCCGCGCCAGCGTCCGTCCGAACAAATCGGCCTGAGATCGTCGGCCCGCACGCCGGCGCGGCCGGGCGGAAATGATGGATTGCTTCGCCGAGCCTGTCGTCCGGCGGCGCTTCGCGCCGATCGGCGGCTCGCAATGACGTGAATGACGTCACGCTACGGGTACGTCTGAATGCGACCCTGGCTCATTCGGCCGGCGGCATGCTGCCATGTCCGCTGCGCTGTCCGGCCGCGGCGTTCGCCCGCGAGAGCATGCCGAGCGCGACGAGCGCGGCGGCAAACCCTGCTGCCGCACCGACGCCGAGCGCCCAGCGCGGGCCGAGATGGTCGGCGACCCAGCCTACGATCGGTGCGCCGATCGGCGTGCCGCCTAGCGCGACGCCGAGCCGCAGCGCCATCACGCGCCCGCGCATCGCGGGCTCGGTCGAGAGTTGCATCAGTGCGTTCGAGGTATTCAGGATCGTCAATGAGGCGATGCCGATCACGACCAGGGCGGCGGCGAACAGCCAGTAGTTCGGCGCCAGCGCGGCCAGTGTACAGCCGACGCCGAAGATCGCCGAGCCCAGCATCAACGCGACAAAGCGCGGCTGGTCGCGTGTCGCCGCCAGCAGCGCTCCCGACATCGTCCCGATCGCCATCATCGATGACAGCAGGCCAAAGCCGCGCGCGTCGGTATGGAAGACGCCGACCGCCATGGTCGAGATGAAGATCGGAAAGTTCAGCCCGAAAGTGCCGATCAGAAACAGCATGACCAGGGTCGCCCTGAGATCGGGGCGGGACCAGACATAGTGAAATCCCTCCATGATGCCGCCGCTGGCACGGGCTGCGCGCGCATTCGGTCGCAGCTCGGATTTGCGCAGCAGGCACAGCGAGGTCAGCACCGCCATGAAGGACGCCCCGTTGAACAGGAACGCCCAGCCGGTGCCGACCGAGGCGATGACAAGGCCGGCCATCGCGGGGCCGACCATGCGCGCGGCGTTGAACGAGGTCGAGTTCAGCGCGATGGCGTTCGACAAGTCCCGATCACCGACCAGCTCGGCCACGAAAGTCTGGCGGACCGGGGCGTCGAGCGCGGCGCTGCAGCCGAACAGAAACGCGAACACATAGACGTGCCAGAGCTGCACCAGCCCGGTGACGGTGAGAACGCCGAGGATGAGCGACAATGTGCCCATCGTCGCCTGCGTCGCCATCAGCAGCCGCCGCTGGTTGAAGCGATCGGCGGCGAGTCCGGACCACGGCATCAGCAGGAGCTGCGGGCCGAATTGCAGCGCCATCACGATGCCGACGGCGGATGCGCTGTGATGTGTCAGCTGGGTCAGGACGAGCCAGTCCTGCGCGGCGCGCTGCATCCAGGTGCCGATGTTCGACACCAGCGCGCCGGCCGCCCAGACCCGGTAGTTGAAGCTTGCGAGTGATCGAAAGACGCGTCTCATGTTCGCTGTGGATCATTCCCGCCGTGGAACCGTCCGAACCGCCGCGCCATGACGATACCGAATAGAAGTCCGCCGAGACCGACGGCCGCGACATCGCTTGTGTTGCGGAGGGCGAATTCGCCGACGCGGCAGATCAGCAGATAGCCGACGAAAAGATTGAAGAAGCCCCAGATGATATTGACGGTCGACGTCGACAATCCTTCTCCCGGCGGTTTGGCGAACGGGGTCTGGAACGGTTCGCCCATGATGCCGGCGACGACATGCGGGATCGCGTTGGTGAGGAAGGCGCCGCCGAAGAAGTAGGCGACGAGGTCAAGCCAGTTCATGCGCGTGGATCCTTTCGAGCAGATCGATGATCGCCTGGGTCGAGCCGGTTTCACCGAGCCGGGGGAATACCTGTTCGATGCTGTAGTCATGGGCGTTCGGCCGCGCATCGGTCATGGCGTCGATCGCGAGCGTGACGTTGAGGCCGGCCTCAAAGGCCTGCCGTGCCGTGGATTCGACGCCGGTGCCGGTCGCAACGCCTGCGACCACGACATGCGTGACGCCGCGGGCCTTTAGCTGCATCTCCAGATCGGTGCTGGCAAAGGCGCCCCAGGTCCGCTTGGTGACGACGATGTCGCCCGGCTGCCGGTCAAGTTCCGGGAGCAGGTCGGTCCAGCCGTCGGGAAATGCACTGTTGTGGCGCGGACGCTCGGTTCGACCGGGGGCAACGCCGTCGACATTGACCAGCACGACCGGCAGTCCACGCCGCCGAAACGCATTGAGCAGGGCGCGGGCGCGCGCCACGACGTCGGCGAACGGATGAACGAAGGGCGCGCCGGCGAGCCCGGCCTGCAGATCGACGACGATGAGCGCGGTGATCGGATCGAGCGTCGTGAGGGCCATGATTGTTACCTTTTCAACCGGATGTTCTTCGCGATTGGCGGCGGCGACCGGCGTCAGTCCGCGACCAGCCGCTTCAGCAAGCCGACCGCGGCGGCGAGTTCATCCTGCTCCCGCGCCGACAGCCGCGCCGCGATGGTGCGCGCCAGCCAGTCCTGTCGCGCGGCGCGGCCGGTGCGCAGTCGCTCGCGGCAAATGTCGGTGAGCGACATGATTGTCTGGCGGCCATCGTCCGGATCCGGCGCACCGCGGACCAGGCCTGCGGCCTCGAGCGCCGAGATCGCCGAACTCATTGACTGCGGACGCATTCTCTCCGACCGCGCCAGGCTGGACACGGTCGCGGGGCCGTCCTTCTCGAGGCGCAGCAGCACCGCGACCTGCGACGGCGGCAGGTCGTCACGTTGCCCCTGCTCGCGCAGCCGGCGCTTCAGCGTTCCGATCAACAGGCGAAGATCTTCGGCGAGCGCGGATGTCCGCGCTGAGCCGGCACGGGCCGGTGAACTGTTCATGCCGGTGTGATGACACATATACAGGTAAACTGTAAAGCTTGCCTTCGCAGCTAATCTTCATATTGCCGTGATCGTCGGCGCTCGCGCTGAACGGGGGTTCAAATCTGAACGGTGCCTGAACCCGGTTCTGCGGCGCATCACTTTAGATTTTGTTGTCTTGTTGCGTGCGGTTCTCGATGACTGTATCCGCGCTCACGACGTGGGGTGTCTTCCCGCGGTGGCTCGCGGAGTTCTTTCAATGAAGCATGACGTCCGTTTCGCGGCGATCGGCGTGTCGATCGCTCTTGTCTGCCTTGCGCAACCGGCCGCGGCCAGGACGTGCGAGGCGCCACCGGCACTGACGTCGGTCGATCCACCGGGCTTCTACCAGAATGCAGGCGGATACGCGGAAGCGATCAAGCCGCTGCACGCGTTCATTGCAGAGGTCAACAAGGCCGCCGATGAACACGATCTGGATTGCGTCATGGACTTGCTTGCAGGCTGGGCGAGGGGAAGCGCCCTGCTGACATCAGGCGCCAATTATCAGAGCGATTTCGAGCGCTCCTGGGCCGGGACCGATTTCGCGCTCGCGCTGCTGCGCTTCCCGGCGGCACCCACCAAGGCCGATCATCGCTTCCAGCAGATCAAGCCGTGGCTGATCCGGATTGCCGAGGAAACCCGCGATGCGGATCGCATCAATCACCTCGGCAACAATCTGGTCTATTGGGCCGGCCTCGATCTGATGTCGATCGGCACCCTGACGGATCGCGGTGACCTGGTCGATGCCGGCATCTCCCGGGCGCGTCAGGGCATCAGGGATATCGGCCCGCATGGCGAACTGGAACGCGAGTTGAAGCGCGGCGAGCGCGCGCTGCACTACCACAATTTTGCGCTCACGCCGCTGGTGTTCTGCGCCGAACTCGCGAGCCGGCGGAACATCGACCTCTATGCCGAGAACAATGGAGCGATCCATCGGCTCGCTGGCCTGATCGTGCGCGCCGTCAAGGATGAGCGCAGTTTCGGCGCTCGCACCCAGGTTCAGCAGCAACTCTTCCCCTGGACCTTCCAGGGCGATCTCGCCTGGATGGAGCCGTACTACGCCCGGTTTCACAGCCCGGACTTGCCGGCGATCATCCGCGCGAGACGGCCATTCAACAATCCAAGGCTCGGTGGCAACGTGACGGCAGTTTGGGGCGCGCCCCTGCCGAACAGCTGACGGAGCAGTCATGGCGAGGGCTTTCTGCTTGCTTCTCGCGCTTGGTTCAACGCGCGTTCTGCTTACGCTCGCGGCTCTTCTGGGCGCGATCTCCGCGGCGCGGGCCGGCGAGGCCGCCGTCGGCGTCAACGTCATCAATCCCTATGTGCTCAGCGTCGCGGATCAGAATGCTATGCTGGATGCGATCCATGCAGCCGGCGTGTCGGTCATCCGCGCCTCCATCACGCTGGACGACAAGGGCATCGACTACGCCGAGCGAGCCTGGCAGCGCGGCATCAGGATCGAGTGGCTGATCTACCATTTCGGCGGCTACGATCCGTTCGGAAGCACGCCGCTGTCCGCTGCCGACCCCGAGCAATTCCACGCGACATTGCAGCCGGTCCTCGATCGCCTGGAAGCCAAGGGCATCGTTCTGGCCGCCTTCGAACTCGGCAACGAGATCAATCTTTCCGGCACCAATCCGGAATTCGTCAAGCCGGTCGGCCGCGCACGCCAGCTCAGCCTGTCCGATCTGGAGAATGATCCGCAAGGGCAGCGCGTGGCGGGCGGTATGGGCGCCGAGGCGGGACGCTGCGCGCTACCAGATGACGCGTGCGCAAATCAGCGCCAGCGGCAGGACCGCAAGACCGATCGGAACCCATCTGCGCATGTCAACAGGATCCCGCGAATATCGGAAGATCTGGATGCAAACGAAGAAGCAGACGGCGGCACCGAGCAGGATGCGGAACAGGTCAGAAGGGGTGTCGTACAAAGTCGCAAAGCTCTCATTCTGGGGCATGGCCACCCGGGCCGTTGTTACCACCACGACGAGCAGAAAAAGCGTCCTTAGAACGAGACCGAGAAACCGCATAGGCGTGCCAGCCATCACTCTGTTCGAGTCGAACTATAGCACGAATCCGGCAACAAAATAAGCATCTGCACAAGTTTGTGCAGTGCGACGGCCTCATGACGGCCGGTTCATTCAAGGGCAAGCTGCTATGAAAGACGGCACGACTTTCGTGGGCATGCCGATCCGAGGCGCTCTCAAGGGGTGGATACCGTCATGGTTAACCTGATCGTCGGTTTCGCACAGGTCGCGCTTGTCCTGATCAGTCCCGCCGGTCCGGCTGCGGATCGCACCTGGCAGCCGGCGGTTGAGCGGATCAGGGTGGTCTGCGATCAGGACTGCAACTGTTGGCGAACGCGCTATCAGGGGCGCCGGCCAATGGCTGCCGGCCGCGACGACCTCGCCTGTCTCTCGACCGACGGGCGTCGCGTCGGTGATTACAACGGCCACTATCGCAAGGGGCCGGCGAAGGGGGTGGGCTTTGACAGCAAGTCCCCGGTCCGGGAGTTCTCGTTCCCGTTCTAAAGCGTGATCCGGAAAAGTGCGAAGCGGCTTTCCGACAAGATCATGCTCAAACAAGGAGCTAAAGCGCGATGACGATTCAACCCAATCTCATCGCGCTGTAGCGGGATCGCGAACGGCGCGCCGGAGGTCAGCCGCGACCTGCGCCGGCCTATTCGCTCGCTGCGTTGTCGGCCGCAGCCGCGTAGATTTCCCGGGCGCGTTTGGTCACGGCCGCATAGCGCGCCGTGGCGCTGAGGCTCATCAGGCCGGCGCGCACCAGGCCGAGAATGGCGCGCCGTGAGTGGAACGGTCCGGTCTTGCTCGCAGCATATCCGCGCGGATAGAGCTGCAAGCGGCCTGCGAGGGCTTCCCGCAACGCGACCTTCTGGGTCGCGCTCAGGCGCCGGCGCCGCGCTGGCTTCTCTGCTTCCGCCAACATGTGCAGTTCGATGCGCGACGATTTCCGTGGCGCGGCCCTCATTGTCAGTCCAAGCTCCGGTCGACTGGCGCGACCCTCCCAGGGCGCGGCCCGGCTGGCGTCGCCATCGGCGACGGCATGTGGCACATCGTGGATTGCGCCTTTGCTCATGTCCGAGAGAGAACCGCATTTCGTGCGGCGGCGGCATCTGACGAAAGTCAAGATCGGTTGTGACGAAAGTCATATTCGTTTACGACCGCAGCCGGCTTACGCCAGAGTGGGCTGCTCGCTGAGTTGATGGGCAACGCATGATCGATTTGAGCGCGGATTTGCTTGCGGCCGCAGAAGCCGATGTCATCGGTCTCGCCGTCATCGGGGCCGACCGGAGCATGCAGCGGAAAATCGGGCGGCTGGTCGAATGGCTTCCCGCGATCGGCGTCGATTGCTGCGAGTGCATGCTGCTGGTCGGCATGGAAGCCGAGTTGGCGGCGCTTGCCGGCGGCCGGCGGGACATCATTGCGCTGGCCGGCGTGCGCGGCGCATCGCCGGGCATCGCGCAGCCGATGACGGCGGTGGTGCGGTGGAATGGCGCGCGGTCGCACTACTTCGTCATCGCCATGCCCGACTTTGCCGGGCGTCAGGTCGAAACGCTGCTCGGCAGCGAGCGCCGGGCGCGGCGCCTGATGGAGCAGCAGCTCGAGGCGGCGAGCGCGGAGGTGCGCTTTGCCTCGCTGGCGCGAACGCGGCTGCGGCTGGCGCGTGATCTGCACGACACGCTGGTGCATTCGATCGTGGCGCTTCTGACCCAGATCCGGCTGATCAGGCATTATCTCTCGGCCGATCCGGCGCGCGTGGCGGACAGCCTGGCAACCGCCGAAGATGCCGCAGCGAGCGGCCTTTCGCGCGCCCGTGAGGCCATCGATCGCCTGCGCACCCCCGACGACCTGAAGCTCGATCCCGATGTCGAGGGACTGCTCAGCGACTTTGCCGCACGCAGCGGCGTCCGGGTGTCGATCCAGATCGACGAAGAGGCGCGTGCCGGGTTGCGCGATTGCGGATTGACGGTTCAACGCATCCTCAGCGAGGCGCTGCGCAACGTCCAGGCCCATGCGCAGGCACGCCGGGTCTCCTTTCACGCCTTCGATGCACCGGCGGCGGTCGGCCGCAAGCTCGTGGTCGAGATCCGCGACGACGGCCACGGCTTCGATCCCGCGGTCCCTCATCCCGGACATTTCGGATTGATCGGAATGGCCGAATTTGCTGAACTTGTCGGCGGAAGCTGCGCGGTCGAGAGCGCACCCGGACAGGGAACGCTGGTCCGGATATCGCTCCCCGTGGCGGTGCCGCCGGCCGGATCGGTCGGTGTGCTGGCCGATTGATGCCGTTGCATTCAGGACCTTCGAGAGGATGACGCAAGCCCGTGAGCAGGATTGAGAAGGTACGGGTGCTGATCGCCGAGGATCAGACCCTGATCAGGGAAGGTATCGCAACACTGCTTGCCCAGCAGAACGATGATTTCGAGATCCTTCCCGGTGCTGCCGACGGCGAGCAGGCCATCGAATTCGCGCGGCGCTACCGGCCGGACGTCATCCTGATGGACCTGCAGATGCCGCGCGTCGATGGCATCGCAGCGACCCAGCGGATTCTCCGCGAGCTGCCGCAGACCCACATCGTCGTGCTGACGACGTTCGAGACCAACGACCTGATCTTCGAAGCGGTCAGCGCGGGCGCCAAGGCCTATCTGCTCAAGGATGCCAGGATGGAGGAGATCGCATCGACGATCCGCGCGGTCATCAACGGCCAGTCCGGGCTTTCGCCCGGTGTCGCAGCGCGCATTCTCGACGAGTTCAAGCGGCTCCGCGGCCCGCGCGTCTCGGCGAAGCTGCCGGTTCGCGACGGGCTGACCGCGCGGGAGAATGAAATTCTCACGCTGATCGTCGAGGGCAAGAGCAATACCGAGATCGGCGAGCGGCTGCATTTGGCCGAGGGTACGGTGAAGAACTATGTCAGCACCATCCTGGAGAAATGCCAGGTCAAGAACCGCACGGAACTCGCAATAAAGGCAATAACTTACTAGAAATAATTGGCCTTGTCCGTACAACCAGGCCGCTGATCTGGCTGAAATTGCTCGCCTTTCTCTGGGCCGCGCCCACAAAATTGGCTATAGGATTGTTCCGGATTTGCTTTTCGACACGGCAGGTCCGGATTGCGCAGCTTTGAGTGAGCAGGGAACGACCATGAAGGGTATCGAGCGCCAGACCAAGGATTCGGATGGACTGGCAAACGCGGCGGCCGGCAACGGCGCGGATGCCGCAGCGCATGGCATGGCGGCGATCGATCAGGTCCGCGACCTGCTGTTTGGCGGCGCGCAACGTTCGCTCGAGACCAACCTTTCGGGTCTGCGCGAGGAGATGCGGGCATCGCTGAAGCAGATGCAGGCGGATTTCACCAACGAGCTCACCGCGCTTTCTGCGCGGCTCTCCGACCTCGAGCGGGATACCGAGCAGAAGCGGCTCGACTCGCTGAAGGATGTCGGCGCGGCCATCACCCAGCTCGGCACCGTCATCAGCGGATTGGGATCCGGCCGCACGGGCAAATAAGCATGGCAGCTGCTGCCGGCCAGAATCGCGAGATCGAGCAGCTCAAGACATTGCTGTTTCAGCCCGAGGCGACGCGCCTGTCGTCGCTGGAGGCCGACCTCGACTCGCTGCAGCGCTATGTCGGCAATTCCGATCGCCTGGAGACGGCCACCGCCGGCATTCTGGTCGAGGCGCTGGAGCGCGCCGAGGTCAACCGGCCGCGCGAGCTCGCCAGCGCGATCGCGCCGGTGGTGGTCTCCGCGATCCGCAGTGAGATCAAGAATTCGCGCGAGCAGATGATCGAAGCGCTCTATCCGATCGTCGGCCGGCTGGTCAGCGCCGCGGTTGCGAATGCGTTCAGGGAGGTGGTTGCCTCGCTCGAGCAGCGCATCAACGCGCTGACCTCGGCGCAACTGTGGGTGGGGCGGATCAAGTCGCTGGCAACGGGGCGCCCGATCAGCGAGTTCGTGCTGGCCGACAGCCCGCCGCGGGTCAACCGGCTGCTGATCATCGAGCGCGGCAACGGCCGCCTGATCGCCGACTGGAAGCGCGACGCGACCCCCGACGAGCGCGCCGATCTGCTCAGCGCGATGGTGGCCGCGATCCTGGAGTTCTCGGTGCAGGCGCTCGCCGGCGAGGGCAATCTGCAAACGCTCGATTTCGGCGGCCGGCAGATCGCGCTGCGCGCCTCACCCCGCTTCATCCTGGCCGCGGAGTGCCTGGGCCCGCTGCGCCCGGCGGACAATGCCCGGATCAATTCGCTATTCTTCGACGCGATCGAGCGCATCGACCGGGGCGCGGATTGCGATGGCCCGATGCTTGCCTCGCTCGCAGCCGCGATCGAGACCGATGATACGCCGCCGCGGATCGCAGGCCGGCGCGGCAAAGTGATCCTGTTTGGCGTGCTCGCCGCTGTGCTGGCGCTGCTGCTCTGGCTTGCCGCGACCTCGGTGTCGCGCAGTCTTTTCGAGCGGCGGACCCATGCGGCGCTCGACCAGCTCGCAGCGAAGCAGCCGTTGCTGGCCACGTTCCCGCTACGGCTCGACTTCGATCACGGCAAGGCAAGCGTGGCCGTTACGGGAATCGAGCCGAGCCAGCTCGAGACCGCGCCATTGATCGACGCGCTCGCTGCGGCCGCGGCGCCGTACAGGATCGTCAACCGGATCGGGCTCGTGTCCGCGCCGGATCAGCTTGCCGCATCGCAGGCCAGCATCGCAGAAAGCCTGAAGCGCCTGCAGGCGAGCCTCGACCAGATGCGCGAGGCGATGAGCGCGCAGGCGAAGTCGGGCGACCAGAAGATCGCCGGGCTGACCGCGCAGTATGACAAGCTCGGCGAGCAGTACGCGAAACTGGGTGAGCAATTTACGAAGCTGCAATCCGTCGCCGACGGCCCGACGGCGCGGCTCGACCGCTTCATCTCTTCGACCGCGATCTTCTTCGCCAACAATTCGGATGAAGTCCTCTACAACGACCAGGCCGAGCAGCAGCTGCGCGAGCTCGCCGGACTGCTGGCGAACAGCGATCTCAAGATACGGGTCGTCGGCTACGCCGATCAGAGCGGCACCGAAGGCACCAACAAGACGCTGGGGCGCAAGCGGGCGGAGCAGGTCCAGCGCAGGTTGACCGCGCTCGGTGTCGATCCGTCGCGACTGATCCTGGTGTCGCGCGCTGCGGCGATGCCGATCACCGACCGGCTCGACGCCACCGTCGGCGGCAACCGCCGCGTCGCGTTCGAGACGGTCTATCGAGGCGAAGTGGCCCGCTGATGCTCACCGCGAAAGTCATGCTGCTCGGCGATATGGGGGTCGGCAAGACGTCGATCCTCTACCGGCTGATCTACAACCGGTTCGAGGGCCAGTACAAATCGACGCTGGGCGTCGAGATCCTGAGCCACGACGTGGCGCCGGCCGACGGCGGCGATCCGATGCGCCTCGTGCTGTGGGATACCGACGGCGATTTCGGCACGCAGATATTCGACACCGTCTACGTCACCGGCGCGTCTGCCGCCATCATCGTCTCCGACGTCACGCGGCCGCAGACCGTGACCCGGATGGTCGAGTTGGTCCGCGGTTTCGAGGAGCGCTTTCCGGGCCGGCCCTACCGCGCGTTGCTGAACAAGATCGACCTGCCGGAAGCCGCGGGCAGCGCCGGCGCGATTGCCGGGCTCGCCAAGTCACTCGCCAAGTCGAGCGTCAAGTCGGTCAGCGCCAAGACAGGCGTCGGCATCGCGGAAAGCTTTGTCGAGCTCGCCCAGACCATCCGCCGCCGCCAGCTCTAGCTCAACGCGCGTTGGTGTCAGCCGTCCCGACTTCTCGGGGCTGGCGAATCGGGCCGGGACGGCTGACTTCATCGCACGTGGGGCGTACGATGAAACGCTCGCGACGTGCGGTGCACGACCGCACGATTCTCGCCCCAAATTGCACCACGCCGTCCCACACTCCGATAGTGACGATGGTCATCTTCCGCTCGGCCAATGGCCTGCTTATCGTTTGCTCGTCACTGGAACCAGCCACGGGACCACGCCGTCCCGGGCGCATGGAGTGAGAGAACATGAGCATTTTCGGAAGCATCATGGGTGCAATCTTCGGCCATGGCGCACAAGCCAAGACGGCTGAGATCACAACGACGGCCGCGCCCGGCACGGCATCGGCATCAACATCGCCAGCTTCCACCTCGGCGGCGCCAGGGACGCCGGCGGCGCAAACGGTCGATGTCGCTGCGATCGTCGACAAGGCGGCGGCGGCCACCGGCGAGAAGCTCGACTGGCGCACCTCGATCGTCGACCTGATGAAGGCGCTCGGCCTCGACTCGAGCCTTGCGGCGCGCAAGGAGCTCGCGAAGGAGCTGCACTACACCGGCGATACCAACAACACCGCCACCATGAATGTCTGGCTGCATCAGCAGGTGATGGCCAAGCTCGCCGCCAATGGCGGCAAGCTGCCGGCCGACATCAAGACCTGACGACCGGCCTGCCTTGAGCCGTGCAGGGCCTTCGCGTCCTGTACGGCGCCGAGCGATGCGTATTGCGTGAGGAGCAGTTGCGATGACCTCATCTCATCTTGCCATCTTGAACCGGCCGCGGCCCGGCATCACCGCCGCTTCGATCGGCGCGGGACTTGGGCTCGCAGCATTGGCGCTGGGCATCACGATTGCGATCGCCCGCGCGGATAATCCCGGCGACGCACCGCAGCCGGCAACTGCGAATATGCAGCGCACGTCGCAGACCCTGCCGCCGGCGCGGGTGATCCTGCCTGCGCCGTGGGAGCAAGCCGCTTCCCCGCAGCCGGTCGTGGCGCCTGCGCAGTCGCAAGGCCGCAAGTAATCTTCAGCCCTCCGTCGTGGCCGGCGATCCAATCGTCGGGCCGCGCACAGCCCCCAGCTCTGGAGCCTCGTCATGCCAGAACAGGTCAAGCTGCCCCGAAAACTCTCGCAGGAGCCCGGCGGTCCGCCCGTGCTTCGGCCGAGTTACCGGCGGGTGATCGAGGAACTCGACCGCTGGGCCAACAGCCCCGGCCTGCAGCCGCCGGGTGACGAGGACAAGCGTGACGACGACAAGCGCCGGCGCAGGTGAAGCGAGAACGGCGCTGCCGTGGACCCGCAGCGCCGAGGCTGCGGGGCCGGCGGCCTCGTTTCCGATCAGTTGAACGGCACGCGCGCCCTGGCCGAGAACGTCCAGATCCGTGTGGTGCCGCCGAGCCCGCCATACTCCGCCCCAAGGCCCAGCACGGTGCCGCCCGCGAGTTTGGGATTCAGCCCGCCGGATACGGCGCGAGCACCACACTGTCGGTCAATGTCAGCGGATAGCTCAGCCTGGCGCCGGCAGACGCGCGGTCATTGCACGATTTGAGAAGACGGTCGCGCGGTTGCGCGATGAATCGCTATCATTCAACACACGCAAGCTGGTCATCGATAACGTACCGGCTCGCATGTTGGACCGGGCAGCGCGAGCTATCGGCGCAGGGCTGTCGCGATCAGCGCAGTGGAAGGAATCGAGAAGACGTCGCCGACCCGCCGTTGCTCGATCTCGCTCCGGAAGGCGCGCGCAACTGCCGTGCTCTGGTCCGCATCGAGCCCGCTCCAATGCGGCATGAACGCGAACAGTTTGTCGATGTCGGCAGGGTTGGCGACATTGAGCTTGAAGTCATGGGTGACTTCAATGACGACAGGATCGGAGAAGCCGGCGGCGACGACCGCAGCCGAGAGGCGGCCGGGATCGGCGAGTTCCGCGAGGCCGGTGCAGGGCATCGGCGTGACGTTGTCCGGATAGAGCCGCCGGATGACCTGCGCGAGCAAGAGATGCAGGGCGGCGCCGTCTGCGCTCTTCCAGACCGCAATCGCTGCCGACCCGCCGGGGCGCGTCACCCGCGCCAGCTCGCGCAGTCCGGCGCGCCAGTCCGGAAACAGCATCACGCCGAACACCGAGACTGTGGCGTCGAAGGCGGCATCGGGCAGATCGAGCGCCTGGCCGTCCATCTGCCGTGCCTCGATATTGGGAAGGCCGTGCGCGCCGACCCGCGCCACCATGCCGGCGGAGAAGTCGATCGCGGTGACGTCGGCGCCGGTCCGTGCGGCGGCGAGCGCCGCGGCACCGGTGCCAGTGGCGACATCGAGTACCCTGGATGACGGACCGATCGGAAGTGTTGCGATCGCAGCATCGGCGAACAACGTCGTGAACGGCTGCGACTGCGCCTCATAGGTGGCGACCATCTTGTCCCAGTGCGCGGGATCGTTGAACGGAAGAGGTTTCGCCGACTCATTTTGTTGCATGGATCTGGTCCTCGAGGCCTTGTTTGTGTTTGGCGAGCCGGCGCTTGAAATCCTTCGCGAGCGCTTCGAGCGTCACCGCATTGAGCCGTTTCAGGAACAGCGCCTCGACCTCGCGAAACGTGCCGGAGAGCGCGTCGTTGACCGCCTGTTCGACCAGGCAGCCGGGATTTTCCGACCGGTGGCCCATCGCAACGATCGTCGGCGCGCCGACCGCGCGATAGATGTCCGCCAGCGTGATGTCGGCGGGCGCGCGCGCCAGTGTCCAGCCGCCGCCATGGCCTTTCTCCGAATGGACCAGGCCCTGCTCGCGCAGGCCCGCCATCACGCGGCGCACCACCACCGGGTTGGTGGCCATCGCCTGTGCAAGTTGCTCCGACGTGACCGGCTCGCCCGCCCCGATCATGTGGAGCACGCCGTGCAGGACGCTGGACAGGCGGCTATCGCGGATCATGTAACTTCATATGTTACATGATGGGGCGAGCGTCAAGAGGGCGTTGGCGGGCCGCGATCCGATATTCGCGTGCCGGATTTGGCAACGTCGCGCGTTTAATCCGCATCGGGGTCTTGAAGGCGGGGGCGGTATGGGCAAGGTGGCGATTGATCGGATGTTGCTGGATGCGGTGGCGCATTACGGCGCGGGGCGCGCGATGGAGGCCGGCACGCTGTGCGGCGACATCCTCTCCGCCGATCCCGACCATATTCCGGCGCTGCATCTGTCCGCCGTCATCGCCTTCGTGACCGATCGCGCCGCGGAAGGCGCAGTGCTGCTGAACCGGGTGTTCAGCCTCGATCCGCAGCATGGACCGGCGTTCGGCACGCTCGGCGATGCGCTCGCCGTGAAGGGCGAGCACGAAGGCGCAGTGGCGGCGTTTCAGCGCGGCGTGATGCTGCGGCCGAAGGATGCCGGCCTGCACATCAAGCTCGGCGTGGCGTTGTGCGACCTGTCGCGCTTCGACGAGGCCGAGGCGGCGTTCCGCCGCGCCATCGCGCTCGACGGCGGCCTGACGCGGGCGCGGTTCAACCTTGCCGTTGCCCTGGCCGGGCAGCAGCGGCCGGTCGAGGCGGAGCAAGCCTATCGTGAGGTGATCGCGCGCGATCCGGCCTATCGCGGCGTCTGGCTCAATCTCGGCAATGCGCTCACCGATCAGAAAAAGCACGACGCTGCCGTCACCGCCTATCGCCGCGGGCTTGGCTTGGATCCCGACAATCCCGGGCTGCATGGCGGCCTTGGCGCGGCGCTCTACCGCCTGGGCCGGCTCGAGGACGCGATCCTGCACTACCGGCGCGCAACGGCGCTCGATCCGGGCAACCTCGCGCCGCAGCGCCTGCTTGCCATGGTGCTGCACGAACGCGGCGAGCGCGAGGAGGCGGTCCGTCTCTACCGGCAGCTCTCGGCCCGCGATCCCTCCGATCACGTCATCCTCAACAATCTCGGGGCCTGCCTGTTCGAGCTTGGGCAAGTCGACGAGGCGATCGCCTGCGCCGAGCTCGCGCTGGCGCTCAAGCCGGATTACGCTGCCGCGCACACCAATCTCGGAATCATCTTCGAGGCGCAGAATCTGGTCGAGGCTGCGGTCGCGGCGCATCGGCGCGCCATCGAGATCGAACCGCTCTATGCCAAGGGGCACGCCAATCTGGCGGTCGCGCTGCGCAATGCCGGCGACATCGATGCGGCGATCGTGTCTTCGCGCCGGGCCATCACGCTCGATCCCGAACAGCCGTTGGCGCACTACAACCACGCGCATTTCCTGCTGATGAACGGCGAGTTCGAGGAGGGCTTTGAAGAGTATCAGTGGCGCCGCAAGACCAGGATGCTGAGCGATGGCGATCCCGTGTTCGACGAGCCGGAATGGCAGGGCGAGCCGCTGGCGGGACGAACGCTGCTGCTGTTCGCCGAATACGGGCTCGGCGACGTCATCAATTTCGTCCGCTACGTTCCGATGCTGATGGGCAAAGGCGGCCGGATCATGCTCCAGGTGCAGCCGGCGCTGGTCGCGCTGCTGCGGCCGATGCTGCCCGGTGTCGTGGTGTTTGCCCGCGGCGAGCCATTGCCGCCGTTCGATCTGCAATTGCCGCTGCTCAGCCTGCCGCGGATCTTCCGCACCACCGTCGAGACCATTCCGGCGGCGACATCCTATCTGCAGGCGGATGCCGGCAAGCTTGCCCGCTGGCGCGACGCGCTCAGCGGCGTGTCCGCGCTGAAGGTCGGCGTGGTCTGGGCCGGCAATCCCAGGCACAAGGGCGACCGCCAGCGCTCGCTGCCGGCGGACGCCGTGCTGCCGCGGCTGGTCACGCCTGGTGTCCAGCTCTACAGCCTGCAGAAAGAGCCGCGACCGGACGATGCGCCGGTGCTGCGGCGACTCGGCGCCGATATCGTCGACCTCGCGCCGACGCTCGGCGATTTCGCCGACACCGCGGCGGCGGTCTGCGCGCTCGATCTCGTCATCGCCGTCGACACCTCGGTGGCGCATCTCGCCGGCGCGCTCGGGCGCCCGGTCTGGATGCTGTGTCCCTATGCGCTCGACTGGCGCTGGCTGCGCGATCGCGCCGACACGCCCTGGTATCCGACCATGCGGCTGTTCCGCCAGGACAGACCGCAGGCCTGGGACCGCGTGCTGGCGCGGATGTCGGATGAACTCGCGCGCGTTGCCGCCGGCGAGCGCGAGTTGCTGCTGCCGCCTCGTTTGGCGCGTTGACCGGCGATCACCCCGCGCTCATTCCCTGCGCGCCGCCGAGCAGCTTCAGATTGAGCCGGCCGCCGTCGAACAACATCTCGTTCAGTGCGCCGTCGATGTCGTCAGCGGTGACATCCTGGCCACCGTCGCGGGCGATGCTGGCCTGGGCGATACGGCGCATCAATTCCTTGATGAAGGCGGCGCTGACGCCTTCGGTGCGCTGCACCGCTGCATCGATGACGGACGGTACGAGCGGCAGGCCGCGGCCGTAGAGCCGGATCAGCTTGCCGCGGCCTGCCTCGTCGGGCAGCGGCACTTCGATCGCCTGGTCGATGCGGCCGGGCCGACCGGCCAGCGCGCCTTCCAGCTCTTCCGGCCGGTTGGTGGTCAGCACGAACAGGATGTCGCAATCCTCCTTCAGGCCGTCCATTTCGTTGAGCAGCTTGTTCAGCAGGGATTCCTCGCACGGTCCGCCCATGTCCTCGCGGTCGCGCGCGATCAGGTCGACATCCTCGATCACCACCATGGTCGGCTGCAGCAGTCGCGCGAGGCTCATATAGGCGCCGAGCAGGCCAACCTGCTCGGCGGTGATGATCAGCGTGGTGTGGCCGGGCAGGCTGGTGGCGAGATAGCGAATGGTGTGGGTCTTGCCGGTGCCGGGCGGGCCGTAGAGCAGGATGCCCTTGCGGGTCGACTGGCCGAGCTTGCGCAGCAGATCGCGGCTGTCGACGAACCCGAGCACGTTGCGGTCGAGCAGCCGCAGCGTCCGGTCCGGGAGGATCACGTCGTCGCGGGCGACCGTCGGCAGGCGATGCACGGTCAGACCACGCGAACGTCCGCGATAATTGGCGCCATCCTCCAGCGACAGGATCTTGCCGCGATAGGAGCGCGCCGCATGCACGGCCGTTTCCAGCTCGGCGAAAGTGCGTTGCACGAAAGCATTGCCGGCCGCGCCGGCAGGTAACGCAATCTCAATGCGCAGCGACGGCTCGTGATTGTATTCGCGATAGAATGTCAGCAGCACGGCGTAGCGCAGCTCGCCGGTTCGGCACAGCCATAGTCCATTGACGAGGCACTTCACCGGCTCGGCCTCGCCGATATCGACATCGCGATATTGCGGCGGCGCGATCGCCGGTGCATTGCGGCCAGCCTTCATCAGCGCCGCGAAGTCGAGCGTCTCGTAGCGATATTCCTCATGGATGCCGAAGAAATGGATCGGATCGGTGAACAGCTTGTCGATCGCGACCTGAACATCGGCGCGCATGTGGCCCGGAAACTGTCGCGCCCGTGTCACGATCAGGTTGCGCGGCACGCCGGCGAAATGCCAGTCGAGCGCAACGTAAGCGGATCGAAACGTCTCGCCCGGCAAGTCTTCCGAACTGCGGCGTGCCGCGAGCAGGCAGTCGCTGCACAGCGATGCAGTCGTCGTACCGGGGATCAGAATCTCCGTCACGGCCCGCGGGGCTTCGCAGAGATCGCAGGGGCGGCTGGCGTCGGCGGATTCGGTGCTAATCATCAACGGCTGGCCGTTGGAGCGGATCAGCCATTTCGCCGAGTTGAAGATGGCCCGTGCGACCGGTCCCGGATAGGGGCCGCAGGGAATAGCGCCGTTGGCCTCGATCAAGGCGGCGCAGGCAATGGCTTCCTGCTCGGATTTCCCGAACACCGTACGCAACAGGTCCTGCACGAACTCCAGCGGCGTTTCGTCGTCATCATGAATGAAGAGCCGGACCGGACCGTCGTCGCTGAACACGTCGTGCATGATCACCTCGAAACGCAATCGGAACCAAAAGAACAAAATAAGAACATCATGGCCGCCGGCCTGCGTCAAGCGAAAGATTCCGGCGTCTCATCCCTGACGTGTGGTGACCCGGCTCGGCCGGCCCAGCGGGATGCGCGTTGCATGCGTAAACGCCGCTCAACACTTGTGACGATTGTGTTGCGGCAAATGCCAAGACATGGCCGCCACAGCGGCAAACTTCCGACACATCATCGGGGCGAAAAGGAATAATCCGACATGACGCGAGCGCGGGGCAGATTCTCTTGCAGGAATCTTCCGTCGCGCGATTGTTTTTATGAGGCCTTCGTGTCGCACAGACTCCGTTTTGCGATTCTTCTCGTCTTCACTCTGCTCATCTCTCCCGCACTGGCGCAGCCGGGCGCCAAGCCGGCTTCGCCGCAGCCCGTTACCAGCGACACGCTGACGCCTGAGCAAGCCAAGCGCGCGCTCGAGACGTTGCAGGACGACAAGAAGCGCGGCGAGATCATCAACACGCTGCGCGCCATCGCCAAGGCCTCGCCGCAGGCTGCTGCCCAGCCGGTGGCTGCGGAGCCTGTGCCCGAGCAGCATTCGCCGATCCCGCTCACCGCGGACAGTCTCGGCGCGCAGCTCCTGCTGATGGTGTCCGAACAGGTCGGCGAGATGTCGCGCGAGGTTGCCGATGTCGCGCGCACGCTGACCAACTTTCCGTCGTTCTACTACTGGTTCCTGCGCACCGCGAATGATCCGGCTGCCTATGGCCTGCTGATCGATATCGCCTGGAAGCTGGCGCTGGTGTTCGGCTGCGCGCTGCTTGTCGAGTGGGTGGTGTTCCGCCTCATCAAGCGGCCGGTGGCGTTCCTGGAGCAGCGATTGCCGCAGACGGCGCGGGTGCCGGCGCAGGCGCTCGCCAGCGCCGATCCGCCGTCGTCGGTCGCCGACGTCACGCCGGAGCCCGAGCTGCATCGCCGCCGGCTCAGCCTGGCGCGGGCCTGGCAGTCGGTGATCCGGCTGCCCTTCGTGCTCGGGCGCCTCGTGCTCGAGCTGTTGCCGGTCGTGGTCTTTGTCAGCGTCGCCACCGCGCTGCTCGGCACCGAGATCGGCGACCAGTCGACCACCCGGCTCGTGATCCTTGCGGTCGTCAATGCCTATGCGCTCTCGCGGGCGCTGATCTGTGCGGTGCGGGCGCTGGCCGGTCCGTTCGGCCTGTTCCGCGTCCGGGCCGAAACCGCGGCCTATATCGAGATCTGGGCGCGACGCATTGTAGCGGTCGGCGTATCGGGCATCTGCTTTGCCAATGTCGCGTTGCTGCTCGGGCTGCATCGCGCCGGCTATGCCGCGCTGCTGCGGCTCGTGATGCTGATCGTGCATCTGTTCGTTGTCGTCATCATTCTGCAGTGTCGCCGGCAGGTCGCCGATGTCATCCGCGCCCCGGCCGATCGCACCGGGCTTGCGGCGCGGACGCGCAACCGTCTCGCCTCGCTCTGGCATGTGCTGGCGATCGCGCTCGACCTCGCGCTATGGGCGGTGTGGGCGCTCAACATCCGCAACGGCTATTCGCTGCTGCTGCAATATTTCGTCGGCACCGTCGCGGTGCTGCTGGTCACCCGCCTCGTCACCATGGTGGTGCTGAGCCTGATCGATCGCGGCTTCCGCATCAGCCCGGACCTGATGCAGCGCTTCCCGGGGCTGGAGACCCGCGCCAACCGCTATCTGCCGCTGCTGCGCAAGGTGGTCACGGCGGTGATTGCCGTGATCGGTTTCGTCGCGCTGCTCGAGGTCTGGGGCGTCGATGCCATCGTCTGGTTCTATGGCGGCCAGATCGGCTCCCGGCTGATCTCGGCGGTGATGACGATCGGCATCGCCGCGCTTGCCGCGGCCGTGATCTGGGAAGGCGCCAATGCGCTGATGGATCGCCAGGTCGACACGCTGTCGCGCGAGGGGCATTACGCCCGCGCGGCGCGCCTGCGCACCTTCCAGCCGATGCTGCGCACCGCGCTGTTCTGCATGATCGTTGCGGTGGTCGGGCTCACCGCGCTCAGCGAGATCGGCGTCAATGTCGCGCCGCTGCTCGCCGGCGCCGGCATCGTCGGCATCGCGATCGGCTTCGGCTCGCAGAAGCTGGTGCAGGACCTGATCACCGGGCTGTTCCTCCTGATCGAGAACACCGTGCAGGTCGGCGACACCGTCACGGTGTCGGGCCTCTCGGGCGTGGTTGAGAACGTCTCGATCCGCACCATGCGGCTGCGTGCCGGCGACGGCTCCGTGCATGTCGTGCCGTTCAGCGCGGTGACCACGATCACCAATGCCAGCCGCGGCGCCGGCAATGCCGCGGTCAGCGTCAACGTGTCCTACAAGGAGGACACCGACCGCGCCGGCGAGGTGCTGAAGGACATCGTGGCGGGGATGCGCCAGGAGACCACGTATCGCGCGCTGATCCGCGGCGACCTCGAATTGTGGGGCGTCGACAAGGTCGACGGCTCGGTCGTCACCATCGTTGGCCAGATCCGTTGCACCGATGGCGGCCGCTGGTCGGTGCAGCGCGAGTTCAACCGCCGCATGAAGCGCCGCTTCCAGGAGGAGGGCATCGAGATCGCCTCGATGGGCCAGACCATCCTGATGCAGATCCCGGCGCCCTCCGAGCCCGATACCAACACGATGCCGCGCCGCGCGGCTGGCTGATCGGGCGCTTCGCTTCACCTCGCCCGCTTGCGGGGAGAGGTCGAATTCGAGCAAAGCTCGAATTCGGGTGAGGGGGAGCCTCCGCGATTTCATCTGTCATCGCATATGAGGACGCAGCCCCTCACCCCGACCCTCTCCCCGTAAGAACGGGGAGAGGGAGTAAACTAGGTCATCGCTATCGCAGCGTCTCACGGCTGCGACACGTCTCGCGACGGTGAGACGTTTGCAGCGCTCATCAGCCAGGCGTTCGGCCAGAGCCGGCCGAAATCCGGCCGATCTGATCCATTCCCCGCGATTTCCTTGCTGGCACAGCGCTTGCTGATTGTCGTGCCAATGCGCGGCAAGACGCATTGCATGACTGAACCCAACGAAGGAAGGAAACGCACATGGAGCTTGGCTACTTCACCATGCCCTCGCACCCGCCGGAGTGCGGATTGAAGGAGGGCCACGACTGGGACCTGCAGACCCTGCGCTGGCTCGACGAGCTCGGCTATCAGGAGGCCTGGATCGGCGAGCATCACACCGCGCCCTGGGAGCCGCACCCGTCGCCCGATCTGCTGGTGGCGCAGGCGCTGTTGCAGACCAAGAACATCCGCATCGGGCCCGGCGGCTTCCTCTTGCCGTATCATCATCCTGCCGAGCTCGCCAACCGCGTCGCGATGCTCGACCACCTCTCGAATGGACGGCTCAATTTCGGCGTCGCTGCCTCCGGCCTGCCGAGCGACTGGGCGATGTTCAATGTCGACGGCATGTCCGGGCAGAACCGCGACATGACCCGGGAAGCGCTCGAGATCATCCTGAAGATGTGGTCCGAGCCCGGACCGTGGACGCACAAGGGCAAGTACTGGACAGTGAACAAGCCGGACACGATGTTCGACTTCCTCAAACCCCACATCAAGCCGTTGCAGGGCCCGCATCCGCCGATCGGCGTCGCCGGCCTGTCGAAGAACTCGGACACGCTGAAGCTCGCCGGCGAGCGCGGCTTCATCCCGATGAGCCTCAACCTCAACCCGGCCTATGTCGGCAGCCACTGGGATTCGGTGGAAGCCGGTGCTGCCAAGACCGGCCGCAAGCCGAGCCGCAGGGATTGGCGGCTGGTGCGCGAGGTGTTCGTGGCTGATACCGACGAGGAGGCATGGAAGCTCTCGACCGGCGACATGATGGGCCGGATGATGGGCGAGTACTTCCTGCCTCTGCTCGGCCATTTCGGCTTCAAGGACTATCTGAAGCACGCGCCTGACGTTCCCGACAGCGACGTCACCGTCGAATATTGCGCGCGCCGGAATTGGATCGTCGGCTCGCCCAAGACGGTCACCGAGAAGATCGAGCAGATCTACCGGGAGGTCGGCGGCTTCGGCGTGCTCTGTGTGTTCGGCTTCGACTACAAGCACAAGCCGGAGGCCTGGCGGCACTCGCTGGACCTGCTCAAGAACGAGGTAATGCCGCGGCTGAAGCATCTCGGCGCCGAGTTCGAGAAGGCCGCATGACAGCTAGGCGGGGTGCGGGGCTTGCCTCGCACCCCGCCTGGCATATGTTGGAGGAAATATATTTCAGTACTGAGGTTGCGACATGACGGTCGACGCACAGAGTTTCAAGCAGGCGATGCGCCATTGCGCCGGCGCGGTCGCGCTGGTGACGGTCGGCTCGGAGACCGGGCAGCGCACCGGCCTGACGGTGACCTCGGCCTGCTCGCTGTCGGACAATCCGCCCTCGGTTCTGGTCTGCGTCAACCGCAATGCCAGCGCGCACGCGCGCATCCGCGAGGAGCGCCATTTCGTCATCAACTTCCTGAACGAGGAGCACGCGCTGCTGGCGCTGACCTTCTCCGGCCAGAAGGGCGTCAACGGCGACGATCGCTTTGCGTTCGGGCGCTGGACCACCGGCGCGACCGGCGCCCCGGTGCTGGAGGATGCCGTCGCGGCGTTCGACTGCGTCCTGAGCCAGGAGCTGGAAACCAAGACCCACTCGATCTTCATCGGCGAGGTCCAGCATGTCCGCGCCGCGACCGCGGTCGATCCGTTGATCTACCTGCGCTCGGGCTTCCAGAGCGTCCGCAACATCCACGATCCGATCACGCTCGGCGACGTCGACGCGCGGCGCGTGAGCTGGAACGAGTTTTCCTGAAACGGCGTGCCGCGGCCTGTCACCTCCGTCGTCGTTCGCCGTTGGCGCTACGGCTGCGTCCGCCTATGTCGGGCCAGCTTCGTTTTCACTGCTCTCAAGTGACGGCATGAAGGGCTGGGTTCAGGCTGCCCCAGGATGTGTTGCGAGGGATCGCTTCGATCGCCCCTGTCTGCGAGTGGCGTCGAAACAGGATATTAGGCTTGCCGGATAGCTCGAGCGCCTTGACGACCTCTCCCGATCGCTGGCGGACGAGCGTGCCGGCGGTGACGTAGCAACCGGCCTCGACAATACAATCGTCGCCAAGCGCGATGCCGGTGCCGGAATTGGCGCCGAGCAGACAGCGCTCGCCGATCGACACGACCTGCTTGCCGCCACCTGAAAGGGTGCCCATGATCGATGCGCCGCCACCCACATCCGTGCCGTCGCCAACCACGACGCCCGCACTGATGCGTCCCTCCACCATCGAGGTCCCCAAAGTCCCGGCGTTGAAGTTGCAGAACCCCTCATGGAGCACGGTCGTTCCGCGGCCGAGATAGGCACCCAGTCGCACGCGATTGGCATCGGCGATACGGATGCCGTCCGGCGCCACGTAGTCGGTCATCCGTGGCAGCTTGTCGATGCTGCGGACGTCCAGGGTGGAGGATGATGCGCGAGCGGCCCAGCGAAGCGCTTCAATCTGCTCGGGCAAGCATGGCCCCATCGACGTCCAGGCAACATTTGCGAGGATACCGAACAGTCCATCCAGATTGGCGCCGTGCGGCCGGATCAGGCGGTGACTCAGCAGATGAAGCCGCAGATAGACGTCATGGGCATCATGTGGGGGTTGCGCCAGATCATCGATGACGGTCTTGACCGGGATCACGGAAACGGCACGGCGGGCGTCAGCGTGCAGACACGCCGCTGCTCTCGGATCCAGGGCAGCGCGGGCCTGCTCGGCTGTGAGAACCGTTGACCCTGATGGGCCGGCCGGATTGCCGCGCCTGGGCGCCGGGAACCAGGTGTCAAGGACAGTGCCATTGTCCGCGACGGTGGCCACGCCATATCCTTCCGCGCCCAGCCCTTCGTGGTGAGTTTCCTTCACGTCAGACCATCCTTCCATTCGCGACCGGCATGCCATGTCGAAACATGCCGCGGCAACGAGCCGTCATCTAAAGCATGATCCGGAAAAGTGCGAAGCGGTTTTCCGAAAAGATCATGCTCAGACAAAGGGCTAAAGCGCGATGACGATTCAACCAAATCTCATCCCGCTTTAACCGTCCAGCGCGATCTTCAGCGCCTTGATCTTCCGGTACAGTGTCGCGCGGCTGAGCTTGAGCGCTTTCGCCGTTTCCGTCACGCGGCCGCCATTGGTGCGTAACGCCTCGACAATCGCGGCGCGCTCGGCCGCGGTATGATCGGCGGTCACGTCGCGCGCGGCGAAAGACGGCAGATCGAGATCGGCCTCGGTGATGACGCCGTCCTCGGAGGTCGCGCCGGCGAGCCGCAGCACGTGGCGAAGCTGGCGCATGTTGCCGGGGAAGGGATAGGCCATCAGTTGCGCCCATGCATCTGGCGCGATGCGGCAGTGTGGGGCTTCCTCGTCGGCGATCTGTGCGATCACCTCGCGCCGATCCGCGCGCTCACGCAAGGCGGGCAGGCGGATCTCCATGCCGCGCAGCCGGTAATACAGGTCGGAGCGGAAGCTGCCGTCCTCGGCCATCCGCGCCAGGTCACGGTGCGTGGCGCTGATCAGGCGGATGTCGACCGGGACAGGCTTCAGCGCGCCGAGCGGCCAGACCTCGCGGTTCTCCAGCACGCGCAGCAGCCGCGTCTGCAGCGTCAGCGGCATGTCGCCGATCTCGTCGAGGAACAGCGTGCCGCCGCTGGCCTGCACGATCAGCCCCCTCGATCCCTCGCGCCGCGCGCCGGTGAACGCGCCGGCCTCGTAGCCGAACAGCTCGGCGTCGATCAGGCTCTCCGGCATCGCCGCGCAGTTCAGCGCGACATAGTTGCGGGCCGCGCGATTGCTGGCCGCGTGGATGGCGCGCGCGAACACGTCCTTGCCGGCGCCGGTCTCGCCATGCAGCAGGATCGGCAGATCGAGATTGCCGACCGTCATCAGCCGCTTCACACCCTTCATCAGCACGGGATCGCGGCCGGCCAGCCGGTGCAGGCCGCTGAACTGTCCGGCCGGTTGTTGGCGCGGCGGTGCAGGCATCGGACGCGGCGAGCGTACGCGTACCGGCGGTGCGAGGCGGCCGCGGCCCCAGGGCGTGCCGTCGGCCCGGCGCAGCGTGACCGGATCATCCGCGGCGCGTGTCGCGCGGTCGTCCAGTTGAATCAGATGCGACAGGTCGATGCCGTCGTCGATCATCGCGTCGGTCAGGCCGAACATGCCGCGCGCGGTGCGGCAGGCGCCGACCACGCGGCGGTCGTCGTCATAGGCCAGCATGCCATGCCCGTCGTCGGGCAGGGTTGCGATCCAGGAGGCGCGGTAGCGCCGGCGGAAGAACGACTGCTCGATCCGCCGCGTCGCTTCCGTGGTGACGGCGAGCGCCAGTTCATGCGCGCTGCGGCCGAGATCGCTGCGGCATGAGGAGATGTTGACGGCGCCGGCGAGCCGGCCCGCATGATCGAACAGCGGCGACACCGCGCAGGTGAACATGTGCCACTGCTCGCGAAAATGCTCGTCGCCATGCACGATGATCGGCCGCTGCTCGGCGAGCGCGGTGCCGAGCCCGTTGGTGCCCTCGAAGGTCTCGGCGAAGTTCGAGCCGGTGTAGATCTTCCATTCCAGGAACATCCGGTCGTAGTCGCCTCCGGGCAGGCGGCTCACCAGCATGGTGGCGTTGGGGTCGGCGAGGTTGACGCAGTAGCCGGCGTCATGGAGCACGCGGGCAAGATCCTCGAGTTCCGGGATCGCGACCTGGATCAAATCCTCCATCGGCTCGGCAATGTGCCGGACCTCGGCTTCGGTCAGGGTCTGCGGCGGCCCGCGCCGCGCCGGATCGAGGTTGTGATTGACCACGCAGCGCCGCCAGGACGCCGCAATCCGCGCCTCGGTATCGACGCCGGCCACCTGGTTGGCCGCTGACAAGACACGGGCGACATGATTTGAGGCCGAAAGATTGGCCATCCAGCGGTCTCCACCCCTAATTTTCCGCGAAGTCTGGCACTCGGCGAGCGAATGTCAATTGGCCGCCGGGGTCGCGGGGAGGGGGCCCTTTGGGGAGACGTGCTCCTTCCGTCATTCCGGGGCGTGCCAACGGGTCGCGCGAACGCGCGCCCGATGACAGGCTCAGCACGAGCCCGGAATCCATCGGGCCGCCGATTCTGCCGATGAATGGATTCCGGGCTCTCGCTTCGCGAGCCCCGGAATGACGAGGGTGGGCAGTTGCGCCCGTCCCTACTTCACCTCGCCGGCCGTCAGCAGGACGAACGAACGCCCGGCCGCCTTGTAGGTGCTCTCGAACGCGAACTGCGCACCCGCGGCTTGCTCCGGCGCATTGGTGTCGAGCAGCAGCGACCAATGCGGGCCTGCCGTGGTCGGCGGCAGCTTGAAGTCGACCTCGCCTTCATAGCTGTTGAGGATGACGAGCACGGTGTCGTCCTCGCCCTGGCGGGCGATCGCGGTCTTGCGGGCGCGGCCGTCGAGCACGACGCCGAAGCACTTGATCCAGCCGGTGGTCCAGTCGCCTTGCGACATCTCGGCGCCCGAGGCGTTGATCCAGACCACATCGCGGATCTCGAGCTGCGGATCGCGATCGCCGGAGAGGAAGCGGCTCCGGCGCAGGATCGGATAGTCGCGCCGCAGTTTGATCATTCGTTTGGTGAAGGCGAGCAGCTTTTCGGCGTCGTCGGAGAAATTCCAGTCGAGCCAGGAGATGTCGTTGTCCTGGCAATAAGCGTTGTTGTTGCCGCGCTGGGTGCGGCCGAACTCGTCGCCGCCGAGCAGCATCGGCGTGCCCTGCGAGGCGAGCAGCGTCGCCAGCATGTTGCGCTTCTGGCGTTCGCGTAAAGTCCGGATCTCGGGGTTATCAGTCGGGCCCTCGGCGCCGCAATTCCAGGAGTGGTTGTCCGACGAGCCGTCGTTGTTGTGCTCGCCGTTGGCCTCATTGTGCTTGGCGTCGTAGCTCGCCCAGTCGTTCAGCGTGAAGCCGTCATGGGCGGTGACGAAGTTGACGCTGGCCCAGGTGCGGCGGCCTTCGCGGTTGAACACGTCATGCGAGCCGAGCAGCCGCGGCGCCAGCGCGGCCGGTGTTGCCTCCGCGCGCCAGAAGTCGCGCACGGTGTTGCGGTATTTGTCGTTCCACTCTGCCCAGCCCGGCGGGAAGCCGCCGACCTGGTAGCCGCCGGGGCCGCAGTCCCAGGGCTCGGCGATCAGCTTGACGGTGGCGAGCAGCGGGTCCTGGTTGACAGCCTTCAGGAAGCCGGACTGCTCGTCGAAGCCGTAGACCTCGCGCGCAAGGATGGTGCCGAGGTCGAAGCGGAAGCCGTCGACATGCATGTGGCCGGCCCAGTAGCGCAGGCTGTCCATCACCAGCTGGATCACCCGCGGATGCGACAGGTTTACCGTGTTGCCGGTGCCGGTGTCGTTGATGTAGTAGCGCCGCTTGTCGGGCAGCAGGCGATAATAGCTCGCATTGTCGATGCCCTTGAACGACAGCGTCGGGCCGCGTTCATTGCCTTCGGCGGTGTGGTTGTAGACCACATCGAGAATCACCTCGAGCCCGGCGCCATGCAGCCGCGACACCATCTCCTTGAATTCGCGCAGGCTGTTGGCGACGTCGGCGGCGTAGCGCGGGTCCGGCGCGAAGAAGCCGATCGTGTTGTAGCCCCAGTAGTTGGTGAGGTGCTTGTCCAGCAGGTTGCTGTCGTTGATGAAGGAATGCACCGGCAGCAGCTCGACCGAGGTGATGCCGAGCGCCTTCAGGTGATCGATCGCGGCGTCCGAGCCGAAGCCGGCATAGGTGCCGCGCAGGTTTTCGGGGACGCCCGGATGCTGCCTGGTAAAACCCTTGACGTGGGTCTCGTAGACCACGGTTTCGTCCCAATGCACGTCCTGGCGCTGGGCCTCCTGCACCCAGTCGAAATTGGGGTCGACCACCACGCATTTCGGCATGAACGGGGCGCTGTCGCGCTCGTCGAAGGTCAAGTCGTCGCCGGTCTCCATCTTGTAGCCGAACACGGCCGGATTCCAGGTGAGCCCGCCGGCATGGGCGCAGGCGTAGGGATCGAGCAGCAGCTTGTTCGGATTGAAGCGGTGGCCACCGTCGGGCTGGTACGGGCCGTAGACGCGATAGCCGTAGTACGTGCCCGGTTGCACGCCGTTGATGAAGCCGTGAAACACCTGGTCGGTATATTCGGGCAGCTCGAAGCGGTGCGTCTCACGCTCACCGTCGAACAGGCAGACCTCGACCTTGGTGGCGTTGGCGGAGAACACCGCAAAGTTGGTGCCGTGGCCACTCCAATGGGCGCCCAACGGGTAGGGTAGTCCTTCCTCAATGACATAGTCGGACATCGGTCCCCCAAAGTCTGGAGCTGACAAATCAACCTGCAACAAACGCCGCCGCGCGGAAAACGTTGCATGGGCGATGTTAGCGGGAAGAGCCGATGGCTGTATGACGTGGGGGGATGCTCGGCGTGTCGGCGCGATCGTTCTCTCCATCGTCATTCCGGGGCGACGCGCAGCGTCGAGCCCGGAATCCATTCCACCGTTTGGTTTGCGGCCCAATGGATTCCGGGCTCATCGCTTTGCGATGCCCCGGAATGACGGGAGCAGCCACGTCCTCTCCCCTCAAGCACTGGCGCCTCTGGAATACCGGATCGCCCGCATGCGCAGGTGGTGACGCCGAACAAGCTGTTTCACCGTCGTCCGGCATTCACCAGGACCGCGGCGTGCCTAATTGTTCGCCAACAGCGCAAACCGGCGTCGGTCGATCCGCTCGCGCGCCGCTTGTCCGGCCGCCGCGCAAAGATCGGGCGCGTAGAGCTGGCAGGTTGCCCGCTTCTCGATGGCGGTGTCGATCAGGTGCAAAAGTCGCGCAGGCGCGATGTCGGGAGGCGCGGCAATGCGGCCGACGACGACGTGCGTCTCCATTTGCTCGTGATCGGCGTGATCGATATCCGGGTTGCGCCAGCAATTCGCGCACATGATCTTGAAGCCCTCCGAGTGCGAATAGATCACGGCGTCCCCGTCCAGCTCGTCGGTGATGTCGGCCAATTGCCGTGCGGTCTCCTGCGTGCCGGCGAAATCGAAGAACCGGTAGTTTCGACGCAGCAGCGTCGCGAGATGCGGGAAGACCGGGATCTGCTGCTCGCCATAGGTGTGATGCGTAATCGGGGCGCCATCCGTCAGGATGACATCGCCATAGTCGACGCCGAGCTTGCCGTACAGCACGCTGCGGATGATGCCGTGGCACGGACTCAGCCGTTCGATCCACACCGTTTCCTCCTGGCCCGGATCGTCTGAGTCCGCGGCCCGCTCGGCAAGCGGCCGCTCGGCGAGCTTCACCTTGCAGGCCGGATATCCGCCTTCTGGCAACCCGAATCGTCCAGGCTCGATTTTCTGGCCCATCCGCTTCCACACATCCATAGCGATCTCCGCGTTCCCGGCGCCCGTAGCGCAGATCCCGAGATTCCACTGGTGGCTGTCGATCACCTCTTGCGACAGGCTTGCGGCGGCCTGGTTGGCCGCCACGCCTTCCGCGAACCTGCCGCGTGTCTTGTAGAAGAGGCCCAGATTGTAGTGCGGCGGGCTCTTGCGCGGATCGATTTCGACCAGCTTGCGAAGACAATGCTCGGCGATTGCATCGTTCTGGCGCGCCATCATTCGCGCGGCCGTGGCGAGCCCGCGCAGGATCCATTCCTGTTCACGCGGCCCCTCATGGAGCTTCGCCAGGCGGCCCAGCTTCTCGACCATGGTCCGGAAGATCGGGTGGTCCGGCGGCGGCGCGTTCAGATCGTCGATGTCGCGCACCGCTTCGAGGCATTGTCCAAGCGCCGAGAGGACACCGATATCGTCATCATGGGCATCCGCGATCTCCAGCAGCAGACCTGCCGCCTCGTCCCTTGCGAGGCTGTGCTGGTCGACAATCCATACCAGCGCCATCGCCGCCTCCGGCTGGTGACGCTGGGCCTCTCGCAGCGGTTGAATTTTCTGCGATGCCGCCTGCTTGCGGTCCGCCTGTCCCTCTGCGATGGCGTCGCGTGCCATCGCACCAATCTCGTCGGAAGTGAGAGCCGCGCTGGGACCTTTCGACATCATCTGTCTCCGTGGAGGCGCCCCGGTGTGTGACGTATCTCAACGCCGCAAGACTACATCAATTTCATGCCCTTGAAGCTGGTATGCCCGTTCTTGCCGACGATGATGTGGTCATGCACGGCGATCCCGAGCGGCTTGGCGATGTCGACGATCGCTTTCGTCATCTGGATGTCGGCCTGCGACGGCGTCGGATCGCCGGAGGGATGGTTGTGCACCAGGATCAGCGCGGTCGCGGACAATTCCAGCGCGCGCTTGATCACCTCGCGCGGATAGACCGGGGTGTGATCGACGGTGCCGGTCTGCTGCACCTCGTCGGCGATCAGCTGGTTGCGCTTGTCGAGGAACAGCAGGCGGAACTGCTCCTTGTCGGCGAACGCCATGCTGGTGCGGCAATAGGCGATCACGTCGTTCCACGACGACAGCGCGATGCTGCGCTTGATCTCGCCCTTGGCGATCCGCCCGGCGGCGGCGGCGAGCAGCTTGAGCTGGTTGATCGAGGCATCCTTGACGCCCTCGACCTCGCGCAGCCGCGCCACCGGCGCGTGCACCACCTCGGCGAACGAGCCGAATTTCTTCAGCAGCGCCTTGGCCAAGGGCTTGGTGTCGCGGCGTGGGATGGCGGCGAACAGCGCCATCTCCAAGAGCTCATAGTCGGTCAGCGCGTCGGGCCCCGCCGCGTAGAAGCGCTCGCGCAGCCGTTCGCGGTGGCCGTGATAGTGCGGCGTCTCGTCGGGCTCTCCGGTGCTGGCATCGGGCTTGGCGGGCATCGGCCACAACCTTGCCGTGCCTGCCGCGTTTTGCAAGGGCTGATGCTGTCGAGATTTGCCACCGCGCGGCGAGCGAATTACCGTTGCCTGCAGCGAGATCGAAAGGAGGAGGGCGGCGTGACGTCATTCAAGGTGATCCGCGCGCGTGCCGAAAAGCGCAAGGGCGGACCGAAGGCGCTGGAGAAGCTGCTGCACCCGCCGGCGGGCGCCAAGGCACTGGCCAAGCTCGGCGACGACCGCGTGCTGGCTGAAATGACCAGACGCGTGTTCTGCGCGGGTTTTGCCTGGAGCGTGATCGACGCCAAATGGCCGGGCTTCGAGGAAGCCTTCTTCGGCTTCCAGCCGACCAAGCTCGCCTTCAGGCCCGATGAATTCTGGGAGAAGCTCACGAGCGACGCCAGGATCGTGCGCAACGGCGCCAAGATCATGTCGGTGCGCGACAATGGCCGCTTCGTGCAGGAGATCGCGCGCGAGCACGGCAGCTTCGGCAGGTTCCTTAGCGCATGGCCGTCATCGAACGAGATCGGGCTGCTGGAGCTGCTCGCCAAGCGCGGCAGCCGGCTCGGCGGCAACACCGGGCAGATGCTGCTGCGTTTCCTCGGCTGGGACGGTTTTGTCACCTCGCGCGACGTCGCGGCCTGCCTGCGCGATGCAGGCGTGGATATTGCCGAGGAGGTCAAGTCGAAGCGCGATCTTGCCAAGGTGCAGGCGCAGTTCAACGCCTGGGCGGAAGAGACCGGGTTGCCCTATCTGCACCTGTCGCGGATCTGCGCGATGTCGATCGGCGACAACCACACGCCCGAGGAGATCGAGCGGCGCACGCGGCGATTATTGATCTTGCAGCGCACAAAGATGTGAATTGATTTAGGGAATGATCTTTTCCTAAATGGGAGCATGAGGACGATGGCCAGATTGTCGGAGCAGGCGCGGCGCCCACGCGGGCGGCCGCGGGAATTCGACGTCGACGTCGCGCTCGACAAGGCGATCCGGGTGTTTCGCGAACACGGCTACAACGCCACCTCGATCGAGGATCTGGCGGCGGGGATGGGGCTGGCCTCCGGCAGCATCTACAAGGCGTTCAAGGACAAGCGGGCGGTATTCCTGGCCGCACTCGATCGCTACATGCGCCTGCGCAACGAGCAGATTGCGTCGGTTGCCCGAACGCAGGGATCGGCACGCGAGCGGCTGCGCGCCGTGCTCGGCTTTTATGTCGAGTCGGCGAAAGGGATCGAGGGACGGCGCGGCTGCATGATTGTCGGCAGCGCCGTCGAACTGGCCATCGCGGACCGCGAAGTCGCCGTGCGGGTCGGCGCGACATTGGCGCGCAACGAGGCGTTCCTGGCTGACCTGATCCGGCAAGGGCAGGCGGACGGATCGATCGTGGACGGCATCGATGCGGAGGACACGGCGCGCATGATGGTGTGTCTCACCCAGGGCCTGCGCGTCGTCGGACGCTCCGGTCGTGCGCCGGCGGATACGCCGGCTGCGGTCGAGGTCGCGATGCGACTGGTCGGGTGATTTTTGGTTTGGCTATTTAGGAAATGAATATTCCCAAATTGGAGACCCCATGACGACGATCACATCCGATACCCGGCCCGAGCCGGATTCGGTCTCGACCTGGCTCACCTTCCTGCTGGCGCTGTCCTGCGGGCTGGTGGTTGCCAACATCTACTACGCCCAGCCGCTGGCCGGACCGATCGCGACCGAGCTTGGTCTGCAGCCGGAGCATGCCGGCCTGCTCGTGACCATGACGCAGCTAGGCTACGGCGCGGGATTGCTGCTGATCGTGCCGCTCGGCGATCTGATCGAAAACCGCCGGCTGGTCACGACCACGATCGCGGTCGCAGCGGTCGCGTTGGCCGCGGCGGCGCTTTCGCGGCATCCGTTGCAGTTCTTCGCCGCGGCGCTGTCGGTCGGTTTCTCTTCGGTCGCCGTGCAGATCCTGATTCCCTATGCGGGCCATCTCGCGCCCGAGCGCATCAGGGGGCAAGTGGTCGGCAACGTCACGAGCGGGTTGATGATCGGCGTCATGCTGTCCCGACCGGCGTCGAGCTTCATCGCCTCGGCGTCGTCCTGGCACGTGGTCTACTGGATGTCGTCGGCGCTGATGGTGCTGCTCGCGTTGCTGCTGCGCAGGACTTTGCCGCCGCGCGTTCCGCGCACCAGGCTCGGCTATCGCACGTTGCTGAGCTCGATGGTGCACCTCGTCCGCAATACCCCGGCGCTGCGGCGGCGCGCGCTCTATCAGGCCAGCCTGTTCGGCGTCTTCAGCTTGTTCTGGACCACGGTGCCGCTGGTCCTTGCCGGCCCCGCCTATCGCCTGTCGCAATCCGGCATCGCGATCTTCGCGCTTCTGGGTGTCGCCGGCGCCGTGGCCGCGCCGATCGCGGGACGCGTCGCGGATCGCGGCTGGACCCGTCCGGCGACGGCAGGGGCGATGTTGCTGACCAGCGGCGGCTTCCTGCTCACTTCGCTCGGTCGGCCGGGTTCGACGCTCTCGCTGGCCTTGTTCGTTGCCGGCGCGATCGCGATCGATTTCGGCGTGCAGGCCAACGTCGTGCTCGGCTTCCGGTCGCTGTTCGTGCTGGGCGCCGAAGCGCGCAGCCGGCTCAACGGACTCTATATGGCGACGTTCTTCCTCGCCGGTGCGGCGGGCTCGGCGGTCGGCGCCTGGGCCTATGCCGTGGGCGGCTGGATGCTCGCGACCGCGATCGGCGCTACTCTGCCGTTATGCGCGCTGATCTATCTTGCGACGGAGCGTGACTGAGATGCGAAGCGTGGCCGTTACACCTGAACCCACGGCTTCTCGCCATGGCGTTCGGACAGCGTGAAGATCTCGACGCCGTCGGCGGTGACGCCGACCGAGTGCTCGAACTGGGCTGACAGCGAGCGGTCGCGGGTCACCGCGGTCCAGCCGTCGGACAGGATCTTCACATGCGGCTTGCCGAGATTGATCATCGGCTCGATGGTGAAGAACATGCCGGGCTTCAGCGGCGCGCCTTCGCCGGGGCGGCCGATATGGATGATGTTCGGCTCGTCGTGGAACAGGCGGCCGAGGCCATGGCCGCAGAAGTCGCGCACCACGCTCATGCCCTGCGGTTCGACGAAGCTCTGGATGGCGTGGCCGATATCGCCTGTCGTGGCGCCGGGCTTCACCGCGGCGATGCCGCGCATCATCGCTTCATAGGTCACCTCGATCAGCCGCTCCGCCTTCCGCGCGATCGCGCCGATCGCATACATGCGGCTCGAGTCGCCGTACCAGCCGTCGACGATGAAGGTGACGTCGACATTGACGATGTCGCCTTCCTTCAGCGGGCGGTCGCCCGGCATGCCGTGGCAGACCACATGATTGATCGAGGTGCAGGTCGAGTAGCGATAGCCGCGATACATCAGCGTCGCCGGATAGGCGCCGTGGTCGAAGGCGAACTTGCGGACGAACTCGTCGATCTCGGAGGTCGGAACGCCCGGCTTGACGATGTCGGTCAGCGCATCGAGGCATTTCGACACCAGCGCACCCGCCTTGCGCATGCCGGCAAAGCCGCTCGGTCCGTGCAGCTTGATCTGTCCGGTCTTGCGAAGCGAGGTGTCGGTGGCGTCGATATAGCTCATGGGCGGGATGTTTCTGCGGGCAAGAGGCTGATTTCAGGCTCTAATTTAATGATCGGCGCGCCCGGCGCAAGCCAAGCTTGGGCATGGGGACAATGTCGAAACGGCTTGATTTCCCAGCTTGAACCGGAACGGCGGCGGCCGCCATCCCAAAACAAGCCACACTTGAACCGCCAAAGCGCGATGAGTCTAGCTGAATCGGCTTGGCGTGGCCTCGGTTCACCTCTCCCCGTCAGGGAGAGGTCGGATTGCGAAGCAATCCGGGTGAGGGCACCTGCTCTCTCGTTAGGCCGCAACCCCTCACCCGATTTGCTTCGCAAATCGACCTCTCCCAAAGGGAGAGGTGAACTTCCGACGCCGTTCCAGCTCGGCTCTTGCCGAGCTTTAACTGGAGACCTCGACCACGCTCTCGACCGGCAGCGCGCCGCCGCGGATGCGGAGTTCCCGCACCGGGTAGGGCACCTTGATGCCTTGTTGCTTGAAGGCGTCCCACAGCGACAGCATGACGTCGCTCTTCACACCGTCCATGCCATCGGGATCGGCGATCCAGAAGGTCAGCGAGAACTTCATGCCGAGTTCGGCGAATTCGGTCAGGATGCAGTTCGGCGGCTTGCCCTTGAGCGCTCGGGCGTGGGCCGTCGCGGTATCGATCGCGAGCTTGCAGACCAGCCTCGGATCGGCGTCGTAGTTGGCGGCGAAGGCGATCTTCACCAGCGTATTCTTGTCGGTGTAGGTCCAGTTGGTGACCTTCTGTGTCACCAGGTCCTCGTTCGGGATCAGGAACTCGCGGCCGTCGCCGGCGGCGACCGAGATGTAGCGGGTCTTCATCGCACTGATACGGCCCTGGCTGTCGCCGATGGTGACGAGGTCGCCCGGCTTCACCGATTTGTCGACCAGCAGAATGATGCCCGAGATGAAGTTGGCGACGATCTTCTGCAGGCCGAAACCGATGCCGACGCCGACCGCGCCGGACAGCACCGCAAGCGCCGACAGGTTGATGCCGACCGCGCTCAACGCAATGGCGACCGCGATCACCATCAGGCCGATGCGAATGATCTTGACCAGCAACACCTGGATCGACGGGGTCAGGTCGGTCGAGCGCGTGATCTGGCCGTCGATGAAATTGCTGGCGATATTGCTCAGCCACAGTGCCACGATCAGCAGCGCGCCGGCCTTGATCAGCAGCAGTGGCGTCAGGCGCAGGCCGCCGACCACGACGGCGAACGAATCCAGCGTATCGGCCGCCCAGTCGAGCTGGCCGACGATGCTGAGCGCGGCGACCACCCAGGCCGCGATCGAGACCAGTTTGACGATGAAGGCATTGTCGATCACCGAGGTCACGAGGCGGATCACGAGCCAGGCCAGCGCCAGCTTGGCGGAAACCGCGATCAGATAGCTGCGGCTCGGCCAGGTCGCGTGCCACATCACGATGCGCGAGATCACCATCAACACCGCGAACACCGCCGTCGAGGCGCTCGATACCATCACGCGGGCGAAGTGCCGGAGCGGCAGCGGCCAGCGGCTCGCCAGTGTCGCCATGTTGACCCGCGCATGAATGGCGGTATCGGCGGCATAGGCGAGGCCAGCGGCGGCGAGGATGATGCCGAACTGCAGATAGAACCACGGCGAGGCGACCTCGGCGCCGACCGAGCGCGCCGCCAATTGGATCGATTCCAGGATGTCCTTCCAGCTCATGTCCATCGGCAAAGTCTCAACTTGAAGCGCGGGTCAGGCAAATGTGATTCGAATGCGAGGGGAGAATCCCGCAACGGCGCTCACCCGACCATCGATACACCACAGTGTCGGGGTGACCTAGGGCAAGGCGGGCGGATTGCCGCTGACGGCAGAAATCGGTTGGCGTCCCAGTGTGGCGACGATAAGGATGCAATTGCAAGTATTTGAGACTTCCGAAGGCGCATGGCATCCCTCGACTCCGTCAGTATAGCGATCCTGCTCGGCGCGGTGCTGGTGATGGCCGGCATCCTGTCCAGCCTGCTGGCGTTGCGGTTCGGCGCCCCCCTGCTGCTGGTGTTCTTGCTGGTCGGCATGCTGGCGGGCGATGCCGGGCCGGGCCATCTCCAGTTCGACGACGTCCGAACCACCTATCTGGTCGGCTCGGTGGCGCTGGCGCTGATCCTGTTCGACGGCGGGTTGAAGACGCGGTTTGCCAGCATTCGCACCGTGCTGGCGCCCTCGATGATGCTGGCGACCGCCGGCGTGCTGCTGACCGCGCTGATCACGGCGCCGGTCGCCCGCTATGTGCTCGACCTCAACTGGACCGAGTCGCTCTTGGTCGGCGCCGTCGTGGCTTCGACCGACGCCGCGGCGGTGTTCCTCCTGGTGCATACCCAGGGCCTGCGGCTGCGCCCCCGCGTCGGCGCCACCCTGGAAGCGGAATCCGGCACCAACGATCCGTTTGCGATCTTCCTCACCTTGATGCTGGTCGAGTTCATTTCGGTCGGCCAGAGCTCGGCGTCGCACATCGCGATGGAGTTCATCCAGGAGGCCGTGTTCGGCGCCATCATCGGGGTGATCGGCGGCCGGCTGGTGGTGATCGCACTAAACTATGTGGCGCTGCCGCAGGGCCTGCATGCGCCGTTCGTCACCACGGCGGCGCTGGTGATCTTTGGCGGCTCGCAGATCGTGCATGCCTCCGGATTCCTCGCGGTCTACCTCGCCGGTATCATCATCGGCAATCGGCCGACGCGCGCGCATAATTCGGTGGTGACCTTCCTCGACGCCGCGACCTGGCTGGCCCAGATCGTGATGTTCGTGCTGCTGGGCCTCTTGGTGTCGCCGCATCGCCTGCTCTCCAGCGCCGGCGGCGCGGTGCTGGTGGCATTCGCGCTGATGCTGGTGGCGCGCCCGCTGGCGGTTCTGATCTGCCTCGCGCCGTTCAAGTTCAATTGGCGCGAGAAGGTCTTCATCGCCTGGACCGGCCTGCGCGGCGCGGTCGCGATCTTCCTCGCCTCGATCCCGATGCTGGTCGGCCTGTCGAAGGCCTATCTGTATTTCGACGTCGCCTTCGTCGTCGTCATCATCTCGCTATTGTTGCAGGGCTGGACCCTGGCGCCGGCGGCGCGCCGTCTGCATGTCGCGCTGCCGCGCGCCGAACGCGGCCCGCGCCGCGTCGAACTGGATCTGCCCGGCCAGCTCGAGCAGCAATTGGTCGGCTATCCGGTGCGGCCGAAGAGCCTGTATTTCCGTCGCGGGCTGATCCCATCCTGGTCGAAGCCGACGCTGGTGATCCGCGAGGAACGCATCCTGACGCCCGTCGAGGCCGATCCGGTCGCGCCCGGCGACTACATCTATCTGCTGGCGCCGCCGGAGCGCGCCGAGGCGCTCGACCGCTTCTTCGTCGACATGGCGCCGTCGAGTGCGCCCGATCCGCATCTGCTCGGCGACTTCATGGTGTCGGGTGAGCATACGCTCGGCGAGCTCGCCGAGATCTACGGTGTCAAGGTCGACGAGAACGCCGCCAAGCTGACGCTCGCGGATTATTTCGACATCAATCTCGACCGCGCGCCGAAGGAAGGGGCCGAGCTTGCGCTCGATGAGATCGTGCTGGTGGCGCGCAGCATCAGCGGCGGCCGCGTCAACGTCGTCGGCCTGCGCCTGCCGGAGGAGGATGAGGTGGTCGTGCCGCAGACGCGGATGCAGACCGTGCGGCGTAAGCTCGCCGACATCTGGGCGTCGGTGGCGGGGGTTTAGAGCATGATCCGGAAAAGTGCGAAGCGGTTTTCCGACAAGATCATGCACAAACAAGCAACTGAGGCGCGATGACGATTCAACCCAATCTTATCGCGCTTTAGGTCGCCGTCACTGCTTGCGCAGGAAGTTCGAATCCGGCGCGAATTTCTTGACCATGTCGGACAGCCCGTCGTCGGCCGGCGGGTCCTTGGAGGCGGCGTCCGGCTTGGACTCGCCCTTGAGCTTTTGGCCGGAAATCTCGGCCAGCGCTGCGAGCAGCGTCTCGTCGAGATTGTCCGCAGCTGTCTTCGCAGGCGCTGTCTTCGCGGCCGCCGGGCTGGTTGTGTCCGCCCGCCTGGTGGCGGCCTCGCTGACGGCGGCGATCGGCGACGCTTCGAGGTTGGCGGATGTCTCCATCGGCATGGCCGGTCGTGCAGCCGGCATTGGTGGTGGCTCGGCGGGCTTCGCGTCCCGGGGGGCACGACCGAACAGCGGCTCCCGCTGGCTCGCCGTCGACGACCGGCTGTCGCTGGCCTTGTCCTTGGCAGGCTTGAAGAGACCGGCGCGTTCGGCGGCGATCCTGGCGGTAGCCTCCTCGACCGTGGCGAGCAGGGATGCTTCCAGCGCATCGGCAGGATTGCTCGGCGAAGCCGTCGGCTTGGCGGCAGGAGCGGGCGCCTGAGGCTCCGGCCGGGGCGGCAAGGGCGGTGGCCGCGATCCTTCGACCGGCGCGGGCGGCGGGGCCGGCTGGCCGCCCCGGGCTCGCGCGATGATGCCGTCGACGATGGCCGAGAGGCGGCTCTTGTCGGGCGCGGCCAGATAGCTGGTCGCGAGCTCGTCGACATATTGCGGGCCGTAATCGGACAGCACCTTGGCGATCTGGGCGAGATCGGGATCGCTTTCGACCAGCCGGCGCCAGGCCTGCCGATCATAGGGCGCCTCCCCCTTCTTGTCCGGCCAGGCCACCCGGCGGGGCTGACGTTGGGGCCCGGTGTCCTGGCCGGCGACCGGGTCGAGGGTGGGCGGCTGCAGCCCCGGGCTGAGACGCGGAGGGGTAAATCCTGTGGTCCCGGCCGGCACGGCACGATCCTCGCGGCGTCGCCGACGCTCGGCGACCTGCAGCGAGATCAGGCCGATGCCCATCAGCAGGAAGCCGAGCGCTGCCCACGAAATCGTGGCGCATAGCAGCCCGCCGATCAGCAGCAATACCCAGCCAGTCAGTCGCACGATGCACCTTTCCCCATGCCTGATCGGGATGCCCCGACGCGGGCCTAGCAGACAAGATGGGCTATCTTATGCCGAGTTTCGGAAAAACGGCCAGCTACCCGCCCGCCGTCAACACCTTAACACCGCCGAACGCGGTGACCTGGCCGCGGCGCAGCATCACGATCTGGGTGGCGAGCTGGCGCAGCTCGGCCGCGTCGTGGCTGACATAGACCATCGGGACGCCGGCCTCGTCGCGCAGGCGCACCAGATAGGGCAGGATCTCGAGCTTGCGGCTTTCGTCGAGCGCACCCAGCGGCTCGTCGAGCAGCAAGAGCCGCGGCTTGGACAGCAGCGCCCGGCCGAGCGCGACGCGCTGCCGCTCACCGCCGGAGAGCTTGCCGGGGCGGCGGTCGAGCAGGGCGCCGATGTCGAGCAAATCGACGACGCGCTTGTGCTGCGCGGGGTCTTCAGTGAGGCCGTTCATGCGGCGGCCGTAGTCGAGATTCTGCCTGATATCGAGATGCGGAAACAGCCGCGCGTCCTGGAACACGTAGCCGATGCGGCGGCGCCAGGTCGGCACATGAATGCCGGAAGCGGTATCGTCGACCGTCTCGCCGTCGATCATGATGGTGCCGCGATCTGGACGCAGCAGCCCCGCGATGGTGTTGATCAGCGACGTCTTGCCGGAGCCGGATGCGCCGAACAAGCCGGTGACGCGGCCCTCGCTGGCGAACGCTGCCGCGAGCGAGAACTCGCCGAGCTGCTTTTGAATGTCGACGCGCAGCATGGTTATTGCCCGTGCAGGCGCGCGGTGGCGCGGCGTGCAAACACTTCGGCCCCGATCAGCGCGCCCATCGCGATCACGATCGAGACGATCACGAGCCGTGCCGCGGCGGTATCGCCGTCAGGCGTCTGGATCAGCGAATAGATTGCCGACGAGATGGTCTGGGTCTCGCCGGGTATGTTGGAGACGAAGGTGATGGTCGCGCCGAACTCGCCGATCGCCTTGGCGAAGCCGAGCACCATGCCGGCCAGCACGCCCGGCAGCGCCAGCGGCAGCGTCACCGTCGCGAACACCCGCCACGGCGCGGCGCCGAGCGTCTCGGCGGCCTGCTCGAGGCGGCGGTCGACGGCTTCGATCGACAGGCGGATCGGCCGCACCAGCAGCGGAAACGACATCACGCCGCAGGCGAGCGCCGCGCCGGTCCAGCGGAACGCGAACACGATGCCGAGATGATCGGCGAGCCAGCCGCCGACCAGTCCGCGCTTGCCGAACGTCAGCAACAGCAGGTAGCCGGTGACGACCGGCGGCAGCACCAACGGCAGGTGCACGGCGGCATCGAGCAGCGACTTGCCCCAGAAATCGCGCCGCGCCAGCAGCCAGGCGAGCGCAATCCCGAACGGGGTCGCCACCAGCGTTGCGATGACGGCGACCCGCAGCGACAGCAGGATCGCCGTCCATTCGGTCGGCGAGATCTCGAACATCAGGTCGTCGGACTGATCAGGAACTTGAAGCCGTATTTCTCGAGGATCGTCTTCGCCGCGGACGAGCGCAGGAAGACGAGATAGTCTGATGTCTCGGGCTTTGCAGTCGTGGTCGCCGCCACCGGATAGATGATCGCCGGATGGGTGTCGGCCGGGAAGGTGCCGACGACCTTGACGCCGGGCTCGACCTTGGCGTCGGTCGAATAGACGATGCCGAGCACGGCCTCGCCACGCGCCACCAGCGTCAACGCCGCGCGCACGCTCTCGGCCATCGCGAATTTCGGCTCGGCGGCCTGCCAGGCGCCGAGCTTCTCCAGCGCGGCCTTGGCATATTTGCCGACCGGCACCGCCTTGACGTCGCCGGTGGCGATTCTGCCGTCACCGGCGAGCTTGGCGAGGTCGAAGCCGGGTCCGATGTTGACGTTGTCGATCCTGGAATCCTTCGGCGCGATCAGCACGATCGAGTTGCCGAGCAGATTGACCCGCGTCGGCTCGTTGATGTTCTTCTGCTTGACCGCATAGTCCATCCAGTCGGTGTCGGCGGAGACGAACACGTCGGCCGGCGCGCCCTGCTCGATCTGCTTCGCCAATGCCGAGCTCGCCGCATAGCTGGCGCTGATCTTGACGCCGGTCTTGGCGGTATAGGCCGCATCGATCTCGTCGAGCGCGTTCTTCATCGAGGCGGCGGCGAAGACGGTGAGCGTCTTGTCCTCGGCGCGCACCGGCGAATCGATCGCGCCGAGCAGGATGACGAAGGCAGTGAGAAGGCCGGCGAGCCTTGAAACGGAAAGTCGTGGCATGGAAGCGCTCCGTGCGAGATCGCGCGCAAGCGAGCGCGCGCAAATCAGGCGTTCAATGAGGTCTGGGCGCGACGCACGGAAGCGCTGTTCCGCGGGTCCCCGACGGACTTACGGTCCTCGGGGATATCGCTCGGAAAACATAGCAGGCTGGGGCTTACGGTAAAGCCACTCTTTGTCGAACGGATCGTCCTATTCACTCGACGGCTGGATCGCGATCGACAGCGCGTTCTCCTTTGAGCCGCTGACCTGCAGCACGAACGGGCTGGCGGCGAGGTCGTATTTCATGGTCTTGCGGATGCCGTCGCAATCGGTCGCGCCGCTGAACGCCTTCGGCTTCAGGACATGCCCGTCCTGCACCAGGTCGACCCAGGCGCCGGCCGAGAGGCTGACGGTATAGAGCCCGGCCTTTGGCGCGGCCTTGAAACTGGTGAAACCGGCGAAGGTGCCGTCCTTCGGCGCGCGCTCCGGCGGCGAGGGCAATTTGGCATCGGTAGGAGCAACCAGCGCCAGCGTGATGGCGGTCGGCGGCAGCGCCGCCTGTTCGCTGCCCGAGGCAAGCTTGGCGCGATCCGGCGCGGTGAGCGCGGCGCGGGCGCGGTCGATCGACCATTTGAACTTGTCGCAACCGCTCGGCTCCTCTGCCGCGAAGGCGGGAGCCGAGACGAGCAGCAGCGATGCGGCGATGAGCGATTTGCGCATGTCTGATCCAATGCAATTATGACGGATGAAACAGATCGGCGCCGCGATCCATGGCTCGATCGCGCTTACGGCGCGACGACGCGGGATCATAACGTACTTCCAGCCGGCCGGCATAGCCGCCTGACGAAGATGTTATTGCTTGGATGTCACTGCTTGGCGTCGGCTGCGTTCAGCACCGTCCTGCAGTCCGCCGGCATCTGCGCCAGCGTCATCGGCGGGCGCGGTTTCGGCGGCTTCGGCGGCGGCTTCGGATGCAGCACCGAATCCTTGAACCAGAAGGCGAGATCGGACGGCTTGCAGCCTTCGCCCTCCGCCTGCGGCTTCTGTCCCTCGCAGGCGGGGCTGCCGGCCGGACATCGCATGCGGATGTGGAAGTGGTAGTCGTGGCCCCACCACGGCCGGATCTTCGACAGCCAGCTGCGGTCGCCCTTGGCCTCACGGCACAGCGCCTTTTTGATCGCCGGATTGACGAAGATCCGCTGCACCGCCGGCTCGCGCGCCGCGTCGCGGATGACCAGCACATGACCTGATGTGAACACGCGCGGATCGATATCGAGCCGGTCGTCGCGCACCATCATGACGGCCGACATCTCCTCGCGATCCTCGCGCGACAATTTGCGATCGGGCATCGGCGTCAGCCAGATGTCGGCGTCGAGCCCGATCTGGTGGCTGGCGTGACCGGACAGCGCCGGGCCGCCGCGCGGCTGGCCGATATCGCCGACCAGGATGCCGGGCCAGCCGGCGTCCCTGTGCGCGTTGGCGGCCAGCCGCTTCAACAGCGCGATCATGTCGGGATGGCCCCAATAGCGGTTGCGCGACAGGCGCATCACCTGCCAGGTGTCGCCGTTGAGCGGCATCTGTGCGGCGCCGGCGAGACAGCCCTTGGTGTAGCCGCCGATCGATCTCGTCGGCATCGCTGCCGGCAGCACCTTGCGTGCGAACAGCTGCTTCGCTCCGATCGTCGGATCGTTGGGGTTGGCGAGCGGCGGCAATGGCTGCGGATTGAGCGAGCCCTTGTCCTGCGCCCGCGCGGAGATGGTGCAGGCGACGAGGGCGGAGATCAGGAGCGGGATCAGACGCAGGCAGGATGTCATTTGGATCACTCTGTCCACGCAAGGCTAGCACGGATTCGTGGCAGACGAACCGCACTCCCATCCCATTTGCTTGATCGCCCACAGGGCGGATTGAGCTTGCCTGCGGCGATCTGCTGTAGTTGCTCTGGCTTTCGTGAGAGCCATGGTGGGAGAATGAAATGCCGATTGACACAGGTTCGGTTCGAGTGAGAGAGGCAACCCGATCAGACCGCGACTTTCTGTCCGCGCTCTCTCCGCGTCTTTCAGGCGTCCCCGGTCCCGCGTGGCATGGCTTGGAAGCGATGGAACAGTTTCAAGACCGCTACATGGCCGCCACCGTGAACCAGGCCGTCGAAAACTCCCGGACGCTCATCGCCGTGTCGGACGATGATGTGCGGTTGGGCTACATCCATATGCAGCCCGGAAAGGATGGCGTCACCGACGAGGCATGTGGCTACGTCGCGATCCTTGCCCTCACGGAGGAGGCGGAGGGGCAGGGCATCGCGAAACTGTTGATGAGCCACGCCGAGGATTGGGCGCGCGACATGAAGTATCGGTTCCTCAGTCTCGATGTGTTCGCCGACAATCGGCGCGCGATTGATTTCTATGAGCGCGGTGGTTTTCGTTCGGAGACGATCCGCATGGTCAAACCGCTATAGCCCGCAATCGGAAGTCGCCGCTTGGGTGCTGCCTTAACCCTGCGATAACCCTGTCACACATTGGCAAACATTCGAGCGCTCGAGGCACTTTCGGTGCATTCATTGTGCAGCCGCGCGTGGATTTACGCTTCCTTCACCACGCGCCGGCTCTGCCACGCCGCAAATCCGCGCCGTGCGTCACTTGCATACCGGCAGCAAGTCGCTCCCGGCACGAACTCGCCTCCTAAGCAGGCATGCTGCGGCTTCTCAACGCGCGCAGCTATTCGTCAAGAGATACCAATTTTTCAGAGACTTATCGCAGAAATGTCGCCGAACTGGAATGCGCGTGGGGCGTGCGATGCCGATGATGCGGCCGAAGAAGATCAAGAAACCAAAGCAGGCCAAACTGTCGGTCCCGCCGGGCCGCCGGTCCAAGCCGGTGCCGAAAATGTCGGGCCGTTCACGCCGTCCCGCGGTCGAGATCGGTGAACTGGTGCGCCAGCGCGCGCAGGCCGAGGCGGCGATCGCCGAGGCGCGCAAGTCGAACGCGCGCCTGCGTGAGGCGATCGACATCCTGCCGCAAGGCATCGTGTTCCTCGACCCCGAAGGCCGTTACACCCTCTGGAACAGGAAATACTCGGAAATCTACAAGCGCAGCTCCGACCTGTTCGAGCGCGGTGCGCGCCTCGAAGACACCATCCGCATCGGCGTCGCGCGCGGCGACTATCCCGAGGCCGCCGGGCGCGAGGAAGAGTGGATCGCCGAGCGACTGCAGAAGATGTACCAGCCGGGCGAGCGGCACGAGCAGGTCCTGGCCGATGGCCGTGTGGTCCTGATCGAGGAGCGGTTGACCTCTGATGGCGGCATCGTCGGCCTGCGTGTCGACATCACCGAACTGAAACAGCGCGAGGCGTCGTTCCGCCTGCTGTTCGACGGCAATCCGGTGCCGATGATCCTGTGCGCGCTCGACGGCGAACGGATCCTCGCGGTCAACGACGCCGCGATCGCGCATTATGGTTATGTGCGTGCCGAGTTCGAGAAGATGACGATCAAGAGCCTTCAGGCGTTCGACGCCGAATTGCCCTGGGCCGCCGGCCGCAGCAGCGACGAGCAGGCGGCGCGGACCTGGAAGCATGTGCGCGCGGACGGCACGCTGATCGACCTTGCGATCTATTCGCGCCAGCTGATGCACGGCGACCAGCCGGCGATGCTGCTCGCGCTGATGGACATCACCGAGCGCAAGCGCGCCGAGGCGCGGCTGGCCTTCATGGCCCAGCACGACAGCCTGACCGGCCTGCCCAACCGTAACCTGCTGCGCCAGCAGATGGACGAGATGCTGCAGCATACCCGCCGCTCGACCGACAAGGTCGCGGTGCTGATGCTGGGGCTCGACAATTTCAAGGCGGTCAACGAGACGCTCGGCCACGGCATCGGCGACAAGCTGCTGCGCGCCGTCGCCAAGCGTCTGCGCTCGACGCTGCGCGAGGAAGATGCGCTGGCCCGTCTCAACTCCGACGAATTCACCATCGTGCAGGGCGGCGTGATGCGGCCCGAGGACGCCGTGCTGCTGGCGCGGCGGATCCTGGATGCGATCAGCGAGCCCTATCTGCTCGAGGGGCATTCGGTGGTGATCGGCGCCAGCATCGGGATCGCGATGTCGCCCGGCGACGGCGAGGATTCCGAAAAGCTGCTGAAGAGCGCCGACATGGCGCTGTCGCGCGCCAAGAGCGATTTCCGCGGCACCTTCTCGTTCTTCGAGGCCGAGATGGATGCGCGCGCCCAGAGCCGCCGCAAGATCGAGATCGACCTGCGCGATGCGATCCAGAACGAAGGCCTGCAGCCGTACTACCAGCCGCTGGTCGATCTCAGCAGCGGACGCATCACCGGGCTCGAGGCGCTGGTGCGCTGGCCGCATCCGGAACGCGGCATGATCTCGCCCGGAGAGTTCATCCCGGTGGCCGAGGAGACCGGCCTGATCAATCCGTTGGGCAGCTTGATGCTGCATCGTGCCTGCATGGACGCCGCGCAATGGCCCGACGACGTGCGCGTCGCGGTCAATCTGTCGCCGCTGCAATTCCGCACCGGCAATCTGCTGGCGCTGGTCACCGATGCCTTGCGGCAATCCGGCCTGCCGGCGCGGCGGCTCGAGCTCGAGATCACCGAGACGCTGCTGCTCGAGAAGAGCAGCCAGGTGCTGGCGACGCTGCACGCGCTGCGCGCGCTCGGGGTGCGGATGTCGATGGACGATTTCGGCACCGGCTATTCCAGCCTCAGCTATCTGCGCAGCTTCCCGTTCGACAAGATCAAGATCGACCAGTCCTTCGTGCGCGACCTCGGCGCCAACCCGGACGCGCAGGCGATCGTGCGGTCGATCGTCAGCCTCGGCGTCGGGCTCGGCGTCACCATCACCGCCGAGGGCGTCGAGACCGAGGCGGAGCTGAGCTGCCTGCGCGCCGAGGGCTGCCACGAGGGCCAGGGCTTCCTGTTCAGCCGCGCCCGGCCGAACGCCGAGGTCATCAGCCTCTTGAAGGCGCAGCGGGTCGCCACGGCGCTGGTGGCGTAGGAAGCTGCCACAACGTCGTTGCGCTGGATCGTGCCACAAATTCAGCGTCGTCCCGGCGAAGGCCGGGACCCATAACCCCAAATGCCGGTCGTTGCGCGCCGCCGGAATGACGAGTCCCATTCACAACATCCGCCGCGGCGTATGGGTCCCGGCCTTCGCCGGGACGACGATTATTTCTCAGTCGTGCTGGCGAAGCCGACCTTGCAGGGTGAACAAGGCGTGGGCGCCCACCATGGTGAGCACCACGTGAATGGTGGGCACGTCGCTGCCTCCTTTGCCCGCCCTGCGAGATCACTCGTTGGGGCTCGCCTTCCGCCGCAAATGATACGTCAGCGCCAGCCCAATGCAGTGGCGCAACGCCGCCTCCGGCAGCTTGCCTCCGACATCGAGCAGGATCGCGCGGTTGCCGCTGTAGCTGAGCTCGGGATAGAGCTCGCGGAAGGTCTCGACCAGATTGGTCTGGCAGTGGAAGTACAGCGCGACCTGATCGGCGGCCGGCTTCACCTGATCGATCCGGACCGTGCTGCCGCTGCCGGTCTCCGGCGTCAAATAGCTCGGCTGGCCCCATTTCAGCGTCTCTTCCAGCGCCCCGACGCCTTTGGTCGCCTTCGCGGTCTCGAAGATCAGCCGCCGCAACGCCAGCAGCTTGGCTTTGACGGGGGCAGGGTAGGCGCCGAACAGCGCATCTGCCGATCTTGCTTGCGCACGCCCTGCCGCCTTGCTGGTCGATGTTGCCGGCTTGCGCATGGAGAGGCTCCGCGAGGGCGTGTGGCGTCTATCTACCACAGTGCCCTGTACGTCACATAGCGCAGCCCCACCGGTCAGGCCGCGTTGCGCAGTCCGGCGAGGAACGTGTCGACGCTGTGCGACAGCGCGGCGGCGTGGTCGCCGAGCTGGCCTGATGTATCCAGCACGTTGCCGGTGAGCGCGCGGGACTGGCCGGCGGCCTCGCTCGCGCCTGCGATATTGGCGGAGACCTCGACGGTGCCGGAGGAGGCCTGCTGCACGCTGCGGGCGATCTCCCGGGTCGCCGAGTCCTGCTGCTCGACGGCGGCCGCGATCGCGGTGGCGATGCCGGAGATCTCGCGGATGGTGCCGCTGATGTCGCCGATCGCGCTGACGCAATTGCCGGTGGCGGACTGGATCGCACCGACCTGGCCGGCGATCTCGTCGGTCGCCTTCGCGGTCTGGCTCGCCAATCCCTTCACCTCGGCGGCAACCACGGCGAAGCCGCGGCCGGCCTCGCCGGCACGCGCGGCCTCGATGGTGGCGTTGAGCGCCAGGAGATTGGTCTGGCTCGCGATCGCGCTGATCAGGCGCAGCACGTCGCCGATCTTCTCCGCGGATGCGGCAAGGCTCGTCACCATCTCGGTGGTCTCCGCAGCCTTGGCGACCGCGCTGTCGGCGACGCGGCTGGAATGGGTGACCTGGCGGCCGATCTCGGTGATCGACGACGCCAGCTCCTCGGTCGCCGCGGCGACCGCGTTGACGCTGGCCGACGCCTCCTCGGATGCGGCGGCTGCCGCGGAAGTCCGTTCCGAGGTGCCGTTGACGCTGGCCGTGATCTCGCCTGCGACGCGCTGCATGTCGCCCGACGAGCGCGCGACGGCGGCGACCATGCCCTTGACGTCGGCTTCGAAGCGGTCGGCCATCTGCCGCTGCAGCGCCTGCTTGTCGGCCGCGGCCTTCACCTTGTCGGCCTCCTGCGCGTCGCGCAGCGACGAGGTCTCGATCATGCTGCGGCGGAACACATCGACGGCCTTCGCCATCGTGCCGAGCTCGTCGCGGCGCTCGCTGCCGGGGATGGTGACGTCGGTGTCGCCGCTGGACAGCCGGTTCATGATGGCGGTGATCGCGGTGAGCGGCCGCGACAGGCCGCGGCCGAGCAGGAACGCGAGCAATATGGCGGCGGCCAGGATCGCGACCACGCCGAGGATCAGATTGCGTTGCGCGCTCGCCGCAGCGGCGGCATAGTCGCTGGTGTCCTTGATGATCTCGAGCACGGCGACGGGCTCGCCGGCATAGTTCTTGATCTGGCCGAGATAGAGCTCCACCGCATGGCCGTCGAGAACGGCGTCGCGCAGCACGGCCGCGCCGTTCATCACGCTCTTGAGCTCGTCCGGGGTCGCGACCACGCTGTCGCCGAAGGTGGACGACAGCCGCTTGAAGTTCTGGCCGTCGAACGAATGCACGGCGAGGTCGATGCCGAAGCGCTTCTTGGCGCGGTCGACGAATTCCTTGCCGAAGGCGACGCCGATATCGACATTGCCCAGCGTCTTGCCGTCACGCATGACCGGGGTCATGCCGAAGATCGAAAGCGCCTCGCGGGCGGGCTCGACGCCGACGATCGGTCTGCCGGCCTTGATCGATTCCACCACGGTGATGCGCCGTGTGGAGGCGTCGTCGCCGAAGATTTTCGGGGTGTGGATCCGGTAGAAGCTCGTCGCCGGGGCCTGCCAGAACGAGATCAGCGGGATGCCCTGCGCCTTGATCGCCGCCCAGGGGGCGCCGAGCAGCTTGCCGAGCCCATCGCGGTCGCCCTTGGCGATCGCCTCTTCGACCGGCGGCAGGGCAGCGATGACGGCGGAGACCGCAAGCGCGGTGCGGCCTTCATAGTCGATGGCGGCGATCACGCTGTCATATTGCAGCTTGAGCTGCTGATCGAGCGCGAGCCGGGTCAGCGCACGCTGCTGGCTGATCGAGAAGCCGCCGAGGATGGCGCAGGCGACCGCGACGGTCAGTGAAATCGCCAGAATCAGGCGAGCGGCAATCGATCGAAGCTTGAACATGGGACCAGCGGAACTCCAGGCATTTGCGCCGCCGGGAAGGTCTCAGAAAAAGCTTAACAACCGTATGTTGCGCCGCCGAAATTCGTGCCCGGACCAGCGTCGCCGGGGCCTACTTTCGTACCATGCGGCTGAGTCGAGATGAGTCCGGTTGCCTCAATCGGACGGCAGACTCGCTTCGCCGCTCCCTGCAAGCGGCAGGGCAATCGCGTATGGGAGAAATCGGTGAGGAGCGTTCCTGTGGCCATCCTTCGAGACGCCCGCCTTTGGCGGGCTCCTCAGGATGAGGTCTGGATTTGCGGCATGGTAGTAGACCCTCATGGTGAGGAGCGCCGCTTGCGGTGCGTCTCGAACCACGAGGCCGAATACGTGCGCAGCCGCCTAGTGAGTAGCCCGCGTGAGCGAAGCGATATGCGGGATTGATCTTGCGATCTGCGTGCCGGTCCCGGATGTCGCTTCGCTCTTCCGGGCTACGCTTGCTGATATGGTTCGAAAATGACCTGAAGCGGAAGCGCTCACTCAGTCCGTCTTCCTTTGCTGAATGGTCACGTGCTCACGCATGTAGTGTTTGTCGACAAGTTTATCGACAAGTTCGACGCACCTTTTCAGCTTGCTCGCTTTTATCTCCCGAATTCGCAGGAAGTTCGTCACAGCATCGGCCTCAGTCATAGGCAGAAATCCCAGCTCTGACCTTTCGAGTTCGCGGCTCAAGTCCTCCGCGAAGATCCAGACCTTGAAGCTGTCAGCCTTATCCGAGAAGGACAGCTCGATTGCGCGGCTCATAGCGCACCTCCCTGCGTAGTCCGTGCGCACCCGGCGATGTTCGGATTTAGGGGCAGGGCCGACATGGCAGATGAGCGCGCGCTCCGGTTCAATCCGATTTCATCGCGCCTCAGCGCGCCGTGGGCGGGGCTGCGAGATTGCCCGACAGGATTGCCTTGCCGGCGTCTTCATACTGCGTGTCGCGGGCCTGGATCTGCTGTGCGATCGCGTGCATGTCGCGAAACCGTCGCTCGAACGGATTTTTCGCGAATACCGCGGTCGCGCCCGACACGTGATAGGCGATGTCGACCACCGCGGCCGACTGGTGGATGGTCCAGGTCGAGGCGATGCGGATCGCGATGCGGTGCGCCTCGGTGATGGGACCGCCGCTCGCAAGATCGCTCCAGACCTCGTGGGCGGTCGCGTACAGATAGGCGCGCGCGGCGCGCAGGCTGGCTTCGGTGCGGCCGATCTGGCCCTGCACCGAATTGTTGTCGCGCATCGCTTTCAGGCCCTGCGGGGTCTTGCCCCGCGCCAACTCGGTCGCCGCATCCAGCATGGCGCGCGCGACGCCGAGCGAGGTCGCGGCGAAGCCCATGCTGAACACCATGTTGGTGGAGAGCTTGTAGAGCGGCCCTCCCTCGCGGCACGCGCTGGGATCGTCGCGCAGCGCGGCGAATTTTTCAGGGATGAAGAGGTTGTCGACCGAATAGGAATCGGTGCCGGTGCCCTTCAGGCCGATCACATCCCAGACGTCGTACATCACAGCGTGCGACATCGGGAACAGGATGGTGCGGATCTCCGGCGAGCCGTCGGCCTTCTTGCGCGGCGAACCATCCGCTTCGACGATGCGGACATGGGCGCCGAGCCAGCTCGCCTGCCGCGAGCCCGAGGCGAAATCCCAGCGCGCGCTGGCGCGGTAGCCACCGGGCTCGGCGCGGACTTCATGGGCGATCGCGCCCCAGGCGAGAATCCCGGGCGCGGTGTTGAAGATCTCGTCGGCCACGTCGGGCTCGAGATAGGCCGCGGTCATGGCGCAGACGCTGCATTGGCCGAGGCACCAGGCGGTCGATGCGTCAGCCTTGGCGATCTCCTCCTGCATCTGCATGAAGGCGTCCAGCGTCGCCTCGGCGCCGCCGAAACGCTTCGGCAGCAGCGCGCGGTACAGTCCGTTCTCGACCAGCGCCGCCGTGACGGCAGGTGTCAGTCGCCGGGTCCGTTCGATCTCGTCGGCCTCGCTGATGATCAGCGGCGCCAGCGCGCGCGCCCGCTCGACAAGGTCTACTCCCTGCGGCCTGTTCATGCGTGTCCTCGGCCCGTTCTGACATTCTTGTTGAGGGCGCGCGATGGTGACCCATCCGGCAGGGGAGGGCAAGGCGGGACGGCGCCGATGCAGGCCGGCTATCCATCACCGACGCGCGAGCGCGGCTGACGCATCCGCGCTCAGGCGGCAGCGCGGCCGAGATCGAGCGAGGGTCGGTGCTTGGTCGAGAAACTCAGCGCCACGGCGACGGCGGCGAGGCCGATCGCGAAGGAACCGGCGTGCAGCCACGTATAGCCATGGAACGTGTCGAACACGTAGCCGCCGGCCCACGGCCCGAGCGCCATGCCGAGGCTCGCGAACGCCGACACCGCGCCGAACACCGTGCCCATGATGCGCGCGCCGAAGAACTCGCGCACCAGCACGGCATAGAGCGGCATCACGCCGCCATAGGCGAGGCCGAACACGACCGACAGCGCGTAGAACTCGCCGAGCTGCGCCACCGCGAGATAAGTCGCGATCGACAGTGCCTGCACCAGCAGGCCGCCGACCAGCACCGGCTTGGCGCCGAGCCGATCCGCCAGCACACCAAGCAGCAGCCGGCCGCCGAGCCCGGAGAAGCCGGCGAGGCTGTAGACCGTGACCGCGGTGAGCGGCGCGATGCCGCAGACCATGGCGTAGGACACCATGTGGAAGATCGGCCCCGAATGCGCCGCGCAGCAGGCGAAATGCGCCAGCGCCAGCGTGATGAATTGCGGCGTGCGCAGCGCCTGCGCCACGGTCCATTCGGTTTGCGGCGCGCTCGCAGCCGTTGGCATCGCGACGTTCGTTCCCTGCGGCGCCGGGCGCACCAGGAACGAGGCAGGGATCAGCAGCACCCATGCGGCGATGCCGATCACGAGCATCGCGAAGCGCCAATCATAGGCCGTGATCAGCCAGCTTGCGGAGGGGGCGACCGTCAGCGGCGAAACGCCCATGCCGGCCGACACCAGCGCGACGGCGAGGCTGCGATGCTTGTCGATCCAGGCGCTCGCAAGCGCCATCATCGGCGCATAGAAGCTGCCGGCGGCGATCCCGATCAGCACGCCGAAGCAGAGCTGGAATTGCCACAGGCTCTGCGCCTGGCTTGCGGTCACCAAGCCAAGCCCGAGCAGCAGGCTGCCGGCCAGCACCACGATGCGGGTGCCGAAGCGATCCGACAGCGCGCCCCAGGCGAACGCCGCAAAGCCCATGCAGAGGAAATCCAGCGTCGCCGCGGCCGACACCCCGGCGCGCGACCAGCCCATCGCATCGGAGATCGGCTGCAGGAACACGGCGAGCGACAGCATGGTGCCGAAGCCGACGCAGGTCATCAGCGCGCCCGCGCCGACGACGACCCAGCCATAATCGAACCGAGCGGCCTTGCTCATGCGTTTCCCCGTTGCGCGGTCTTGCTGTTGTTGGTCCGCGCTTAGGGTGATCGTGGCGCATCCGTCCGCCGCGGGCAAGCTGGCCTGCTCGACGGCCGGACTTCCCGCTATGCATGGACGGCGATTAGCCTAGCCGCACTCCCAGGCGCGCCCGATCGGTGTCCAGACCCAGCACGGGCCGTAGCTGCCGCCATTGTAGCGTCCCCCGCCATGGAATCCGGGGCGGCCGAAGTAATGCCAGTCGCCGCCATACCAATATTGCGGTGAAAAGTCCGGGTAGCCCCGGGCGGCGCCGCGCGGGCCGAGCACCGGAATGGTCTGATTGGGCGGCTGCCGGTAGCCGGGCAGGAAGCCATAGCCATGCCAGCGCGCGCTCTGCCGCTTTTTCGAGGACGCGGCCGAACTCGGGTCCGGCTGCAGCAATGCGAGGATGACGACGAGGAGGGACAAGATGCGCAACATGGCAGGAGCTTAGTCGGGCCGTCCTGCGAAGGCGATTCAAATCATGGTGCGTTTTGTTGCTGGGACAAGAACGGGCAACATGCGCGCATGCGGCGGCGTGTCGCTATCCGCCTCCAGCTGCTTTGCATGGGGTTGTTTTCGAGATTTTTGCTGAGAGCCGGGCTGGCGCGATCATATCAGGCAGGCCGGCGACAGTCCGTGACGTCGCCTCAGCTATCCACCTTGAGCGCGGCGATGAAGGCTTCCTGCGGGATGTCGACCTTGCCGAACTGCCGCATCTTCTTCTTGCCTTCCTTCTGCTTCTCCAGAAGCTTGCGTTTGCGCGTGATGTCGCCGCCGTAGCACTTCGCGGTGACGTCCTTGCGCAGCGCGCGGACGGTTTCGCGCGCGATCACCTTGCCGCCGATCGCCGCCTGGATCGGGATCTGGAACATGTGCGGCGGGATCAGCTCCTTCATCTTCTCGACCATGGCGCGGCCGCGGCCTTCGGCGCGGGTCCGATGCACCAGCATCGACAGCGCGTCGACCGGCTCGGCATTGACCAGAATCTGCATCTTGACCAGATCCGCCGGCTTGTAGTCGGTCAGGTGATAGTCGAACGAGGCATAGCCCTTGGAGACCGACTTCAGCCGGTCGTAGAAATCGAACACCACCTCGTTGAGCGGCAGATCGTATTTCACCATCGCGCGGGAGCCGACATAGGTCAGCTCCTTCTGTGCGCCGCGGCGGTCCTGGCACAGCTTCAGCACGCTGCCGAGATATTCGTCCGGGGTGAGGATCGTCGCTTCGATCCACGGCTCCTGGATCTCGGCGATCTTGACCACATCGGGCATGTCGACCGGGTTGTGGATTTCGAGCTCGGTGCCGTCGGTCAGCTTCATCTTGTAGATGACGCTCGGTGCGGTCGCGATCAAATTGAGGTCGAATTCGCGCGACAGCCGCTCCTGGATGATTTCCAGATGCAGCAGCCCGAGGAAGCCGCAGCGGAAACCGAAGCCGAGCGCGGCCGAGGTTTCCATCTCGAAGGAGAAGCTGGCGTCGTTGAGGCGCAGCTTGCCCATCGCTGCGCGCAGCGTCTCGAAGTCGTCGGCATCGACCGGGAACAGGCCGCAAAACACGACTGGAATGGCGGGCTTGAAGCCCGGCAGCATTTCGGTGACCGGCTTGCGGTCGTCGGTGATGGTGTCGCCGACGCGGGTGTCGGCGACTTCCTTGATCGCCGCGGTGATGAACCCGATCTCGCCGGGGCCGAGCTCCTCGACCTGCTGCATCTTCGGCGTGAAGAACCCGACGCGCTCGATGTCGTAGGCGGCACCGGTGCCCATCATGCGGATGCGGCTACCCTTCTTCATCACGCCGTCGACGACGCGGATCAGCACGACCACGCCGAGATAGACGTCGTACCAGCTGTCGACCAGCAGCGCCTTGAGCGTGGCGTCGCGGTCGCCCTTCGGCGGCGGCAAGCGGGTGACGATTGCCTCCAGCACGTCGGGCACGCCGATTCCGGTCTTGGCCGAGATCATCACGGCGTCGGACGCGTCGATGCCGATCACGTCCTCGATCTGCTGCTTGACCTTCTCGGGCTCGGCCGCGGGCAGGTCGACCTTGTTCAGGACCGGCACGATCTCGTGATTGTTGTCGAGCGCCTGGTAGACGTTGGCGAGCGTCTGCGCCTCGACGCCCTGGCTGGCGTCGACCACGAGCAGGGAACCTTCACAGGCCGCCAGCGACCGCGAGACCTCGTAGGCGAAGTCGACGTGGCCGGGCGTGTCCATCAAATTGAAGATGTAATCCTTGCCGTCCTTGGCGCGGTAGTTGAGGCGCACGGTCTGCGCCTTGATGGTGATGCCGCGCTCGCGCTCGATATCCATCGAATCGAGCACCTGCTCCTTGCCCGCCATTTCACGATCCGACAGGCCGCCCGTCATCTGGATCAGGCGGTCGGCCAGGGTCGATTTGCCATGGTCGATATGGGCGACGATGGAGAAGTTGCGGATGTTGGAAATCGGGGCAGTTGTCATGGGGCGCGGGATAGCATCCGCACCCCCGCGCGGGCAACCATATTGCGGTATTTTGCAGGGATGTGACGGCGAATCACGGGGTGTTTCCCGTAGCCTTGCAATGATCGATTTCCGGGCATGTTTCTGCTAGGTCTTTCGGCCCGAAATCCGTGGATCTGACGATGCGCTGGACCCTTCTCGCCGCCGGATTGCTCGCCATCTTGTTCGCGGCGCCCGCGGCCGCCGACAAGCGCGTGGCGCTGGTGGTCGGCAATTCGACCTATCAGAACGTGTCGCGGCTGCAGAACCCGAAAGGCGACGCGCAGCTGGTGGCCGAGACGCTGCAGCGGCTGGGCTTTGCGCTGGTCGGCGGGCAGGCCCAGGTGGATCTGGACAAGGCCGGCTTCGATGCCGCGATCCAGCGCTTCGGCAGCCAGCTGATGGGCGCGGACGTCGCGCTGTTCTATTACGCCGGCCACGGCATCCAGGTTCGCGGCACGAACTATCTGGTGCCGGTGTCGGCCAATCCGACACGCGAGGCCGATGTCGATTTCCAGATGGTCGATGTCGGCCTGGTGCTGCGGCAGATGGAAGGCGCGGGCACGCGGCTCAACATCGTCGTCCTCGACGCCTGCCGGAACAATCCGTTCGGCGGGCGCGGCCTGCGCGCCGCCGACGGCGGCCTCGCCCAGATCCGCGCGCCCGAGGGCACGCTGTTGTCCTATGCGACCCAGCCCGGCAACGTCGCGCTGGACGGCGATGACGGCCACAGCCCCTACACGCGCGCGCTGGTCGACACCATGCAGAAGCCCGGGCTCGACGTGCTGCAGGCCTTCAATCAGGTCGGGCTCGTCGTCAAGCGCGCGACCGGCAGCGCGCAGCAGCCCTGGGTCTCGACCTCGCCGATCGACGGCTCGTTCTATTTCGCCGGCAATGCGCCGGCACAGGTCGCGACCGCCGATCCGCCGGCAACGGTGATTCCGCCGCAGCAGAACCTGCCGCCGCCAAGTGCGTCGCCGTCGGCGCCGCAAGTGGCGCGCACGCAATCGGACTTCATCATTCCGGATTCCGACAGCCGCCTGCTGTCGGAGATCGATCTCAGCGCGCTCAGCAAGGACGATCTGCGGATTGCCCGCAACGAGATCTTCGCGCGGCGCGGACGCTATTTCAACGCGCCGGACCTGACCGCGCGCTTCAGCAGGTTCGCCTGGTACGTCCCACGCTCATGGGATCCGCCGCTCAATGCGGTCGAGAGCGCCAATGTCGCGCTGATCGATCGCTTTGAATCCGGCGGCGGCGCACCAAGCGGATTCATCTTCCCGGATTCCGACCGGCGTCTGCTGACGCCGGCCGATCTGCGGCGGTTGTCGCGCGATGAATTGCGGATTGCCCGCAACGAGATCTTTGCCCGCAGGGGCCGCTATTTCGATTCCGCCGATCTCAAAGCGTATTTTTCGCGCTTCCCCTGGTATGCGCCGAACAGCTGGAATCCGAAGCTGAACGCGATCGAGGAGGCCAATGTCGCGCTGATCGATCAGGTCGGGAAACGCTGAATGGCCGCGCGAGGGGCGGCCTGCATCGTTGCCCTGCTGGCGCTGCTGCCGCCGCTTGCGCATGCTCAGAGCAAAAGCGAACTGCTCGACCGCCTGGTGCGCGCCTATCCCGATGCGCTCGCCACCCATGACGACACCACGATCACCTGGCGGGACGGCACGGTGATGCCGGTCGACGATGGCGTCTCCGACAAGCCGTTCGATCAGATGCTGCGCAATGCATCGATCCTCGACCAGATGCGGCTGCCCTATCCGTTGGGGCCGGCGGCGCCGCCGGCTGTGGATGTCGATCCCGGCCGCTTCCGCAACGAGGCCTTCTTCAAGAAGATGTATGGCGACTGCAACACCGGTGAGGTCAAGCGGAACCTGGTGACGATCACCTGGCTGCCGAAATCCTGGGGCAAGCCGGTTCAGGTCACACGGGCCAACGGCGTCGCCGAGCGGCTGAAGCAGGTCTCCGCCGAGATCGACGCGCTCGATCCGGCGCTGCGCGCCGCGGCGTTTCCGATCGCGGGTGTGCTATCTTGTCGCGCCGTCGCCGATACCGGGCGGATGAGCATGCATGGCTATGCCGCCGCGATCGACCTCAACCTGAAGGTCTCGGACTACTGGCTGTGGGCGGGCAAAGGTAAAACCATCCCCTACAAGAACCGGATGCCGCAAGAGATCGTCGACATCTTCGAGCGCCACGGCTTCATCTGGGGCGGCAGGTGGTATCACTACGATACCATGCATTTCGAGTACCGGCCTGAGCTTCTCGAGAAGTGAACGGGCTCGTTGGAGGCGTTCTCACGCCAAGCTGATTTCACTGGCCACAAAAACGCGCTAAAGCGCGCCGATGTGCTGGTGAGCAATCACTCATCGCACGTCCGCTTCCACTCGGTATGATCCCTCCGGAAAGCCACGCTCCCCTTTTCCGGGTCATGCCTCAGGCACAGGCCATGTCGACCGCTTCCATTCTTCCTGCCGCCCGGCGCACCACTCGCAGGCTGACGATCCGCCGGATCGCGGCCTGGATTGCCTCACGGGCCATCGATCCCAGAGCCAGCCTGTGGTTCGTGATCGGCTTCGCATTGGTCCACGCGTTTCTCTGGACGCTTATCCTGGTCAAGCTGAAGGCCGCGCAGGACGTCCATATGGACGTCGCGGAGGCCTATGCCTGGGGGCAGCGTTTCCTGCTCGGCTATGGCAAGCATCCGCCGCTGTCGGGCTGGATCGCCGGGGTCTGGTTCAGGATCTTCCCGGTCACCAACTGGTCGACCTATGCGCTTGCGATGGCGACCGTCAGCTTCGCGCTCGTGGTGTGCTGGCTGATCGCGCTGCGCGTCGTGGATCGGCGCCGCGCGTTCTTCATGGTGGTGATGCTCGCGCTCTACCCGATCTTCAACTTCAAGGGCTTCAAATACAATGCCGACCTCGCGCAGCTGGTGCCGCTGCCGCTGTTGGTGCTGGCCTATCTGAACGCGTTCGAGAAGCGCAGCTTCAAATCGGGTCTCTGGCTCGGCTTCGCCGGCATGCTGGCGCTGATGACCAAGTACTGGGGGGTGACGATGATCGGCGCCATCGGGCTTGCCGCGTTGATCCATCCGCAGCGGGCCCAGTTCCTGCGCTCGCCGGCGCCATGGGTTGCGATCGGCACGATGATCGTGGCGATGATTCCGCACCTGGTGTGGCTCGAGGAGGTGAACTTCGTGCCGTTCACCTATGCCGGCGACGTCTATGCGCTGTCGAGCCGCGAGCTCAACGTCCAGCTCGTGATCGGGTATATCATCCACAATCTCGGGCTGCTCGCGATTCCCGTCGTGCTGGGCCTCGTCGCGCTGCTGCTGGGCTCGGTGCCATGGCGGCCGTCGGACGTGCTGGCGCGGATCTGGTCGCGCAGACCCAATCCGGCCGTCAACCTTCCGCAGGCGTTCAACGTCTGGATCATCCAGGCGATCGTCGCGATCGGGCCGCCGCTCGGCGCGCTGGCATTCACCGTCTATATCAAGACCGACTGGGGCATTCCGCTGTTCTTCCTGGTGCCGCTGGCGCTGGTTGCGATCCCCTCGCTGCGTTTCCCCCGCATGGCGCTGTTCTCGATCATTGCGGTCTGGTTGGTGGCCACGATCGCGACGCTGATGGCCGCGCCCTCGATCGCCACGCAGGAGATCGCGTCCAACCGTACCGGCGGCTCGACCTACGCCGCGCGCTCCGAATTGGCGCGCGAGCTCACCCAGACCTGGCAGGCGAACTTCCATTCGCGCTGGGCCGTGGTCATCGCACGCTCGGACATCGGCGAGCCGATGACGTTCTACAGTCCGGATCATCCGGCATCGCTGGTGCCGGGCGAAGCATGGTCATCGGGGCTGACGTCGCTCGACGAAGCCAGGCGTCTCGGCTTCATCGGCATCTGCGACACCACCGATCCGGTGTTCCTGCAACCATGCGAGGCGTGGATGGCCGAGCATGCCAAGGATGCCGAGCCGCTGGTGATGACCACCATGCGCTTCTTCAACGGCCATCCCGGTCCGTCGACGGCGTGGAAAGTCTATCTGGTGCCGCCGGCGAAGTAGGGTTTCCTCACGGGTCGAGCGCGCCGTTACGTGCCTTCCTCGTTGAACTTGCTGGCGACGAGTTCAGCGATGGCGTCGAGCGCTTGTTGCGCCTCTTCGCCCTTGGCGGAGACAACGACGGTGGTGCCGGGCCCTGCGGCCAGCATCATGAGGCCCATGATCGAAGTGCCGCCGACGGTCTCGCCGCCGCGCGTGACCCAGACCTCGGCGTTGAAGCGCTCGACCAGCTGCACGAATTTCGCGGATGCCCGCGCATGCAGGCCGCGCTTGTTGACGATCAACAGTTCACGGGAAATGGCGCCCGCTGGCACGCCCGGGCCGACATGGTTTTCGCCCGGGGCCTCGTCGCTCATTTGCCTGCGAGAACGCGGCTGGCGATGGTGACGTATTTGCGGCCGGCTTCCTGCGCCATCGCGATCGCGTCGGGCAGCGAACGCTCCTCGCGAACCTTGGCAAGCTTGACCAGCATGGGAAGATTGATGCCCGCGAGCACTTCCACCTTCGGGCGGCTCATGCAGGAGATCGCGAGGTTCGACGGCGTGCCGCCGAACATGTCGGTGAGGATCGCAACGCCGTCGCCGCTATCGACGCGGTTCACCGCCTCGATAATGTCGCTTCGACAGAGATCGGAATCGTCCTCGGCACCGATCGTAATCGCTTCAATTTGTTTCTGCGGACCCATGACGTGTTCGAGCGCCGCCCTGAACTCGTCGGCAAGGCGCCCATGGGTCACCAGCACTAGACCAATCATCGGAAACTCCTCGCGGGCGCCCATTGGTGCACCGCACGAACGCGCCACTTTGACCATCCAGAGGCCCTGCGCAAGAGGGCATCTTGGCTAGTCTCCCGGTTCCTGGCGGTAGAGAGGGGAGGCTGCGCCGGCAAAATCCGACGCGATTGTGGATGTGATATGGTTACCAATTCCCTTCCCACAATTGGCCGCAAGATTACGGGACGATGAACTTTCAGGTTGTCGTCAGCGCAGCGACAACCAGCGGCAGGGGTTGGAAGCCTGCCGCAACGGGAATTCGCGGTATCAAAACACCATTAAGCCGAGCCTGGAGCGCCTCGGGGGGCGGCAGCCGCTCGGCATCTCCGGCGGCAAGGTCGACGACCAGGCCGAGCACGGCCTCGTCCGCGAACGGACAATGGCGGATTCCGAGGCCCCGGATCTCGATCAGACCGGCCAATTGCCGCACCGGACGCACCCACAATTGTTCGCCGGCTGTGTCGAGATGGACACGGTCATCCCCCACCAAAATGGCCGGCGGCAGGGCTCCGGTGCGCCCGGCGAGAATCAGATCGAAGGCCAGGCGCGACTTGCCGGCGCCCGACGGGCCGCGGATCAGCACCGCACGCTCGCCGACCAGAACGGCGGATGCGTGCACGCTTGAATTGTCGCTCATAGGGTCGGCAGCCTGACCACGAAGCGTGCGCCGGCCACTGTTGGCTTGCCGTCTTCGTCCGCGGGGCCGGGGCGGTTCTCCGCCCAGATCCGTCCGCCGTGCGCTTCGATGATCTGCTTGGAGATCGAGAGCCCGAGGCCGGAGTTCTGGCCAAAGCCCTGGTGCGGCCGGTCGGTGTAGAAGCGCTCGAAGATCCGCTCCAGCGCGTCCTCGCCGATGCCGGGCCCGTCATCGTCGACCACGATCTCGACCTCGCCGCGGGTGCGGCGGCAGACGATGCGCACCTTGTCGCCCGGCTTGGAGAATGATTGCGCGTTCGACAGCAGGTTCGAGATCACCTGGCCGAGCCGGGAATCATGGCCGGGCACCGAGAGCGTGTCGGTCGGTCCACGGCCCTCGAAGCGGACCTCGACGGCGACGTCGTGGCCGAGCCTTGTCTCATTGGCGACGCTGGTCAGCGTCGTCAGCAGCCGGCGCAGATCGACCGGCGCCATATCCTGGCGCTGCATTTCGGCATCGAGCCGGCTTGCATCTGATATGTCGGAGATCAGGCGGTCGAGCCGCTTAACGTCATGCTCGATCACGGCGAGCAGCCGTGCGCGGCTGTTCTCGTTGCGCGCCAAGGGCAGCGTCTCGACCGCCGAGCGCAGCGAGGTCAGCGGGTTCTTCAGCTCATGGGCGACATCGGCGGCGAACATCTCGATCGCTTCAATGCGGCTGTACAGCGCGTTGGTCATGTCGCGCAGCGCGCCGGAGAGATGGCCGATCTCGTCGCGCCGCCCGGTGAAGTCGGGAATCTCGACGCGGGTCTGGATGCGGTGACGGACGCGCTCGGCGCTTTCGGCAAGCCGCCGCACCGGGCCCGCGATCGTGCTCGCGAGCAAGAGCGACAGCATGATCATGACGGCGGAGGCGACCCCGCCGATCTTGAGAATGGCGAGGCGCTCCGACATCACCAGCTGGTCGATGTCGTCGCCCTGCGTCGTCAGCATCAATGCGCCGCGCACGGCGCGGAAATGCTGCACCGGAACCGCAACGGACACGATGATCGCGCCGCGGTCGGTGACGCGCACGGCGCTGCCCTTCATGCCCTCGAGCGATTGCGCGACTTCGGAGTAGCCCTTGCCGCCCTCGGGGCCGAGCTCGCGGTAGATCGGCAGGTCGCCGCGGTTGAGCCAGGTCTTGATGGTGGCCTTGGTCGTCTCATACAGCGACGGCTTCTCGGACGGCGGCGGCAGCTCCATGCGCAGCACGTCGCCGCGCGCGAACAGGTTGCGGCTGTCGAGGATCAGGCCGCCGTCGCGGTCGAAGATGCGGGCCCGCGTCTTGGTCGGCGCGATCAGGCGGCGCAGGATCGGCGCGACGCGTTCGGGATTGATCGGGAAGTCAGCCGATTCATCCGGCTGGCCGAAGCTCTCGCCGGGCTTGAGGTCGAGCAGCCGGTCGGGATCGATGGTGACGGTGTTGCCTTCGACGGTCGCAGACGCCGCGATCGCCTCCGAGATGATCTCGGCATAGACCAGCAGGCTCTGGGTGCGGGCCTCGATCAGGCCGGCGCGGAATTGCGACAGATAGAGGATGCTCGCGACCAGCGCGACGAGACCGGCGAGGTTGAGCGAGACGATGCGGCGCGTCAGGCTCGAGAACGACAGCGCGAAGAAGAACTGGCCGGCGCGGCGCAGCCAGCCGAGCGGCCGGCGCCAGCCTTTCTCCGTCGGATCGTCGGCCACGGCCTCGTGATCGAGGAGCTGTGAGGCGTCCTCGGTGTTCAGGCCCTGCTCGAGCTGCGTTCGATCAAGCACTGGCAAAGCTGCCGGTTGGTATGGATGTCGTCCCGCGAAGCATTTGATGGCCCGAGCTTACCTCAGCCGTGCGGAGCCTGTCAGTCAACAAGCCGCCCGGGAAGCGCAGATCAGGCTTCCTTGAAGCGATAGCCGACGCCGTACAGCGTCTCGATCATCTCGAAGTCGTCGTCGACCACCTTGAACTTCTTGCGCAGCCGCTTGATGTGGCTGTCGATGGTGCGGTCGTCGACATAGACTTGGTCGTCATAGGCCGCGTCCATCAGCGCGTTGCGGCTCTTCACCACGCCGGGGCGGGTGGCGAGCGCCTGCAGGATCAGGAATTCGGTCACGGTGAGCGTCACTGGCTCGTTCTTCCAGGTGCAGGTGTGGCGCTCCGGATCCATCCGCAGCAGGCCGCGGTCGAGCGCGCGGGCGTCCGGCTCCTTCGGCGCGGCAGTCGGGTCCTTGGGCTGGCCGCGGCGGAGCACGGCCTTGACGCGTTCGACCAAGAGGCGCTGCGAGAACGGCTTGCGGATGAAATCGTCGGCGCCCATTTTCAGGCCGAACAATTCGTCGATCTCTTCGTCCTTCGAGGTGAGGAAGATCACCGGCAGGTCGGACTTCTGGCGCAGCCGGCGCAGCGTTTCCATGCCGTCCATGCGCGGCATCTTGATATCGAGGATCGCAAGATCGGGGGGCGACGTGCGAAACCCATCCAGCGCCGACGCACCGTCCGTGTAGGTCATGATGCGGTAGCCTTCGGCTTCAAGCGCGATCGAGACCGAAGTGAGAATGTTGCGGTCGTCGTCGACCAGGGCGATTGTGGGCATGAGCTGCTTTCACAATGAGAGTGGCTTAAACGGCGGGCACTCGGGCGACGCGCCGTGGAAATGGGCTTCGAACGCGGTCAACGAGCAATGCAAGCTGGGCTGAAGTGTGACCGAGTTCCGCAAAAAATACGCTTCTGCGACCCATGCGATGGACCCCATATACCACCCTGAGACCATGAAAACAGGCCCTTTTTTCATGCGGAACCGGCCCGATTCGCCCTCAAAATGACCCGACAGGCCTATGCAACCGACCACCGACTTCGATCCTGCCCACCTTGCCCGCTCGCTGCTTCGGCGCAGCCGCCAGGGCGCGCTCGCCACGCTGACGGCCGGCTCCGGCGATCCCTATTGCTCCCTGGTCAACCTCGCCAGCCATCCGGACGGCTCGCCGATCCTGCTGATTTCCCGGCTGGCGCTGCACACCAGGAACATCCTGGCCGACAGCCGGGTGTCCCTGATGCTGGACGAGCGTGCCGAGGGCGATCCCTTGGAGGGCGCCCGGATCATGCTGGCGGGAAAGGCCGAGGAGGTCGCCGAGGCCGGGCGTGAGCTCGCCCAACGGCGTTATCTCGCTGCCCAGCCGTCGGCGGAAGTCTTTGTAGAATTTAAGGATTTTTCGTTCTTCGTGATCCGGCCGAGCGGCGCCCATCTGGTCGCCGGGTTCGGCCGCATCGTCGACCTCAAGCCCGCCCAATTCCTGACCGATCTCGGCGGCGCCGAGGCGCTGCTGGAGGCCGAGCCGGGCGCGGTGGCGCACATGAACGAGGACCACCGCGAGGCGATGAACCTCTACGCCACGCGGCTGCTCGGCGCCGACAGCGCCGATTGGCTGTGCACCGGCTGCGACCCCGACGGCATGGACATGCAGGCCGGCCGCGCCACGCTGCGGCTCGATTTCCCCGAGCGGGTCAGCAACGGCACCGAGCTGCGCAAGATGCTGGTGCGGCTCGCCGGCGAAGCGCGGGCCAAGGGCTAGGGGAATGCGCGCTGGCGGCGCCGACGATGGTGCTGCGCCTGGCGAGGCATCGTGTCGCATGATGCGTGCAGGCAGAGGCTGCGTGCGGGGCTTTTGATAGCGCGATCAATTCGGTCCCGGCGCGGCACGTCATCGCTGATCGGCTCGATGCGCATGTGGGATTTTCTGCAGCATCGGAAAATCATTCGGACCCCGGGGCTCAGGCCGCGACGACACGCGGGCGTCAGATGTTGATTGCGTTACCATCGATCGTAACGGCCCGCGATCTGTCCAAAGGGCGTTGCGGAACATTGGCCGATGCCGGGCATTGAACTCACCCAGCTTCGACGAAGCATGCTGAGCTCAACCGAACGCAGCTCGATCCACGTGCACCACGATCGTGGGCGACGTCCTCGGCAGCGCAGCGCAGCGTCAACTCGCGGCAGTCCATTGCAACGACACATCCTCAGCGCGAAACGCATACCCGGCATTCCCCTTGTCTTATGCAGCAATCGGCGAACGCACACGCTAATCGCTGGCACTCTTTGTGCATCGCAAGGCCTCGTTCGCAGCGGGAAAGCGGCGAAACGTCGCTCGAACGCGGTGAAAACAATACGAAAGCGAAAGCGAAGCGAAAGGGTTTCGCGCTGCGGTATTTGCGCCGGATGATGTACCCCTGTTGGAATAAACCAAAAGCCGATCGACTGGCTTGGCAAGCCCGGCGATCCCCACTATTAGGTCGCCGGACCGGGGCCGAGAGGCTATATTCTGATGACGGTCATCACCGCGACGGGGCGCGACTAGCGACATTCGCGCGAACAAGGATACGCGGGTTCGAGGAGGTTCTTCGTGCAAGAGACGGGCGTGCATAACGGTGCCTTCGGCGCCGACAAATTCGGCTTAAAAAATCTCAAGGGCGTGCATTGGAACTATGGTGCGCCGCAGCTCTACGAGCACGCGTTGCGCAATGGCGAAGCGGTGCTCTCGGCCGATGGCGCGCTTTGCGCTGACACCGGTGAGTTCACCGGCCGCAGCCCGAAGGACAAGTTCACGGTCCGCGACGGCCTGACCGACAAGAGCATGTGGTGGGCCGGCAACCAGTCGATCACCTCGGAGCAGTTCGCAACGCTGCATGCCGACTTCATCAAGCATGCCGAAGGCATGACGCTGTTCGCGCAGGACCTCTATGGCGGCGCCGATCCGAAGCATCGCATCAAGACGCGCGTCTTCACCGAGCTCGCCTGGCACTCTCTGTTCATCCGCACGCTGCTCATTCGTCCTGAGACGTCCGAGCTCGCGGGCTTCGTGCCGGAGCTCACGATCATCGATCTGCCGAGCTTCCGCGCCGATCCGAAACGTCACGGCTGCAAGTCGGAGAACGTCGTCGCGATCGATTTCGCCCGCAAGATCGTCCTGATCGGCGGGTCTTATTATGCCGGCGAAATGAAGAAGAGCGTGTTCACCACGCTGAACTTCTACCTGCCCGAGAAGGGCGTGATGCCGATGCACTGCTCGGCCAATGTCGGCCCCGACGGCGACACCGCGATCTTCTTCGGCCTGTCCGGCACCGGCAAGACCACGCTGTCCGCCGATCCGAAGCGCACGCTGATCGGCGACGACGAGCATGGCTGGAGCGAGGACGGCGTCTTCAATTTCGAAGGCGGCTGCTACGCCAAGTGCATCAAGCTGTCGGGCGAGGCCGAACCGGAGATCTATGCCGCCAGCAAGCGCTTCGGCGCGGTGCTGGAGAACGTCGTGCTCGGCGTCAATGATCGCGTGCCTGACTTCGACGACGGCTCGAAGACCGAGAACACCCGCTCGGCCTATCCGCTCGATTTCATCCCGAACGCCTCGCGCACCGGCCGCGCGCCGCATCCGAAGAACGTGGTGATGCTCGCGGCCGACGCCTTCGGCGTGATGCCGCCGATCGCCAAGCTGACGCCGGCGCAGGCGATGTATCACTTCCTGTCCGGCTACACCGCGAAGGTCGCCGGCACCGAGCGTGGTCTCGGCAACGAGCCGCAGCCGGAATTCTCGACCTGCTTCGGCTCGCCGTTCCTGCCGCGCGATCCGTCGGTCTACGGCAATCTGCTCCGCGAGCTGATTGCAAAACACGATGTCGATTGCTGGCTGGTCAACACCGGCTGGACCGGCGGCAAGTACGGCACCGGCCGCCGCATGCCGATCAAGGTGACCCGCGCGCTGCTCACCGCGGCGCTGAACGGCAGCTTGCGCAACGCCGACTTCCGCACTGACAAGTATTTCGGCTTCGCGGTGCCGACCTCGTTGCCGGGCGTCGAGCCGCACATCCTCGATCCGATCAAGACCTGGGCCGACAAGGCCGAGTTCGACAAGACCGCGCGTGCGCTGGTCGGCATGTTCCAGAAGAACTTCGCCAAGTTCGAAGCGCAGGTCGACGCCGAAGTCCGCGCCGCCGCGCCGGAAGTGAAGCTCGCGGCGGAGTAAGCCGCGCAAACGATACGCGATTGGAAAGGGCGGCCTTCGTGGCCGCCTTTTTGTTTGCCTAGTCGGCTCGCCAAATATTCCGCTGTCGTCCCGGCGAAGGCCGGGACCCATAACCACCGATAGTCATTGTTGCGCGTCGGCGGAATGACGAGTCCCACCCACAACATCCGCTGCGGAGTATGGGTCCCGGCCTTCGCCGGGACGACATCGAGTGTGTTATTCCGCTACTCGCCCATCTCCGGCAGCACCGCGTTGCTCGGCGTCTGCCTGTCGGTGATCTGAAGCCCGAACAGGCTGCCGGTCAGTTCGACCGCGACGCGCGCGGTGCGGCCGCGCTCGTCGAGGAACGGATTGAGCTCGACGATATCGAGCGAGCGCACCAGCCCGGAATCATGCAGCAGCTCCATGATGAGATGCGCTTCCCGATAGGTCGCGCCGCCCGGAACCGTGGTGCCGACGCCCGGCGCGATGTCGGGATCGAGGAAGTCGACGTCGAACGAGACATGCAGCACGCCGTTCTTGGCCTTGACGCGTTCGATGACGCGGCGGGTCAGCACAGCGACGCCGAACTCGTCGATCTGGCGCATGTCCGCGATCGAGACGTTGCGTTGCCGCAGCAGCTTGCGCTCCAGCGGATCGACCGACCGGGTGCCGATCAGCGCCAGCTGATCCGATGGGATCGAGGCGCGAGGCAATCCGCCCAGCAGGTCGTCCAGCCCGTCCTCGCCGCACAGGAACGCCGCCGACATGCCGTGCATGTTGCCGGTGATGGTCGTGGCCGGTGTGTTGTAGTCGGCATGGGCGTCGACCCACAGCGCGAACAGCGGCCGGTCTCTCTCTTTCCAGTAGCGGGCAACGCCGTTGATCGACCCCATCGACAGCGAGTGATCGCCGCCCATGAAGATCGGGATCGCGCCGGAATGCGCCAGCCAGTAGGCGCGCTCGGAGACCGCGCGGGTCCAGGTCTTCACCTCGTCATAGAACTTGGTGTTGGCCGGCACCGGGCCGTCGGCGACCACAGCCGGGATCGCAAGGTTGCCGTGGTCGTCGACCTGGAAGTCGAGCTGCTCGAGCAGGCGCGCGATGCCTGCGGTGCGCAGCGCGTCCGGTCCCATCAGCGGACCGGGCTGCGATGCGCCGATCTCGATGGGAACGCCAAGCAGCGCGATGCGCGAGGGCTTCGAAGTGTCGGCTTCGGACATGCGGCAGTGCTCCCAAGGGTGTGGAACAGAAGCGACGCGCCAATGTTCCCCCAACCCTTGAAATAGGCAATGCGGTCCCAGCAGACCAATGTGGATATTTGACTACGCCTTGACTTGACGCGTTTTCTTCACGCGAACCGGTACCCACTTCGCTCGAAAACGCTACGCCTTGAAATAGGCGATCTGCGTCGTGGTGGCGAGCAGGCGGCCGGAGGGCGACCACAATTCGCCGTGCTGGTCGCCATAGCTCTTGTGGAAGGTCTTTGCGTCGGCCGTGGCGAGCACGCGGGTGGTATCCTCGGCATCGAGGTCGGCCGCGTCGGCGTGGAAATAGGTCGTCAGCGACACCGTGCCGAACGGCACCAGCTCATGCCGGGCGTGGAAGACGCGGCCGAAGAACGCATCCGACATCGACATCAGCGACAGCGCGTCGAGCTTGCGCGGCACGCGGTCGGCAATCCACAGCTTCGAATAGGGGCTCGACGGCACCTTTGCACCGCCGCCACCGGCGAATTTCGGCTCGCCCTCGGCGAAGCGGAAATCGTACTGGTTGGGCCAGGTCATCGCGAGCTTCGGATAGGGCCGCAGCTGCTCGAACGGCACGGCGCCCGGAAATTGCGCCGGCTGGTGCGACCAGGAGGGGCGACGCTCAGCGAACACCGCGGTCGCCAGCGTCGTGACCTCACCGCCGCCTTGCGTCATCTCGACCGACCAATGCTGGCTCGAGCGGTTGGCCTTGACCAGGCGGACATCGAGATCGAACACGCCCTCGGCGACCGGCGCGCAGTAATTGACCGTCAGCGCCAGCGGATCGCCCGCGCGCTGCGGATGCTGCATCAACGCGCGCAGGATGGTCGCCGCTGTGCAGCCGCCGAACGGGCCGACGAAGGCCCAGTAATCCGGGCTGGTGCGTCCCTGCCAGCGGCTGTCGCCGGCAGTCACGGCGGTGGCTTCATCGAAAAGGTGCGGGGTCTTGGTGAGCATGTAAATCCTTGGATCGAAAATGCGCGGCGAAGCAATCCAGCGTGCCGCATATCCGGATGGGTGGATTGCTCGTCGCTTCGCTCCTCGCAACGACGGCGTGCGTTCACAATGAATATCGCGGGCCGTCGCGCCGAATTCAATGATGTCGCACGTAATCGATTTCCGTGCCCCGGGATTACCCCTTCGCCTCGCGCTGGTTACCCAGCTGCGGCGCGGCGCTCGGATGCACTGGAACGTGCCAGATGTCCTCGGCGTATTCGCGGATGGTGCGGTCGGAGGAGAACCACGCCATGCGCGCCACGTTGAGGATCGAGGCGCGGGTCCAGGCCGGCGGCACCTGCCAGCGGGCGTCGATGCCGCGTTGCGCATCGTAGTAGGAATCGAAGTCGGCGGAGACCATGTAGTGGTCGAGATAGCGCAGCGCGTGCCCGATCGAGGCGAAGCGCGCGGCATCGCCCGGCGAGAACTCGCCGCTCTCGATGGCGCGGATCGCGCGCTCGAGCCGCGGCGATTTGCGGATCACGTCACTGGCATCGAGCCCCTGCTTGCGGCGGACCATGACGTCGCCGGCCTCCAGCCCGAAAATCGCGATGTTCTCGGGGCCGACCGCGTCGCGGATCTCGATATTGGCGCCGTCGAGCGTGCCGATGGTCAGCGCGCCGTTCAGCGCGAGCTTCATGTTGCCGGTGCCGGAGGCCTCCATGCCGGCGGTCGAGATCTGCTCGGAGAGATCGGCGGCCGGAATGATCACCTCGGCAAGGCTAACATTGTAGTCGGCGAGGAAGACCACCTTCAGCCTGCCGCCGAGCGAGGCGTCGTTGTTGACCACCTCGGCGACGTCGTTGATCAGCTTGATGATCAGCTTGGCGTAGCGATAGCTCGCCGCCGCCTTGCCGGCGAAGATTTTTACCCGCGGCACCCAGTTTGCGGCCGGGTCGTCCTTCATCGCGTGATACAGCGCGATCGTCTCCAGGATGTTGAGCAGCTGCCGCTTGTATTCGTGGATGCGCTTGATCTGCACGTCGAACAGCGCCGACGGGTCGACCTTGACGTGGTTGCGCTCGCCGATCAGCCGCGCCAGCGCCAGCTTGTTGTGATGCTTGACGTCGCGGAACCGCTTCTGGAATTCGAGGTCGCTCGAATGCGCCTCGAGCCGATCGAGCAGCGAGAAGTCGTCGAGCACGGCTTCGCCGCAGGTCTCGCGCAACAGCGCGGTCAGCCGCGGATTGGCCAGCATCAGCCAGCGGCGGAAGGTGATGCCGTTGGTCTTGTTGGTGATGCGCTGGGGATAGAGATGATGCAGATCGTGGAACACGGTCTCCTTCATCAGGTCGGAATGCATCGCCGAGACGCCGTTGATGCGATGCGAGCCGACGAAGGCGAGTTGGCCCATCCGCACCCGGCGGCCGCTGCGTTCGTCGATCAGCGAGACCGACGCACGATACTCGATGTCGCCCGGGAAGCGCTCCTCGGCGAGCGCGAGATGCGCCACGTTGATGCGGTAGATGATCTCGAGATGCCGCGGCAACAGCCGCTCGAACAGTTCGACCGGCCAGGTCTCGAGCGCCTCCGGCAGCAGCGTGTGGTTGGTGTAGGACAGGGTTGCTACCGTAATCTTCCAGGCCTCGTCCCAGCGGAAATTGTGCAGGTCGACCAGGATGCGCATCAGCTCGGTGACGGCGAGGCTCGGATGGGTGTCGTTGAGCTGCACCGCCGCCTTCTGCGCGAGATTGCGCAGGCCGCCGTCGGAGGCGAGATGGCGGTTGATGAGATCCTGCAACGAGGCCGAGACGAAGAAATATTCCTGGCGCAGCCGCAGCTCGCGGCCCGCCGCACTCTCGTCGTTCGGGTAGAGGAATTTGCAGATCGCCTCCGCGCGCGCCTGCTCGGCGCTGGCCGAGACGTAGTCGCCGGTGTTGAAGACGTCGAGCTTGAGCGGGTCGGGCGCATGCGCCGACCACAGCCGCAGCGCGTTGACGTGCTGGCCGCGCCAGCCCACGATCGGCGTGTCGTAGGCCATCGCCTCGACGGTTTCCGCCGGATGCCAGGTGGCGCAGTCGCGGCCGCGGTCGTCGACATGCTCGACATGGCCGCCGAAATGGACGTTGTAGACCACCTCCGGCCGCTGGAATTCCCAGGGGTTGCCGAACGCCAGCCATTCGTCGGGATATTCCTGCTGCCAGCCCTGGTTCATGATCTGGCGGAACAGACCGAAATCGTAGCGGATGCCGTAGCCGGTTGCGGGGATCGCCAGCGTCGCCATGCTCTCCATGAAGCAGGCCGCGAGCCGCCCGAGGCCGCCATTGCCGAGCGCGGCGTCCGGCTCGCATTTGCGCAGGTCCGAGAGATCGACACCGAGGTCGCCGAGCGCGGCCTCGAACAGCGGCAGCAGTCCCATATTGTTCAGCGCGTCGGTGAACAGCCGGCCGATCAGGAATTCGAGCGAGAGATAGTAGACGCGCTTGGCGCCGGCATCGTAGCTCTGCTTCTCGGCGGTCAGCCAATGGTGCACGATGCGGTCGCGCAGCGCCAGCGTCGCCGCCTTGTACCAGTCGCGCCTGGTCGCAACAGTGGCGTCCTTGCCGATCGCAAGCCGCAGCTTGGCCAGGATCGCACCCTTGATCTCGGTCAGCGCCAGCTCGTCGATCGGCTGGTTCAGTGCCGGGTAGTTTGTCTGTTCCTGCAACGCCAATCCCCGCCGTTCAAACTCACCGCAATGATACGCGCGTTGCGCTGCAACCGAAACCGTCGAGAGCCGCCATGCACCGCACCTGCCGCGATTTTATGCAAGGACCGGGCCGATTTCAGGCATTCGGGCCTGCTGGTTGCAGTGCTGTCGTCGTCCGTGAGCGCCGAGATTTTGCGACAATTTTGCCGGCCGCGCGCTGCGCCGCCATCAAGCGACAATGCGGCGGCAAGTTTGACGCGAACGCTTGCGGCGACAGGTTGCTGTCGGCGAATTGAACACCGCGCAACGCGGCTTCATGCGCGGGTCGGAAACACCGTGATGATACGGATTTCCAAGGTTTAACGAGGTCTTTACAACCAGAGCAGTCGCTCGTGGGGCGGGCACATATTTTAGCTCCGACGCATTTCATTTCGAAGCCATTTTCAACGGGCCGCTGACTTAAGTCAGCGGCCCGAATTGCTTTTGGGGGGCTGGCAGTTTCATTGCGGCCGCCTTTTCATGAGGCGAAGACAGTCACCGCAAATTCGTCGCCCCGGCGAAGGCCGGGGCCCATAACCACAGCCATCAGAGAAGGTGGGACAGGTCGCCCCACTCCGGATTGTCTTGCTCGATCAGGCGAATCTTCCAGTCGCGGCGCCATTCCTTGAGCGCTTTTTCCCGCGCGATCGCCTCCTGCGGTGAAGCGTAGGCCTCCGTGTAAACCAGACGTGTGACGCCGTACTTCTTGACGAATTGCGAGCCGCGTCCGGAGCGATGGAGCGTCAGCCGATTGAGAAGATCGTTGGTGACGCCGATGTAGAGTGTCCCGTGGCGACGGCTCGCGAGAATGTAGACGTAATAGACTGTGGCGTTCATTTTGCGGCACCTCTCACGTGAGATGTCGGATTGCGGTGGTTATGGGCCCCGGCCTTCGCCGGGGCGACGTTGCAGATAATTTGCAAACCAACTAGAACGAATTAAGAACACTTTAGCAAGTCTTTGATATATCATCATGATTCGGCGCTGCGCCGATACAATATCTAGGGTCTCCCAGCCTTCGCGAGGACTACATGTCCACCATCGCCTTCGATCAGTTCGCTCTCACCCGCATCGCGGATTTCGCCCGCTCGCTGTCGCGACTGCACCAGGTCTCGCGGCGCCAGCCGATCGACGACGATCAGCTCGATCGCGAGTTCAACGCGGTCTGCATGTCGATCTGGGGCTACACCACGGATGATTTCAGCGACGAGCTGTTTTCGCTCGAGGATCACGCCTGGCTCGATTCGCTCGACGAGGCGCATGCGCGCCTGTTCGCCGCCGAGCAGGGCTACGACCTGGTCGACGATCACGGCATGCTGACGGATTGGTGGGGCTATTGCTGGATGATCCTCGCCGAGAAGCGCGGGCTCCTCAACCCGGAGAACCGCGCCGCCGCGCGGGCCGCGATCGAGGAGAAATACCTGGCCGCGCCGAACGTTATCGGCGTGATCGTGGCGCGTTAATTCGCCTCGGCGCGCTTGCCGGACTTTGCCGCGTTGCCCTTCGGCGCGACGGACGACGGCGCGACATCGCGGCCGGTCTCCGGCAGCGGCGCGTCGCTCGCGAGTTCGGCGCTGACGGGCGCAACCTTCATTTCGCCGAGCCGCGCGCGGACCGCTGCGGTGAGCCCGGGATAGGACGCGACCGGCGTGAAGTCGAACGACTGCTCGTTGCCGACGCGGACGCCGGTATAGGCGACGAGACCGTCGGTGGTCGCGATCACGTCGCCGGCTTTCAGCGAGGCATCGAGCGCGAGATCGACCGGGGCGAGCCCCGCCGGGTCGCGGCCGTTGCAGGTGCAGTCGGCGCGCAGCGCCTTGCGATAGGCGAAGGCATTCTCGCTGTCGGTGTAGCGCTCGCCGGTGCTCGATGCGGAGCTGTCGATATGGCTGCCGTAATAGACCTTGGTGGCGCTCGCCGGACAGAACGCCTGGCAGAGCTGCGCCGGCGTCGCGTTGCCGCGCATCGTCAGCGGAAAATATTTGCCATCGCAGCTGCGCACGCAATAGGCCGGTCCGGAACCCGCGACGCGCGGCGCCGAGGCGGGCGCGGACTGCTGCCGTTCCGGCTGCTGGTTGAGGCCGAACGGATCGGCGAAGAAATTGGCCTGCGGCGGAGCCTGCCGGCCCTGCTGCTTCTGGGCACCGCCGAAGAACAAGTCGAACAGCCCTTCGGCCGAGACGGGAGCGGGCACGACCAGGACGGAACCCGCAATGGCTGCGGCGGCAAGCATCACGCAGCGCCGCACGCGCCGATCACTCAACTCTGTACGCAACGCCAACTCCACCCGACGCGCCGCGGCAAGGTGCCCCGGCGGATTCACCCTACGGTGGGATGGTAAACGAGCGATTGATCGGGCGTGACGGCGTCACAAGAAACGGGGATGGCGCGGCCTATGCATCTGGCCGCGACGGCTGCGAAAGAACCTCAGTCCTTCAGGAACTCGCCGGCCTTGTACAGCGCGCGGAACGGCAGGCCGGCCTCGGCGAACGTTTCGGTGGCGCCTTCCTCGCGGTCGACCATGGTGAAGACCAGCGCGATCTCGCCGCCGGCCTCGCGCACCGCTTCCACCGCCTTCAGCGCCGAGCCGCCGGTCGTGGTGACGTCCTCGACGATCACGATGCGCTTGCCGGCCAGGCTCTCGCCCTTGGCGAGGCCTTCCACCGCGAGCCGCGCGCCGTGCTCCTTCGGCTTCTTGCGCACGAAGAAGGCCGCGATCGGATGACCCTTCAGCCAGGACAGCTGCGCGATCGCGCCGGCGAGCGGCACCGCGCCCATCTCCAGCCCGCCGACGAAATCGAGCTTGTCGTCCTTCAGCGCCTCGTAAGTGAGCTCGGCGAGCAGCGCTGCGCCCTCGGGATCGAGCATCGTCGGCTTCAGGTTGAAATAGAAGTCGCTCTTGCGGCCCGACGCCAACGTGATCTCGCCGCGGCCGAACGAGCGCTTGCGGATGATCTCGGCGAGGCGGGCGCGGGAGGCTGATTTGGACAAAGACTTTTCCCTTGAGGGTTTGAGGCGGGCGGCAATCTATCCACGCTGACCGGCACATTCCAGCGCGGAAATCGGGCCGTCAACAGCGCCCATGCCGCGATTTCCGCGGGCGAGCTTTCCGGAAAGCGCGGTTGTGCGGCCGTTCCAATCCCCGTAAGCAGGCACCAAACACTCTGCCAAACACTTGCACGGGAAGCGGAAATGACCATCGAGCTGCACACCTGGAACACGCCCAATGGCCTCAAGATCTCGGTGGCGCTGGAGGAGATGGGGCTGCCCTACAAGGTGATCCCGGTGAACATCGGCAAGGGCGAGCAGATGGCGCCCGCCTTCCTCGCGATCAGCCCGAACAACAAGATCCCGGCGATCGTCGATCCCGATGGTCCCGGCGGCAAGCCGGTCAGCATCTTCGAGTCCGGCGCGATCCTGCTCTATCTCGGCGAGAAGACCGGCAAGTTCCTGCCGAAACCGCTCGCCGAGCGGATTCCGGTCTATGAATGGCTGATGTGGCAGATGGGCGGTTTCGGCCCGATGCCGGGCCAGGTGCATCATTTCATCGCGCTGGAGAACGAGCAGGACCGCGCCTACGGCCTGAAGCGCTACATGGCCGAGACGCGACGGCTCTATGGCGTGCTGGATCGCAGGCTGGATGGCCGCGACTTCGTCGCCGGCGAGCTCTCGGTTGCCGATTTCGCCATCCTCGGCTGGGCCTGGCGCCATCCGCGCCACAAGGTCGAGCTATCAGACTTCCCCAACGTCAAGCGCTGGTATGAGACGCTGATGGCCCGCCCCGCGACCAAGCGCGGGATGGAAGCGAAGCTGGATTGAGGGGCGGTGGGCGCTCTTCCCTTCTCCCCCGTGGGAAAGTCAGTAGTGGAAATAACTTAGCAACATCAATCTACGGTCGTTCGGAATGTATTGCCTGTGCAAAAACAGAAATTCCGCTGATACTGGTGGGAAATGGTACTCGACTTAACCTGCTATGGTCAGGTCAGTGCCCTGATAGGGGTGCGCGGAACAACCAATGAGCACTACATCTCTAGAGATCGGCGCAAGGGTTATTGCAGTTCGGAATTTTGGGCCTGTGAAAGAGGGGCAGCCAGGTATTGTAACCGGCATTGCCGAAGAACGTTGGTTCTGGAAGTCGAAACAGATCTATCTTTGCACGTTTGCGGACAACGTAAGAATTGCTGCGCGCCCAAGAGAGATCGAGGGTTACGACCACAGTTATAGTCTTACCGATCTGGAAGCTCCAAACTTTCTGTCGGCGATGGCCGCACGGCAGCGCGACAAATTGAAAGCGCGAAGGCCGGGATGACGGACCATGCTGTCTGTCTTACTCGCCGCTCGCGGGCTGACCGGCGAGGTGCTCGGCTCGCTGCACGCACTTGATGAAGTTTTCGCGCACATCGCGGGTTGGGCGGCGCGCGATCCGTGGATCACAATAGCTGTGGCAGAGGAATGATGCACCTTGCGCGAGCGGCGGTGCTACGCTTGAATGCCGCCCTTTCCGATGAGGCGATAGCGAACTCCTGGCCAAAGGACGGAAATTTACATGGCAGAAAAGTCAGTGGTCGATGCAATAGTCGCATCACCCTCTGAGAGCTTAACGGTGGAGATCAAGACTTGGATTGATCCGACGCAGCCCGCAGGAATTGCAAAAATCGCTAAGGGAGCAATGGCGCTTCGCAATCGTAATGGGGGCTTTTTTGTTATCGGCTTCGACGACAAGACCTTGACGCCAGATACGGCCAAGCGACCAGCGAACGCTGAGGCGCTTTTCCATGTCGATGTCATTCAGGGGATAATCTCAAAATATGCCTCTGAGCCATTTGAGGTCACGGTGAATTGGAGCGAACGCCAGGGGGCATCGTACCCAGTGCTATCCGTGCCATCCGGCGTCAAAGTACCTGTCGCGGCTAAACGCGAGTTGAAAGACGGTTCGCAAATCCTGATAAGAAACAATACCGTCTATTTCCGGTCACTTTCATCGAATGGCACTGTAAGTACCACTGAGGCGCTAGCACGCGATTGGCCAGAAATAGTTGAGATTTGCTTTGATAATCGAGAAGCGGACGTAGGACGGTTCATTCGCCGCCATTTGCCGGGGCTTGATTTAGGTTCATTGTTGAAGTTTTCGACGAGCCAGCCACAGGCACCCACGCTCTGTGATCGAGCGTTGAGCGTCATAGATGCGGGTGAAAGCCGATACAAAGAGCGCATAAAAAATCGGAAGCTTTCTGCCGAGGAGAAGCCACTTGTCGGCCGCGCCTTTTGGAGTGTTGCCCTCGTCGTTGATCCACCTCGGCAGAACGCCATCGCCAATCAGGAGGTCCTAGATCGCTTAGCTGTCAGCAATCCTCGGTATACTGGATGGCCTATCTGGATGGACGCTAGAACGATGTCCGATGCAGAGAATCGCACGAAGGTGCGGGAGGACGCATTTGAATACCTCGTCGTGTCCGCGTCACCGGAATTTTCGGACCACATCGATTTTGCGCGCCTTGACCCTAAAGGTGAGTTCTTTCTTCACCGGCTTTTACAGGATGATGGCGTGCCTGCCCGAATTCGGCCGGGCCGTGTACTCGATCCGACGCTAATGATCTTGCGAGTGGCAGAAGCAATGGCGGTCGGCATTGCGCTGTCGAAAGCTTTGGGCTGCGAGCCGGAGAAAACTACTCTTGGTTTTGCCTTCCGGTGGCACCAGCTATCAGGTAGATCGCTGACCAATTGGGCAAACCAGCAATACATCTTTCGGGATGGTGGCAAAGCGCACGATGACGTTGTCGAAACGTGCGTTCAATTCCCGCTTGAGACGCCGCTTTCAGCTCTTCCTCAATTTGTCGATGAAGCGACAAAGCGCCTATTTGCCGCTTTTGACGGTGCAACTGTGCCCATCATCACCACCGAGGACCTAGTCAAGAAGCTCATCGAGCGCCGCTTATTGTGATCCGCCGCGTCCGAAAGATGCGAGCCGGATGAGGGAGTTCTCTCCGCGGATGCAAACTCACCCGGCTTCATCTCGCTCCGCTCGATTGTGCCATCCTCTCCCACAAGGGGAGAGGGTACTTATTAGGCCCGCCGCGCTTCAAGCGCCATCTTCATCGCAAGCCCTGCGAGCACGGTGCCCATCAGCCAGCGCTGCACCAGGAGCCAGGTCGGGCGGGTGCCGAGGAACACCGCGATCGAGCCGGCGGCGAGCGCGATCATCGCGTTGACGCTGACGCTGATCACGATCTGGATCGAGCCGAGCGCGAGCGACTGCGTCAGCACGCTGCCGCCGGCGGGATCGATGAACTGCGGCAGCAGCGCCAGATAGAGCATCGCGATCTTCGGATTCAGCAGATTGGTGAGGAAGCCCATTGCGAACAATTTGCGCGGGCCGTCGACCTTCATCGCCTTGACCTGGAACGGCGAGCGGCCGCCGGGCCTCACGGCCTGCCATGCCAGCCAGAGCAGATAGGCCGCACCGGCGAAGCGCAGCGCGTCATAAGCGTAGGGGATCGCGAACAAGAGTGCAGTGATGCCGAACGCTGCGCACAGCATGTAGAACACGAAGCCGAGCGCGACGCCGCCGAGCGAGACGATGCCGGCCGCCGGCCCCTGCGTGATCGAGCGCGAGATCAGGTACATCATGTTCGGTCCCGGCGTCAGCACCATGCCGAGGCAGACGAGCGCAAAGCCGAGCAACGCGGATGTGTGGGGCATGATGGGTCTCGCGAGGGGATGCACGCACTTCTAGCGCGTCATCCGCCGCGCGGCCATGCTGGAATTGCTCTCGGAGCAATGTGGATTGCAGCTCTCCCCGATCTCTCGCCGTCATTCCGGGGCGTGCGAAGCACGAGCCCGGAATCCATCGGGCCACATAACGTGCGGATGAATGGATTCCGGGCTCTCGCCTTCGGCGATCTCCGGAATGACGATGAGGCCGAGGCAAGGTAGACTCTAATGCGCCTCGTCCCAATTGTTGGCGGCGCGGGCATCGACCTGGAGCGGCAGCGACAGGATCACGGCCGGGAACGGCGCGTCCTGCATCACCTTCTGCACCACCGGCAGCGTCGCCGCGACCTCGTTGTCGGGCACCTCGAAGATCAGTTCGTCATGCACCTGCAAGAGCATCTGCGCCGAGAGCTTCTTCTCGGCGAGCGCGTCCTCGACCCGGATCATGGCGCGGCGGATGATGTCGGCCGCGGTGCCTTGCAAGCGCGCGTTGATCGCGGCGCGCTCGTTGAAGGCCCGGTGCGAGGCGTTCGATGCCTTGATCTCGGGGTAGTACATTTTGCGGCCGAACAGCGTGGTGACGTAGCCGTTCCTGCGGCAGAACTCCTTGGTCTCGTCCATATAGGCGCGGATGCCCGGGAAGCGCTCGAAATACTTCTTGATGTAGGCCGAGGCTTCCTCGCGGGCGATGCCGAGCTGGTTGGCGAGGCCGAACGCCGAGATGCCGTAGATGATGCCGAAATTGATCGCCTTGGCACGGCGCCGCACCTCGCTCGGCATGTCCTTGATCGGCACGCCGAACATTTCGGAGGCGGTCATCGCGTGAATGTCGAGCCCGTCGCGGAACGCCTGGCGCAGCACCGGCACGTCGGCGATCTCCGCAAGCAGCCGCAATTCGATCTGCGAGTAGTCCGCCGACACCAGCTTGTGCCCGGGCGTCGCGATGAAGGCGCGGCGGATCTTGCGGCCGTCCTCGGTGCGAACCGGGATGTTCTGCAAGTTCGGCTCGTTCGACGACAGCCGCCCCGTGGTGGTCGCGGCCAGCGCGTAGGTGGTGTGCACGCGATGGGTCTGCGGGTTGACATAGGTCGGCAGCGCGTCGGTGTAGGTCGACTTCAGCTTGGAGACCTGGCGCCACTCCAGGATCTTGCTCGGCAGCGCGTGGCCCTGCTCGGCGAGGTCGTCGAGCACCTGCGCGGTCGTGGACCACGCGCCGGTCTTGGTTTTGGTGCCGCCGGACAATCCCATCTTGCCGAACAGGATGTCGCCGATCTGCTTGGGGCTGCCGACATTGACCGGCTCGCCGGCGATCTCCTGGATCTCGGCTTCCACGCGTGCGGCAGTCTGGGCGAAATCCCCCGACAGCCGCGACAGCACCTGGCGGTCGATCGAGATGCCGCGGCGCTCCATTCGCGCCAGCACCGCGACCAGCGGCCGCTCCAGCGTCTCGTAGACGGTCCCCATGCGGTCGGCGACCAGGCGCGGCTTGAGGATACGCCACAGCCGCAAGGTCGCATCGGCGCTCTCGGCCGAATATTCGGTCGCCCTGTCGATGGTGACCTGGTCGAAGGTGAGCTTGCCCTTGCCGCTGCCGACCAGCGCGCCATAGGCGATCATGGCATGGCCGAACGAGCGCTCGGCGAGCGCTTCCAGCGCGTGCGAGCCGCGGCCGGCATCGAGCGCGTATGACATCAGCTGCGCATCGTCGGTATTGCGCAGGGTGATGCCGTGTTGCGCCAGCAGCACGCTTGCGAACTTGACGTTGAAGCCGACCTTGAGAAGCCCCGGGGACTCCAGCAGCGGCTTGAGTGCCGCGAGCGCGTCTGAAGCCTTGATCTGGTCGGGCGCCAGTCCGGCATCGAACAGCCCGGCGCCGCCGCCGGCCTGCTTGTGGCCGAGCGGGACGTAACCGGCATCGCCGGCGGCGAGCGCGAGCGCGATGCCGGAAATCTCCGCCTGCATCGGATCAATCTGGTCGCTCATCACCTCGATCGCGAAATGACCGACGTCGGGCACGCGGGCGATCCAGGCCTGCAGCGCCTCGATGCTGCGGATCGTCTGGTACTTGCTGCGATCGAACGGCAGCTTCCGCATCGCGTCCGCATGCGCCTCGGTCAGCGCGGCCGGCGTGCCCTTGAAACTCGAGGACTTGTCGCCCTTGCTGCCACTCTTTGCAGTCGGGGCGGGGCTTGCAAAGAGATCGCCGGACGAGCCGGCCGCCTTGGCAGGCCCGTCGGCCGCAGCGGATTTCGTGCTCGCGCCGCTCTTGTTGCTCGCGTCGGCGTCGACATTGGCGGGATCGATCTGCGCATAGTCGGCGACGCGACGGGTGAGGGTGGTGAACTCCATCGCCTTGAGGAAGGCGATCAGCCGGCGCGAGTCCGGCTCATGCACTGCGAGGTCGTCGAGCGGCACCTCGAGGTCGACCTTGTCGTCGAGCAGCACCAGCTGGCGCGAGATCCGCGCCTTCTCGGCATTCTCGAGCAGCGCCTCGCGCCGCTTCGGCTGCTTGATCTCGGTGGCTCGGAACAGCAGCTGATCGAGATCGCCATACTCGATGATCAGCTGCGCTGCGGTCTTGATGCCGATGCCGGGCACGCCGGGCACGTTGTCGGTGGAATCGCCGGCCAGCGCCTGCACCTCGACCACCTTCTCCGGCGGCACACCGAATTTCTCGATCACCTCCGGGATGCCGATGCGGCGATCCTTCATCGTGTCGTACATCACGACCTTGTCGGTGACGAGCTGCATCAGGTCCTTGTCTGACGAGACGATGGTCGTGGTCGCGCCGCGTTCGGTCGCGAGCCGCGCATAGGTCGCGATCAGATCGTCGGCCTCGAAGCCGGCCTGCTCGAGGCAGGGCAGGTCGAAGGCGCGCACCGCTTCGCGGATCAGCGCGAATTGCGGGATCAGATCGTCCGGCGCCGGCGGCCGGTGCGCCTTGTAGTCCGGATAGAGCTTGTTGCGGAACGTGATCTCCGACTTGTCGAAGATGATCGCCAGATGGGTCGGCCGGTTGTCCTCGGGCATGTCGCGCAGCAGCTTCCACAGCATGTTGCAGAAGCCGAGCACGGCGTTGACCTGCAGCCCGTCGGACTTGCGGTTGAGCGGCGGCAGCGCGTGATAGGCGCGGAAGATGTAGCCCGAGCCGTCGACCAGAAAGATATGGTCGCCCTTCGCCGCCGCCCTGCTTGCAACCGGTTTGGCGGCGACGGGCTTCGGGGCGGTGTTCGGGGTGGGCTTCGCGGGGTCTTTGGAGGCTGTTTTCGGCATGGCCGAAACTTAGGGATTTTTGCGCGGATTGACAGCCTTTGTGTCGATGAATTCGCTCTTGCCACACAACGATTTGTCGTCCTGGCGAAGGCCAGGACGACATTGAGAGGCGGGATAATTTTCGCGACGCTACGCCTTGTCCCCGGTCGGCGAGAACAGGTAGCCGCCGCCGCGGATGGTGCGGATCACCGATGGCTTGGTCGGATCGAACTCGATCTTGCGGCGGATGCGCATGATGCGCAGGTCGACGGCGCGGTCGAAGGCTTCCGCATCGCGGGCATTGGCGAGTTCCAGCAGCCGCTCGCGCGACAAGACCCGCTTCGGATTGGCCGCGAACACCTTCAGCAGGCCGAATTCGGAGGCGGTCAGCGGATGCTCGTTGCCTTCGTCGTCGCGTAGCGCCTGGGCCTCGAGATCGAGCCATTTGGTGCCGAACCGCACCAATTGCTCCTTCTCGGCCTTCGCGCTCGCCGGTTCCGGCGCGGCAGACTTGGCCGGCCCGCTCCGGCGCAGCACCGAGCGGATGCGCGCCATCAGCTCTCGCAGCTCGCAGGGTTTGGCCACGTAATCGTCGGCTCCGATCTCGAGCCCGACCACCCGGTCGATCGGGCTGGCAGTAGCTGTCAGCATGATGACGGGGACGTTGATCTTGCTCTTGAGGTCGCGAATGATCGACAGCCCGTCTTCCTCGGGCATGTTGAGGTCCAGCACCACGAGATCGGGCGTGCTGCTCTCGATCTCCTTGCGCAGGCTCTTGCCGCCATCGCACAGCGTCACGCCGAAGCCGTGCATCTTGAGGTAATCGCCGACCATCTCGCGGGCCGGCGCCTCGTCGTCGACGATGAAGATATGCGGGTTCTGGTTCATGTCTCTGTCGCCGGGAGTGTAACCGTAAAGGTCGACCCCTGTCCGGGGCCCGGGCTCTGGGCGGTCACATGGCCGCCATGCATGTCGATGATGCGCTTGACGATGGAAAGGCCGAGGCCGGTCGAACTCTCGCCCGCGGTCGGCTTGGCCGACAGCCGCTGGAACCGGCCGAACAGCCGGCCGAGATCCTCCGGGCTGAGGCCGGGCCCCTGGTCGGAGATCCGGATCACGGTGTCTTCGCCCTCGTGGCTGACCGCGACCGTGATCTTGCCGCCTATCGGCGAATATTTGATGGCGTTGCTGACCAGGTTGTCGATCGCCTCGCGGATCCGGTCGGCGTCGCACATCGTGACGAAGTGCTGCGGCCCCGAGACCGAAATGCTCTGCTGCTTGTTGACGGCCGAGGGCAGATTGGCCTCGGTAACCTCGTTGACCAGGGCTGCGACATCGACCGGCTCGCGGCGGATCGTGATGTCGAACGCGTCGGCCATCGCATCCGAGATCAGGTGGTCGACCATCGAGGTCAGCCGCTTGGTCGCATCGCGGATGTGCTCGACCTGCGCGGTGACGTTTTCCTTCGGCGAGCCGGCGCCGATCAATTCGGTCAGCATCTCGGTTCGGCCGAGGATCACGCCGAGCGGATTCTTCAAATCGTGGGCGACGGTGCCGAGGATCTCGTTCTTGAAGCCGTTGGCGCGCTGCAGCCGCAGCCATTGCGCCGACAGCCGCCGGTTGGCCTGCATCAGCGCGCGGGTGCGCTGCGCGACGCGGTCCTCGAGCTGGGTGTTGGCCTCGTGCAGCTGCTGGTAGAGGATCACGTTGTCGAACGCGATCGAGAGCCGGCTCGAGAAGATTTCGACCAGCGCGCGGTCGGTGTCGGAGAGCTGGCGCTCGGCCTGCAGCAACACCACGACCTCGCGGCCAGAGCCGGTGCGCGAATAGAGCACGCTGCGATGGTCGGCGAACTCGTTCTTTCGGCGCTGGAAGGCCTCTTCCACCATGTGCCTGAGGTCGGCGTCGAGCGCTCTCGATGACGTGGTGCCGATGAAGCGGCTGTAGCAGCCCGAGCAGGCCAGCACCGAGAAATCGCATGCGGCGGCGTTGCCGTCGTCGCGCAGCACCAGAATGCCGGCGCAATCGACATTGAGCAGCGAGGCGAGCTGGGTCAGCACGCCCTCGGCCAGCCGCTGCATCGACTTGAAATCGTACAGCGTCGAGGCGGCGTCGATGATGATCTCGAGCCCGCGCCTGGTCTGCACCATGCGCTCGAGCTGCTGATAGCTGCGCAGCGCCGCGGTCAGCGAGGTGAACAGCTTGTCGGCGGTGAGCTCGGTCTTCGCTTTGTAGTCGTTGATGTCGTACTGCACGATGACGCGCCGTTCCGGCGCCTGGCCGGGCTGGCCGGTGCGCAGGATGATGCGGACGGTCTCGTTCTTGATCTCGTTGCGGATGTATTCGACGAGCTCGAGGCCGGCGACGTCGGTCTCCATGATGACGTCGAGCAGCACGGCCGCGATGTCGGGATTGTCCCGCATCAGCGTGCGGCCTTCGGCCGCAGAGTAGGCCGACAGGATCTCCAGCGTTGCGCCGTTCAGATTGTAGTCGCTCAGCGCGAAACGGGTGCCCTCATGAACGGCGTGATCGTCGTCGATCACGGCGATCTTCCATTTCCGTACCGGCGAGTCCTCCGGGGGGCTCTCGGTGTCGTCGATCAGTTGGAGGACATCGTCCTGTTCGGCCATTGACTGGTTCCGTCGGCTGCTGCGTCAGTGATCGTGGGCTCGCCCTCGGCAGCCCCCATGGCAGCCCCCTTGGCGATCCTGGGCATGATAATGCGAAAAGTGGTGCCTTGTCCTACCCTTGACTCCAGCATCATGCGTCCACCGAGCTGCTGGGTGACGAGGTTATAGACGATGTGGAGGCCGAGGCCCGTACCACCTTCGTTGCGGCGGGTCGTAAAGAACGGGTCGAACGCCTGCCGCTGCACGTCCGGCGTCATGCCGGCCCCGTCGTCAGCGAAGATGATCTCGACATCGTCGGCGCCGCGCCCGCGCGCCGAGATCGTGATGTTGCCGGAGCGGCCGTCGGCGAAGGCATGATTGACGGCGTTGAGGAAAAGATTGGTTAAGATCTGCCCATAGGCGCCGGGATAGCCGTCGATCAGCAATCCCTCGGGCACGTCGACCGACAGTGCGATCGCCGCCTTCTTCAGCACCGGCCGCAGGCTCGCCACGATCTGGTCGGTCGCTTCACTCAAGGCAAACTGGCGGCGCTCGGCATGCGAGCGGTCGACCGCGACCTGCTTGAACGACTGGATCAGCTCGCCGGCGCGTTGCAGGTTCGCGACCAGCTGCTGCGATGCGTCACGTGAGGCGCGCACGAATTCGTCGAGCTTAGAGCGGCGCAGCGGCTCGGTCCGAAGGTCGCTCTCGAAGATCTCGCTGCGGCGGGCAAAGCTCGAGGCCACCGTCAGGCTGATGCCGATCGGGTTGTTGACCTCGTGGGCGACGCCGGCGACCAGGCCGCCGAGCGCGGCGAGACGTTCGGCATCGATCAGGTTCTGCTGCGCGGCGTTGAGCTCGAGCAGCGCGCTCTCGGCCTTCTCCTTGGCGGCGCGCAGCTCGTCCTCGGTCTTGCGCTTGGCGATCGCATTTTCGCGGAACACCTCGACGGCACGCGCCATGGCGCCGACCTCGTCCTTGGCCGTCGTGCCCTGTACCGGCCGGTCGAGATCGCCAGAGGTGATGTTGCGCATCGCGGCCATGATCTGCGCCAGCGGCAGCCGGATCGACAATGCGATCATCACGCCGGCGGACATGATGATGCCGAGGAAGATCACCGCGATCGACAGCACCCGGCGCGAGATCGACGTCAGCGTCTTGTCGAAGGTCCCCTGCGCCTTCTGCTCGCGCTGGCGCATCTTCACCGAGAGATCGTCGATCGCGCCGATCGCGTCGGCCTGGCTGGCGTCGATCGAGTTGCGCAGCAGGTCGGTGCGGTTGGTGAGCTGCTCGCTGAGCTGGCCGAGGCCGTCGCGCAGCTCGGCGGTCTTGACCTTGAGCCGGCCCAGCGCCATGCGCTGCAGATCGTTCTCGGCCAGATCGGTCATGACCGGGATCGTCTTCTCGATCGTATCGATGTTGCGGCGGGCTTCCTCGGCCGACGAGGAGGCCAGCGAGAGGTAGTAGGCGTTGGCGGCGACCAGCAGCGAGGTGAAGGCCTCGCGCGACTTGCCGAGCGCCGGCCAGATCAGCGCGTCGCGATGGCCGGTGGCGCCCTCGATGATCGAATACAGCCCGGCCATGTCCTTGGTCGGCGTCAGCACCTGCTCGTCATAGGTCTTGGAGATCTTGGTCTGCAAGGTGCGCAATTCGCCGAAGCCGTCGAGGAAGCGGCTGGTGGCGCGTTCGAGCTGCTCGACCGAGCCCGACAGCATCGGGTCGGTCGAGGCCCGGTTGGTCAAGGTGCCGAGCACGGCCTCGCGGAGCAGCAGGATTTCCGCGAACAGGTCCGGGCTCGGCTGGTTGATGTAGCGATGGATCAGGTTCTGCAGCCGGCTGGTCTCGCTTTCGAGCTTGGCCAGGATCTTGTCGGATTCCCGCACCTGGCGGACATCCTCCCAGGCCGAGCCGAGCACCTTCGAGCCGTTCCAGATCAGCACCGCGAGCACGATCACGACCGCCGAATTGAGCAGCGCGATCGAAAGGATGCGCCAGCGGATCGGCACCGCACGCAGCAACTGGACGATGCGGAAGCGGCCCTGTGGCCCGAAGGCCGCCCGCCGTCGCATCGTCCCGTCCTGTTGGGGTGCGTCCAAGATCCGGTCACTCCACGTTGCGGATGCGTTCGATCAGCGCTGCGATCGCCGGATCGCGTTCGGCCTTGGCATAGATGCCGGCCATCGCCGCCTCGAACGGCTTGCGGTCGAAGTCGGTCACGACCTTGACGCCCGCGAGCTCCGCCTGCTTGCGCGAGCGCTCCTCGAGCTCCCGCCACTTCTCGCGCATATAGATGCTGGAGCGTTGCGCCGCGTCACGGAAGATGACCTGCTCATCCGGCGAGAGGCTGGCCCAGGCCTTGCGCGACATGATCAGCACTTCGGGGCTCACGGTGTGCTGGGTCAAGATGTAGTAGCCGGCGTATTTGTAGTGGCCGGTGGTGACGAAGGACGGCCAGTTGTTCTCGGCGCCGTCGATCAGCCGGTTGGCAAGCCCGGTCAGCACCTGGCCGTAGGGCATCTCGACCGGCTGGGCGCCGAGCGCGCGGATCATGTCCGACATCTGTTCGGATTGCTGGACGCGCAGCCGCAGGCCCTTGAGGTCGTCCAGCGAACGCACCGGGCGGACGCTGTTATAGATCGAGCGGGCGCCGGAATCGTAGAAGGTCAGGCCGACGAAGCCGTGGGCCTCCAGACTGCCGAGGATCTCGTTGCCGATCGGCCCGTCCAGCACATGTTGCAGGTGCTCAAGCGATCGAAACAGGAACGGCATCGCCAGTACGTTCACGGAAGGCACCATGGTCCCGATCAGCGCCACATTGGTCCGGTTCAGATCGATGGCGCCGACCCGAGTCTGTTCCAGCGTCTCCTTTTCCTCGCCGAGCTGGCGGGAATGAAAGACCACGATGCGGTGCCGGCCGCCGGTGCGTTCCGCGATCAGGCGGTCCATGTAGTTCAGCGCCTGGACGGTCGGATAGTCCTCATTCTGGGTATCGGCGGTGCGGAATTCGCGTGCAAAAGCACTCACCGAGACCGCTGTGCACAACAGCGCGACGGCAAGCGTTATTGTCCGCGAAAGGCCGGCGCGGCGGTACACTGGCGACAATTCCCCTTGTGATTTGTGTCCAGGGCGGGAGCAAAAGGTTCAACGGTTTTTAGCAGAATGGCGATGGTTCGCCCATCGGCTAAACGTTAAATCGCGCTACAACCTGCGGTGTCGATTGAATCTGCGGTTGTAGCGCCGTATGACGGCGTGTTGGCATCGGGGAACGACTCGTCGTGAAGCTCGCCTTGAAGCGCGCCTTGAAGCTCTTGCATCTCGCTGTCGCGACCCTGCTGCTTGTGGTACCGGCGCAAGCGGCGACCGAGATCATGTGGTGGCACGCGATGTCGGGCGAACTCGGCAAGCAGCTCGAGAAGCTCGCTGCCGACTTCAACGCCTCGCAATCCGACTACCGGATCGTGCCGGCTTACAAGGGCAACTACACCGAGACCGTCACTGCGGCCATCTTCGCCTTCCGCTCGCGCAGCCAGCCGGCGATCGTTCAGGTCAACGAGATCGCCACCGCAACCATGATGGCGGCGCGCGGCGCGATCTATCCGGTGTTCGAGCTGATGCGCGATCAGTCGGAGGTGTTCGCACCACAGGCCTATTTGCCCGCGGTGGCCGGCTATTATGCCGACGTCGACGGCAACATGCTGTCGTTCCCGTTCAACGCCTCGACGCCGATCCTCTACTACAACAAGGATATGTTCCGCTCCGCCGGGCTCGATCCGAGCCAGCCGCCGAAGACCTGGGCCGAGCTCGGTACGATGGCGAAACGGCTGCGGGCGGCCGGCGCGATGTGCGGCGTCACCACGTCTTGGCCGTCCTGGATCAATGTCGAGAATTTCTCCGCCTTCCACAATTTGCCGATCGCGACCAGGTCCAACGGCTTTGCCGGGCTCGACGCGCAGCTGGTCTTCAACAACCCGATCGTGGTGCGTCATATCGCGCAGCTCGCGCAGTGGCAGACCGACAAGTCGTTCGACTATAGCGGCCGCGGGCAGGCGGCCGAGCCGCGCTTCCAAAAGGGCGAGTGCGGCATCTTCATCGGCTCGTCGGGTACCCGCGCCGATATCAAGGCCAATTCGAAATTCGAGGTCGGCTACGGCATGATGCCGTACGAGGCCGACGTGCAGGGCGCGCCGCAGAACTCGATCATCGGTGGCGCGACCTTGTGGGTGCTGCGCGACCGGCCGCGCGCCGAATATGCCGGCGTTGCGAAGTTCTTCGCCTATTTGTCGCGGCCGGAGGTGCAGGCCGCCTGGCACCAGAACACGGGCTATTTGCCGATCACCCGTGCCGCGTTCGATCTCACCCGCACGCAGGGCTTCTACGATCGCAATCCCGGCGCCTCGATCTCGATCGAGGAGGTCACGCTGAAGCCGCCGACCGACAAGTCCAGGGGGGTCCGTCTCGGCTCGTTCGTGCTGGTCCGCGACGTGATCGAGGAGGAGCTCGAACAGGTGTTCGCCGGCAAGCGCTCGGCACAGGCCGCGATGGACAACGCCGTCGAACGCGGCAACCGCCTGCTGCGCCAGTTCGAACGCGCCAATCCGGACCGGTGATGGGCGCCTCGAGGCGCTCAGCCGCTTCTCCGAGAGACTGCGAATATGTGACTCGCGATGGCGCAACATACTCGATGTCGTCCCGGCGAAGGCCGGGACCCATAACCACCGAAGGCCATTGTTGCGCGGCGCTGCGGCCACAACTTTTTCAACAACTCAACCCTGTGGTTATGGATCCCGGCTTTCGCCGGGACGACGAGAGGAGAGATTGTGCCGTGATTGCATCGTCTCAGAATGCCGGCTGAAAATGCATCTCCCACCCCTCACCACCTACGACAGCTACCGCGCTTGGCGCGGCGACGCGTCGCGCTGGCTGCCGGTTGCGCGCGATATTGCCGATGGCCACGGGCTATCATGGGGCACGCCGCATGTGTTCTCGACCGGCACCAACCTCGTTGTCGGGCTCGGCGATGACCTGATCCTGAAACTGTTCCCGCCGTTCCTGCGCCCGCAATTCGTCTCCGAACGCGGCGCGCTGGCGGAATTGCGCGGACGGCTCGGCATTCCGATCCCCGATCTGATCGCGGAGGGCGAGCGCGACGGCTGGCCCTATCTCGTCATCACGCGCCTTGCCGGCACGGTCGGTTCGGAGGTGTGGCCGTCGCTGTCGGAAGCCGAGCGGGAGCGGGTGCTCGGCGAGATCGGCGCCGTGATTGCCGAAGTGCAGCGGGTGCCGCCCGGCGGCCTGCCGGCGATCGGCCAACCCTGGGACGCCTTCATGCGCGGCCAGGTCGCGCAGTGCCGGGCACGGCACGAACGGCTCGGCCTGCCGGCGAAATTCCTCCGCTCACTCGATGATCTCCTCCGCGACGCCACCGAGTTGATCCCGATGCACGCGCCGCCGGTGATCCTGACCGGCGAGTACATTCCGGAGAATTTCCTGCTCGGGCGCCGGGCCGACGGCTGGCATGTCGCGGGCCTGTTCGACTTCGGCGACGTCCGCACCGGGTGGGGCGAGTACGATCTGCTCGGTCCGAGCGCCTTCATGGCCGCCGGGCATCCGCGCCTTGTGCGCAGCCTGTTCGACGGCTTCGGCATCCCGCAGAGCGAGGTGAATTTCACGCTGAAGCGCCGGCTGATGGCGCTGATGATGCTGCACTCGGCCAGCGATCCGCTCCGCCACATCTGCATCGCGGGCTGGCCGGACCAGGTGGATGATTTCGTGCAGTTGCAGGAACTGATCTGGCCGGGCTAGCTCTTGTCGTGGTGATATCGATCGCCGGCGATAAATCGAGCATCGCTCGGTCGATGCTCATTTATTGAGCAAATGGCCTTCCTTTGTATGCAACGAGGCGCGTGCAATTAGGCGCCTGACCAAGGTACCTTTAGCGCTTCTCTTCGTCTTTCCAGCGCATTAGCCGTTCATAAGCTTTCGTTAAGGGTTGGCACAATCCTTGCGAACTGAGTTCCAGGGCCCGGTTCCGGGCGTTGGAGCATCCCATGAAGCGTCGCGATTTCCTTAAATCGGTCTCTGGATTGGCAGCGGGGGCGCTGGCGCCGACCGCGCCCGCGATCTGGTCGCCGGCCAAGGCCGACGCGCGCTCCGAGACGCTGCTGATCGTTTCCGAAGGCGGCCCCAACAATCTCGATATCCACGGCATCGGCACCAACGTGCCCGGCTATGAGGTGTCGTGGAATTGCTACGACCGGCTGATCAGCCACGAGATGAAGAGCGGTCCTGGCGACGTGCCCTATTACGACCGCGACAAGTTCAAGCCCGAGCTCGCCGAGGATTTCAACATCGGCGACATGTCGGCGACCTTCAAGCTGCGCAAGAACGCCAAATTCCATGACGGTACGCCGGTCACGGCGAAGGACGTCAAATGGTCGCTCGACCGTGCCGTCAGCGTCGGCGGCTTCCCGACCTTCCAGATGAGCGCGGGCTCGCTGACCAAGCCCGAGCAGTTCGTCGTCGTCGACGACCACACGGTGCGCGTCGACTTCCTGAAAAAGGACCGACTGACGATCCCCGACCTCGCCGTGATCGTGCCCTGCGTCGTCAACTCGGAGCTCGTCAAGAAGAACGCCAGCGAGAAGGACCCCTGGGGTCTCGAATTCACCAAGCAGCAGACCGCGGGCTCCGGCGCCTACAAGGTGACCAAATGGACCGCCGGCACCGAAGTCGTCATGGAGCGCAATGACGACTGGGTCTCGGGTCCCCTGCCGAAGATCAGGCGCGTGATCTGGCGCATGGTGCCGCAGGCCGGCAACCGCCGTGCGCTGCTCGAGCGCGGCGATGCCGATATCTCCTACGAACTGCCGTTCAAGGATTTCCAGGAGATGAAGGCGAACGGCAAGCTCAACGTGGTCTCGCTGCCGTTCTCCAACGGCATCCAGTACATCGGCATGAATGTCACCAAGCCGCCGTTCGACAATCCCAAGGTGCGGCAGGCGATGGCCTATGCGATGCCGTACCAAAAAATCATGGACGCGGTGCTGTTCGGCCTCGCCAACCCGATGTTCGGCGCACCGAAGGACAAGCCGACCGAGGTCGCCTGGCCGCAGCCGACCAAGTATGTCACCGACATGGAGAAGGCCAAGGCGCTGCTCGCGGAAGCCGGCTACGCCAACGGTTTCGAGACCACGATCTCGTTCGACCTGAATTTTGCCGGGGTCAACGAGCCGCTCTGCGTGCTGGTGCAGGAGAGCCTCGCGCAGCTCGGCATCAAGACCACGATCAACAAGGTGCCCGGCGCCAACTGGCGCACTGAGCTCACCAAGAAGGAGATGCCGCTGTTCACCAACGTGTTCTCGGGCTGGCTCGATTACCCCGAGTACTTCTTCTACTGGTGCTATCACGGCAACAATTCGATCTTCAACACGATGAGCTACAAGTCGGGCGAGATGGACAAGCTCATCGACGGCGCGCGCATCGCGGCCGCCAATGGCGACACCGCGGCCTACGATGCCGACGTCAAGGGCTTCGTCGATCTCGCGTTTACCGACATCCCGCGCATCCCGCTCTACCAGCCGTTCGTCAACGTCGCGATGCAGAAGAACATCTCGGGCTACCAATACTGGTTCCACCGCCGGCTGGATTATCGCGCGATGGCGAAGGGGTGAGGCGGTGATGCTGCGCTCCCTCCGCAATACGCTCGCGTATGGATGTGAGGTGAGCACACCTCTCAGGCTCCCTCCCCCCTTGCGGGGGAGGGCATTCGCATATGGCAAAAGAACTTCGTCGTCCCGGACAAGCGCAGCGAAGCGGAGCGCAGATCCGGGACCCATAACCACAGGATTTAGTTTGACGAAGACTCGTGGTCACTCGCCCGCGCCGCAACCGCTCCCTTGGGTTATGGGTCCCGGCCTACGCCGGGACGACACCGAACGCTTCATAGACGATTGCCCTGCCCGCAAGGGGGGAGGGAGCCCTGCCAGTCCCGTTGTGGCTTTGCATGATGCCGTTGGGAGCGCCTCATGCTGACCCTGATCGGCAAGCGGCTGCTGTTCGCGATCCCGTCGCTGATCGGGGTCGTGATCGTGACGTTCCTGCTGACGCGCGCGCTGCCCGGCGATCCCGCGGCGTATTTCGCGGGGCCTGCCGCAACGAAGGAAGCGGTCGACCAGATCAGGAAGAAGCTCGGTTTCGACAAGCCGCTGATCGAGCAGTTCGTGCGCTACACCAATGATCTCGCCCATGGCGATCTCGGCACCTCGCTGACCACGGGCCAGCCGGTCGCCGCCGAGCTGCGCAGCCGCCTGCCGGCATCGGCCGAACTCACACTGCTCGGCCTCGTCGTCTCGATCGTGATCGCGATCCCGCTCGGCGTGCTGGCGGCGACGCGGCCGGGCTCGTGGATCGACCATCTCTGCCGCGTCACGACGACGGCCGGCGTGTCGCTGCCGGTGTTCTTCACCGGGCTCGTGCTGGTCTATGTGTTCTATTTCCGGCTCGGCTGGGCACCGGCGCCGCTCGGCCGGCTCGACGTGTTCTACAGCGCGCCGCCGACCGTCACCGGCTTCTATCTGATCGATACGCTGATCGCGCGCGACTTCGAGGCGTTTCGTTCGGCGTTCAGCCAATTGATCCTGCCGGCGGTGACGCTCGCGATCTTCTCGCTGGCGCCGATCGCGCGCATGACGCGCGCCTCGATGCTGGCGGTGCTGGCGTCGGATTTCGTCCGCACCGCGCGCGCCAGCGGCCTGTCGCCCGGCAAGGTGATCGTGACCTACGCGTTCCGCAACGCGATGCTGCCGGTCATCACCACGCTCAGCATGGTGTTCTCTTTCCTGCTCGGGGCCAACGTGCTGGTCGAGAAAGTGTTCGCCTGGCCCGGCATCGGCTCCTATGCGGTGGAGGCGCTGATCGCATCCGACTTCGCGCCCGTCCAGGGCTTCGTGCTGACCATGGCGGTGATGTACGTCGCTCTCAATCTGCTGATCGACATCCTCTACGGCGTGATCGATCCGCGCGTCAGGCTGGAAGGGTAGGAGGGGCACATGAGCACCGTTGCGCCGACCGTCGAACCCGCGGGTCCCGCCCGAACCTCCGGGCTTGCCGCAGTGTTCGAGCAGACCCGCTATGTGCTGAGCGAGAACAAGGTCACCGGCTTCGCCTTCGCGCTGCTGATCCTGATCCTGTTCGCTGCGTTGTTCGGGCCCTATGTGGTGCCGTATGATCCGCTCGCCTCGAACACTGCGGCGGCATTGAAGCCGCCGTCCGCGGCGCACTGGTTCGGCACCGACCAGCTCGGCCGCGACATCTTCAGCCGCGTCATCGTCGCAACGAGGCTCGACACCTTCATCGCGGTCGCTTCCGTCGTGCTGGTGTTCCTGATGGGCGGGCTCGCCGGCATCGCCGCCGGCTATTTCGGCGGCTGGACCGACCGCATCGTCGGCCGCATCGCCGACACCATCATGGCGTTTCCGCTGTTCGTGCTGGCGATGGGCATCGTCGCGGCGCTCGGCAACACCGTGCAGAACATCATCATCGCGACCGCGATCGTGAACTTCCCGCTCTATGCCCGCGTCGCACGCGCGGAAGCCAATGTCCGCCGCAACGCCGGCTTCGTGCAGGCGGCGCGGCTGTCCGGCAATGGCGAATACCGCATCCTGCTCGGGCACATCCTGCCCAACATCATGCCGATCATGATCGTGCAGATGTCGCTGACCATGGGCTATGCGATCCTCAACGCCGCGGGGCTCTCTTTCATCGGTCTCGGTGTCCGCCCGCCGACCGCGGAGTGGGGCATCATGGTCGCCGAGGGCGCGGGCTTCATGGTGTCCGGCGAATGGTGGATCGCGCTATTCCCGGGCCTGGCGCTGATGATCGCGGTGTTCTGCTTCAACCTGCTCGGCGACGGCCTGCGCGACATCGTCGACCCGCAGCGGAGGACGTGATGACTGTGTCGCCGCGGTGTCATGCTACCGTAACACTGCTTTGCATGGGGTTGTTTTCGATATTTTGTGGGAGGCGCGCATGACTGCGCAGCCACTGCTCGACGTCAGCGACCTGACCGTCGAGTTCACCACGCGTCGCGGCATCGTGAAAGCCGTGCAGCACGTCAACATCTCGGTCGGCAAGGGCGAGACCGTCGGCATCGTCGGCGAGTCCGGCTCCGGCAAGTCGGTGACATCTTACGCCGTGATGCGCATCCTCGATCGTGCGGGCCGGATCGCCGAGGGCTCGGTGATGTTCTCCGGCATCGACGTCAAGGCGGCGACCGAGAGCCAGATGCGCGATCTGCGCGGCCGCGAAGTCTCGATGATCTTCCAGAACCCGCGCGCCGCGCTCAATCCGATCCGCAAGGTCGGGCACCAGATCGAGGATGTGCTGCGCCAGCATGTGCAGCAGGCCCAGGTCACCGACCGCGGCGAGACCGCGATCGAGGCGCTGGAGCAAGTCAAGATCGCGCGGCCGCGCGAGCGTTATCACGCCTATCCGTTCGAACTGTCAGGCGGCATGTGCCAGCGCGTCGTCATCGCGCTGGCGCTGGCCTGTAACCCGCAGCTTCTGATCGCCGACGAGCCGACCACCGGCCTCGACGTCACCACCCAGAAGGCGGTGATGGATCTGATCGTCGAGCTGACGAGGCGCCGGTCGATGTCGACGATCCTGATCACCCACGATCTTGGCCTCGCCGCCGCCTATTGCGACCGCGTCGTGGTGATGGAGAAGGGCCGTGTGGTCGAGACCGCAAAGTCGGCCGACATCTTCGCCGCGCCCCAGCACGATTATACGAAGAAGCTGATGCGCGCGACGCCGCGGCTCGGCGTGTCGCTGAGGGATTTGTTGCCTGAAGAGGAAGCGACTGCTTTCGCCTCTCCCCGCGTGCGGGGAGAGGCCGACGCGCGCAGCGCGGCGGGTGAGGGGGACTCTCCACAAGCTGTGCTCGCGGAGAGCCCCCCTCACCCCAACCCTTTCCCCGCACGCGGGGAGAGGGAGCAGGTGCAGCCCCTCCTGTCCGTCGAAAAGCTCGTCAAGGAATACCCTCGCCAGGGCGCGGGCTCGGTGCTGACAAAACTGTTCGGCCGCAAGCCGCCGGTCGAGGAAGACGTATTCCGCGCCGTCGACGGCATCAGTTTCGAGGTCGGCCATGGCGAGAGCGTCGGGCTGGTCGGCGAGTCCGGCTGCGGCAAGTCGACGACCTCGATGATGGTGATGCGGCTATTGGACCAGACCTCCGGCCGCATCATGTTCGACGGCGAGGACATCGGCGGCATCGTGCCGCAATCCTTCGCGCGGCTGCCGCGGCGCAGCCAGATCCAGATGGTGTTCCAGGATCCGACCGACAGCCTCAATCCGCGCTTCACCGCGGCGCGCGCGATCGCGGACCCGATCATGCAGCTCGGCGACGTCAGGGGGCGCGCCGCGCTGCGCGACCGCTGCGAGGAACTGGCACGGCTGGTCGGCCTGCCGGTCAATCTGCTGGATCGCTTTCCGCATCAGCTGTCCGGCGGCCAGAAGGCCCGCGTCGGCATCGCACGCGCCATCGCGCTGCACCCGAAGCTCGTGATCCTCGACGAGCCGACCGCGGCGCTCGATGTGTCCGTGCAGGCCGTCGTGCTCAATCTGCTGCAGGACCTCAAGCAGTCGATGGGCATGAGCTATCTGTTCGTGTCGCACGATCTCAACGTGGTGCGCCTGCTGTGCGATCGCGTCATCGTGATGCGGGCCGGCCGCATCGTCGAGCAGGGCACGTCAGAAGCCGTCTTGGGCAATCCGCAGGATGCCTATACAAGGGAACTGCTGACGGCGATCCCGCATCCGCCGTTGCCGGTTGCTTGAAGACTCACTGGGAGCGAAATGGCCGATCACCTCGACGACTACGTGAATGCTGCCGCCCGCGCGCTGGAGCTGCCGCTGGAAGATGCCTGGCGTCCCGCGGTGCGCGCCAATCTTGAGGTCGCGCTGCGGCTGGCGAAACTGGTCGATGACTTCCCGCTGCCCGATGACGCCGCATCGGCTGCGATCTATTCGGTCTGAGATCGCGATGTCCGACATTCCTGCTCTCCTGTCGGCCGCCGAAATCGCGCAGGCCGTCTCACACCGCAAGATGACGGCCTTCGCCGCGACCGAGGCGGCGCTCGCGCGCATTGCGCAGCACGACAAGGTCCTCAACGCCTTCACCGACGTCACCGCCGATCGCGCGCGCGCCAAAGCCAGGGCCATCGACGCCGCGATCGCGGCGGGTCAGCCGGCCGGCCCGCTCGCCGGCGTACCGTTCGCGGTGAAGAATTTGTTTGACGTGCAGGGCCTCTCGACCCGCGCCGGCTCGAAGATCAATCGCGACCTGCCGGCCTCGCCGCGCGATGCCACGCTGATCGAGCGGATGGAAGCCGCCGGCGCCGTGCTGGTCGGCGCGCTCAACATGGGCGAGTACGCCTACGACTTCACCGGCGAGAATGCGCATGACGGTCCGTCGCGCAATCCGCACGATCCGGCGCGGATGGCCGGCGGCTCCTCGGGCGGCTCCGGCAGTTCCGTCGGCGGTGCGCTGGTGCCGATCGCGCTCGGCTCCGATACCAACGGCTCGATCCGGGTGCCGTCATCGTTCTGCGGCATCTTCGGCCTGAAGCCGACCTACGGCCGGCTGTCGCGCGCGCGATCGTTTCCGTTCGTCGCAAGCCTCGATCATCTCGGCCCGTTTGCGCGCAGTGTGACGGATCTCGCCCTCGCCTACGACGTCATGCAGGGGCCCGAAACTGATGATCCCGCCTGCGTCGCGCGACCGCTCGAGCCCACGATGCCGCTGCTGGCCGAAGGAATCGGCGGGCTGCGGGTCGCGATCGCCGGCGGCTATTTCCAGCAGAATCTGTTGCCGGAGGCGGTCGAGGCGGTCGCGCGCATCGCAAAGGCACTCGGCGCGACGCAGGTCGTGGAGGTGCCGGAAGCGGCGCGTGCCCGTGCCGCGGCCTTCATCATCACCACGACCGAGGGCGCCGCGCTGCATCTCGACAGGCTGCGCACCCGTCCGAACGATTTCGATCCGGCAGTGCGCGATCGCCTGTTCTCGGGCGCGATGATCCCGGCCGTCCATGTCGACAAGGCGCAGAAATTCCGCCGCTGGTATCGCGCCAGGGTGCTGGAGCTGTTCCAGTCGGTCGACGTGATCCTGGCGCCGGCAACGCCGTGCATCGCGCCGAAGATCGGTCAGGCCAACTTCACGCTCGATGGGGTCGAGCTTCCGGTGCGTCCCAATATCGGAATCCATACCCAGCCGATCTCCTTCATCGGCCTGCCGGTGGTCGCCGTGCCGGTGCCGCTTGAACCGATGCCGATCGGCGTTCAGATTATTGCCGCGCCCTGGCGCGAGGACATCGCGCTGCGGGTCGCCTACGCGCTGGAACAGATGGGCGTTGCGAACGCGCCTGCGCCGAGAGGACTTTGACTATGGACATCGATCTTCCCGACGTGGTCGCCGAGGTCACCGCGCAGTTCCAGCGCTACGAAACGGCGCTGGTGTCGAACGATGTCGCGGTGCTCGGCGAACTGTTCCGCAACGACAGCCGCACGCTGCGCTATGGCATCGGCGAGAACCTTTACGGCTACGGCGAGATCGCGGCGTTCCGCGCCGGGCGGCCGGCGGCCGGGCTGATGCGCAGGATCGACCGCACCGTGATCACGACCTATGGCCGCGACACCGCGATCGCCTCGACGCTGTTCTATCGGGACAGCGCTCCGGGCAGGGTGGGACGGCAGATGCAGACGTGGATTCGCTTCCCCGAGGGCTGGAGAATCGTCGCGGCCCATGTCAGCGTCATCGACGAGCCCAAAGGCGTTTGAACAAGAGCGCTTGAACCATGAGCCTGGACGATCTTCCGACCCGCGCGCCGCAGCCGACTGAATCCGAGCCGGTCGTGCCGCGCGTCGATCGCCCGTCGTCGCTGGTCGACAAGGTCACGCGCGCCGAAGAGCTGCGCCTGCAACTCGCCGACGAGATCGTGCGCGGCACGCTGCCGCCGGGGGCCGGACTCGACGAGACCGACCTTGCGCGCCGCTTCAACGTCTCGCGGACGCCGGTGCGCGAGGCGCTGCGGCAGCTGGCCGCCAGCGGCCTGATCGACGCCCGTGCGCATCGCGGCGCGGTGGTGGCGCGGCCCTCGCTGGAGCGGCTCACCGGCATGTTCGAGGCGATGGCCGAGCTGGAGGCGATGTGCGCCGGCCTTGCCGCGGAACGCATGACGCCGGCGGAGCGTCACGCGCTGGAGGCGATCCACGAGGAGCTGCGGGTGCTGAGCTACACCGGCAATCCCGAGCGCTTCCACGAGGTCAATGAGCGCTTTCACAATGCGATCTATACCGGCTCGCAGAACGCCTATATCGCCGAGATCACCTTGGCGACGCGGGTGCGGGTGCAGCCGTTCCGCCGCGCCCAGTTCCGTAACCTCGGGCGCCTTGCAAAATCCCACGCCGAACATGATCGCGTCGTGGTCGCCATCATGCGCGGCGACAAGCCGGGCGCTGCGGCTGCGATGCGCGCCCATATCGAGCAGGTGCGCGGGGAATATGAGACCTACGCGGTGTCGGTGTAGCTCTCACCGTCATTCCGGGGCGCGCGAAGCGCGAGCCCGGAATCCATTCATCGGCATCTGACGTAGATGATTGGTTGCGGGCCGCTTCCGGCAACGGTCGCTGAGGCGAAATGGATTCCGGGCTCGCGCCAAGAGGCGCGCCCCGGAATGGCGGAAGGGGCGGCTAACCTTTCGCCTTCTCCGCCATGAACGCCCGCCAGCCGCCAAAGGCCGAAATATCTTTCGCGCCATGAATCGCGGCCGGCTCGACGATGAAGCCTTTGGCCTGCCGCCCGTCGGCAAGCCGGATCGTGCCGATCGACAGCGGCGGCGGGATCGCGGCAACGAATCTTCCGAACGCGGCAGGTGACATCGCCCAGAGCTCGAGCTTGATCGCATGACCCGCACCCGTCTCGATGCGCAGCATGCCGGGCTTCGGCGGCGTGGTGTCGAGCGCATAGAGCTTGTAGTCCGTTGCGGTGGCGGTCTCCTCCAGCAGGCGCGCATCGAGCGCGGTCAATTCGTGGTTCAGCGCCATGCCGGAGAGATGCGCGCCGACCACCGCGATGGTGATCTCGTTGGATGTCGCTTGCGCCGGCACTTGAGCGAGCGCGGGCTGCGGCAGCGATTTTGCGCCAAGGCCAAGTCCGGTGTCGGCATGGAATACCCGGCCGATGCCGGCAAGCTCGGCGTCGCGGCCGGCAGGTGCCAGCAGCGTGATGCCGAATGGCGCACCGTCGGGCCGTATCGCCGCCGGCAGCGCCAGGCCGCAGAGATCTAGCAGGTTGACGAAATTGGTGTAGGTGCCGAGCCGCGAGTTGAGCTCGATCGGCTTGGCCAGCACGTCGGCGGTGGAATAGACCGTCGGCGCCGTCGGCAGCACGATCGCGTCGAGTTGCGCGAAGCTGCGCTCGGCAACGCGGCGCAGCGCTTGCAGGCGATAGAGCGCGGAGAAAGTATCGGCCGCGGTCGGCCGCGCGCCGCCGATGGTGATCTCGCGCGTCACGGGATGGATCGCGTCGGGTGACGATGCCAGGAGGTCGCGGATCACGAGATAGCGCTCGGCGACCCACGGGCCCTCGTAGAGCAGCCGCGCGGTCTCGTAGAACGGCTCGAGGTCGAATTCGACGAGATCGGCGCCAAGCACCTGCCAGCGCTGCAATGCCTTGCCATAGGCCGTCTCGGCCTCGCGATCACCGAAGAAGATCAACTGACCCGACTTGGGAATGCCGAGCTTCAGCCTGGAGGGAAACGCTGCGAGGGCGGCCAGCGGCCGGTCGCGCGAGAACGGATCAGCGTCGTCGGGACCTGCCATCACGGCAAGCGCGGCCAGCGCGTCGTCGACGGTGAGCGAGAACACCGAGATGCAGTCGAGCGTGCGGCAGGCCGGCACCAGCCCGGTATTCGGGATCAGCCCGAGGCTCGGCTTGAGCCCGACGACGTTGTTGAGCATGGCCGGCACCCGGCCGCTGCCCGCGGTGTCGGTGCCGAGCGACAGCGGCACCAGGCCCGCGGATACCGCGACCGCGGAGCCCGAGCTCGATCCACCCGGCACGAGATCGTCGCGAACTGGATTTTTGGGAATGCCGTAGGGCGAGCGCACGCCGACCAGGCCGGTGGCGAACTGGTCGAGGTTGGTCTTGCCGATGATGATGGCGCCTGCCGCGCGCAGTCTTGCGACTGCGGTCGCGTCGTGCGCTGGCGTGTACGCGAAGGCCGGGCAGGCGGCGGTGGTCGGCAAGCCCGCGACGTCGATATTGTCCTTCACGGCGACCGGCACGCCATAGAGCGGCAGCGTCGGATCGGCGAGCTGCGCGGCCTCGGCGAGTGCCTCCTGCTCGTCGCGCAGGCTGATGAAGATGGCGGGATCGTTGTGTTCGCGGATGCGCTGGTAGCTGCGCGCCACGGTTTGCGCCGGCGTCATGGTCCTGGTGCGGTGTGCGGCAACGATCGCGGCGACAGTTTCAGTCACGTGGTTGGCCTCGTCTTTGGGAGCGGTGGCCTTCGGAAGGTCGCCGCGAAGGAATTGCCGCCTGATCGAAGCAAGCAATGTGCCATTGTGTACAATTAACCTGCGCCAGATGCGCGACAGATTATTACACAATATCAGCTGCTTGGAATGGCCACCGCGCGCTGAGGCGAGCTTGCTTGAAAGCGCATTCGCCTATTTTTCAGGCAGGCGTGGCTGAGCAGAAATCCGATCGATGGATCAGGTGAAGCAAGCAAGGATCCGTAGCAATTGCTCGCGGTTTGCCTTGCCGATCTTCTCGGCGACATGCCGCTCGTGTTCGGCGGCGAGCCGCTTGAACTGCGCCAGCGCCGCCTTGCCGCGCGTGGTCAAATGCAGCGCATGGGAACGGCGGTCGATGGTGGAAGGGATGCGGCTGACGAAGTCGCGCTCTTCCAGGCTGTCGAGCAGATGCACCAGCCGCGCGCGCTCGATCCCGAGCCGCTTGGCGACCGCCATCTGGCTCAGGCCTGGATTGGCCCCGATCACGGTCATGACCGAGTATTGGGTCGGACGGATATCGACCGTTGCCAGTGTCTTGATGAAGTCCTGGAAGATCCAGAGCTGGAAGCGACGCACCGCATAGCCGGCGTGGCCGACCAGCGCGTCGAGGCCGATATCATCGCCGGCGTCGCCACTGTGCGCCCGGCCACTCGCCGGGCGCGCGCGACGGATTGCCGCTCTCGTTCCTGCGGCCTTGCGCGATGTCTTTTGCGGGCTTGCCATGGCCGCAAGGCTAGCGTGCTTGAGGCGAGAGGGAAAGATTGTTGTTGACGACAACAATTGATGTCCGCAACATTATCGCCAAAGAGCCCGGCGGGGGCGCGGCGCAGCACGTTGTTGCGGCGCGATCCCGACAAGACACGGGCGAGGAGGAAACCATGACGGCCGTCAGCGGAGACAATCCGAACAGCCTGTTCGCGACGCCTGCCATCGTGGCGGATCGACGTGGCGACGGCAGCATCCTGGTTCGATCTACGACGCCCTTGCAGGAAAGCGCCCGCTGCATCGGCGACTGGCTGGAGCACTGGGCACGGCAGGCGCCGGATCGCATCTTCCTCGGCGAACGCGCCAGCGTCGAAACGCCCTGGAGCACCGTCAGCTATCGCGATGCGCTCGGCATCGTGCGTCAGGCCGCATCATGGGTCCTGTCACAGGGGCTGAGCGCGGAACGGCCGCTGGTCATCCTCTCCGACAACGGCATCGATCACGCATTGTTTGCGCTCTCCGCCCAGCATGTCGGCGTGCCATCGGCGGCGATCTCGCCGGCCTATTCATTGATGTCCCGGGATTTCGACAAGCTGAAGAGCACGATCGAGCTGCTCGATCCCGGTGCGATCTATGTCGCGAGCACAAAGCCGTTCGCCGCGGCGCTTGCCGCGATCAAGCCGCTGCATCGCGCCGTCATCGTCAGCGGCAATCCCGAGGACGCCGACGCGCTGGCATTCCCAGCCATCGCGGCGACGCCGGAGTCGCCGGATGTGGCTAAAGCCTTTGCCGCAGTGACGCCGGACACGATCGCAAAGTTCCTGTTCACTTCAGGCTCGACCGGCACGCCGAAGGCCGTGATCAACACCCAGCGCATGCTGACCTCGAGCCAGCAAGCCAAGGCGCAGACCTGGACGTTCCTGGAGCAGCCGGGCGCCGAACTCGTCATCCTGGATTGGCTGCCCTGGAGCCACACCTTCGGCGCCAACCACAATTTCAACCTGGTGCTGCGCAACGGCGGCACGCTTTATATCGACGGCGGCAAGCCGGCGCCCGGCCTGTTTGCGACGTCGCTCGCCAACCTGCGCAGCGTGGTGCCGACGGTCTATTTCAACGTGCCGCGCGGCTTCGACATGCTGATCGCGGCGCTGCGTACCGACGACGAATTGCGCCGCAAGTTCTTCGAGGGTGCGAAATTCGCCTTCTATGCCGGTGCGGCACTGCCGCAGAATCTGTGGGACGCGCTGGAGGAACTGTCGTTGCAGGCGGTCGGCCATAGGCTGCCGATGGTGTCGGCCTGGGGTTCGACCGAGACCTCGCCACTGGCGACCGACTGCCACTTCCTCGCCAAGCGCTCCGGCAATATCGGCGTGCCGATTCCCGGTACCGAGCTGAAGCTTGTGCCCTCGGGTGACAAGCTCGAGGTTCGCGTGCGCGGCCCCAATGTCACGCCGGGCTATTGGAAGGCGCCCGATCTGACCGCAGCGGCCTTTGATGATGAGGGATTCTACAAGATCGGCGACGCCGTCACCTTCGCCGATCCCGAGTGGCCCGATCTCGGCCTGTTCTTCGACGGCCGCGTGGCGGAGGATTTCAAGCTCAATTCCGGTACCTGGGTCAGCGTCGGCACTCTGCGCGTCGCCGGCATCGCGGCGCTGGCGCCGCTCGCGCAGGACATTGTCGTCACCGGCCATGGCCGCGACCACGTTCGCTTCCTGGTGTTTCCGAATCTTGCCGCCTGCCGCTCGCTGGCCGGACTGCCCGAGAGCGCCGACACGCGGGAGGCGATCGGCCATCCGTCGGTTCGCGCCGCGATCGGGCAGGGACTGGCGCGGCTGAAGGCGCAAGGCGGCCATTCCTCCGGCCACGCCACCCGCGCGCTTCTGCTGGCCGAGCCAGCCTCGGTCGACGGCGGCGAGATCACCGACAAGGGCTACATCAACCAGCGCGCCGTGCTGACGCGCCGCGCTGCGGCGGTCGCGGTGCTGGAGGACGACGGGTCGTCCGAGCCGGTGGGCTGCGCGGGGTGAGATTGCGGTAGAAAAGGCGGATGTAAGGAAGGCACCAGCGGAAGGGTTCCCTCCCCCGCAAGGAGGGAGGGAGCCTGGGCAGTGTGCTCACCTGACCCAAAGGCGACGTTACAAGTCTCGGCATGAGACCTGACGTCGCATGCGCTCGCGTTTTTAGTTGCCATAGCAACTAAGCTGTGCGAGTTTCCGCACCCAGAGAGACAGGGCCGGTTAACGGCCTCGCATTTGGGAGGATCATGTTGCGCAGCAGCGCGCGAGCACCACGTTTGAAAGGGCTGACGAATACCGCGGTGGCGCAGGGCGCCGGCCGTGGTCCGGCTGCGCCATCAGCTCGTGCTTTGCCCGGTCACGGCGCCGAGATTCTCGTGCAGCCGGCGCAGCAGGTCGATCAGCACCTCGCGCTCATCCTTTCTCAGGCACGACAGCAGCCGCCGCTCGCGCTCCAGCGCCGCGACGATCACCTTGTCGTGGATGGCGCGGCCGCGCGCGGTCAGCGTGATCGAATGGGTGCGGCCGTCGTCCGGCGCGGTGCGGATGGTCAACAGCCCGCGCTTCTGCAGCGCTGCGAGGTTGCGGCTGACCGGGCCCTTGTCGAAGCCGATCACCTGGCAGATCCGCGAGGCCGGAATCCCCGGCTCGATCGCCAACTGCGAGATGATCCGCCACTCGGTGACGTTGACCCCGAAATTCTTCTGGTAAAATGCGGTGGCGCTGTTCGACAGCTTGTTGCCGATGAAAGTGATGAACGCCGGCACATAGCGATTGAGGTCCAGCAGCGGGCCATCGATGGCGTCTGCGGGATCGGCCGGTCTTGGCCGGCGGGGCTTTCGGGGGAGGGGCTGGCTGCTCATTTCTCAAATCATCGCTGCGAAACCGCTCGGGAGCAAGTGACATGCGGCCCGTGTTGACAAGATCAAACCTCGGGAGGTCCCGATGACTGCAACAGACGATGCGTCCGTCCCGCATCTGGACGTCGATCCGTTCGCGCTCGATTTCTTCGCCGATCCGTTCCCGACCCATCAGCGGCTGCGCGAGGCCGGACCGGTGGTTTATCTGGACAAGTGGAATGTCTATGGCGTGGCGCGCTACGCGGAGGTGTACGCCGTCCTGAACGATCCCGCCACGTTCTGCTCCAGCCGCGGCGTCGGTCTCAGTGACTTTTCCAAGGAAAAGCCGTGGCGGCCGCCGAGCCTGATCCTGGAGGCCGATCCGCCAGCCCACACCCGAACCCGCAATGTGCTGAGCTCGGTGCTGTCTGCGACCGTGATGAAGCAGCTTCGTGGGCGATTTGCCGAGGCCGCGGAGGCTCGCGTCGATGCGCTGCTGGAGAAGCGCCGGTTCGACGCGATCGCGGACCTTGCGGAAGCCTATCCGTTGTCGATCTTCCCGGATGCGCTCGGTCTTAAGCCGGAGGGCCGCGAGCATCTGCTGCCTTATGCCAGCCTGGTGTTCAACGCCTTCGGTCCGCCGAACCAGCTCCGCGAGGAGGCGATCCAGCGCTCGGCGCCGCATCAGGCCTATGTCGCCGAGCAGTGCCAGCGCGACAATCTGACCCCGGGCGGCATCGGCGCCTGCATCCATGCCCACGTCGATAGTGGCGCCATTACCGCGACCGAGGCGCCCCTGCTGGTGCGCTCGCTGCTGTCGGCCGGCCTCGACACCACCGTCAACGGCATCGGCGCCGCCGTCTATTGTCTGGCGCGCTTTCCCGACCAGTTCGAGAAGCTGCGCGGTGATCCAACGCTGGCGCGCAATGCGTTCGAGGAAGCCGTGCGGTTCGAAAGTCCGGTCCAGACCTTCTTCCGCACCACCACCCGGGATATCGAGCTCAGCGGCGTCAATATCCCCGAGGGCGAGAAGGTGCTGATGTTCCTCGCCGCGGCCAACCGTGATCCGCGCCGTTGGGACGAACCCGACAGTTACAACATCACGCGCCGCACCTCGGGCCATGTCGGTTACGGCTCAGGCATCCACATGTGCGTCGGCCAACTCGTCGCCCGTCTCGAAGGCGAGGTGATGATGGCGGCATTGGCGCGCCGTGTTGCCAGGATCGAAATCACGGGCGAGCCGAAGCGCCTGTTCAACAACACGCTACGCGGGCTCGAGACGCTGCCGGTCGAGATCACGCCGGCCTGATGCCGGCTGCGGAACAACGCCAGGGAGGGGACAGGATGAGGGGCTTTAGGATTGGGCGATTTGGGATTGGATTTACGCTGGCATTGGCCTGCGCCGCGGGCAGCGCACGCGCGGAAATATCAGACAATGTCGTGCGGGTCGGCGTGCTGAACGATATTTCCGGCATCTTCCAGGACACCAACGGCATGGGCTCGGTGGAAGCCGCGCGGATGGCGGCGGAGGATTTCAACGGCGGCGGCAAGGGCATCAAGGTCGAGATCGTCTATGCCGATCACCAGAACAAGGCCGACGTCGGATCCGCGATCGCGCGCAAATGGCTCGATGTCGAGGGCGTCGATGCCATCGTCGACGTGCCGAACTCGGCCGTCGGGCTCGCCATCAACACCATCCTGCGCGACAGCAGGATGACGTTCCTGGCGTCGTCGACCGCGAGTTCCGATCTCACCGGCAAGGCCTGCTCACCCAACACCATCCAATGGGTCAACGACGCCTGGGCAACCGGCAACACCACGGCGGCCGCGATGATGCAGCGTGGCGGCAAGGACTGGTATTTTGTCACGGTCGACTATGCGCTGGGCAAGGGCATTGAGGCCGAGGCGACGAATTACATCGAGAAGCACGGCGGCAAGGTGCTGGGATCGAGCAAGCATCCGCTCGGAACCTCGGACTTCGCATCCTTCCTGTTGCAGGCGCAGGGTTCGAAAGCAAAGGTAATCGGCCTCGCCAATGCCGGCGGCGACACCATCAATGCGGTGAAGCAGGCGGCCGAGTTCGGCATCCAGCAGGGCGGCCAGACCATGGTGGCGTTCCTGCTGTTCGTGAACGACGTCCACGGCATGGGTCTGAAGGTCGCGCAGGGCCTGCAGCTACTGGAGGCGTTTTACTGGGACATGAACGACGACACCCGCGCATTCGCCAAACGCTTCGCCGCGCGTCCCGGCATGAACGGCAAGATGCCGAGCGGCAACCAGGCCGGCGTCTATGCTTCGACGCTAGCGTATCTCAATGCGGTCGCCGCCACCGGCAGCGACGATGCCAAGGTCGTGGTGCCGCAGATGAAGACCTTCAAGGGCAAGGACAAATTGTTCGGCGACACCACGATCCGCCAGGACGGTCGCGTCATCCACCCGATGTATCTGTTCGAGGTGAAGAAACCGGAGGAGTCGAAATACCCCTACGACTATTACAGACTGATCGCGACCATCCCGGCCGAGCAGGCGTTCCGGCCGCTGGCCGATGGCGGCTGCCCGCTGGTGAAGTGAGACGTTCGCCGCGAGTCTCGCCGCGCATGCTGAACCGCCTGTTCGCGCGCGAAGGCTCGACGCCGATCCGCTGGCTGTGGCAGCAGCGCCTCGCCGGCGCCTATCAGGCGCTGGCCGAACGGCGGTTCGGCGGCGTCACCGATGTCGCGCCGAGCTTCGGCTTCAGCGATGTCTCGCATTTCAGCCGCGCCTTGAAGGCCGCGTTCGGCCGCTCACCGCATCAGGTGATGGGGTGACGCGGCCTCCCGTCATGGCGCGCAGACGAAACTCGCCGCTTCAGTAACCGGTCCCGTCTTGTAATGCGGCCATGCCGGCCAGCGGCACAAGGGCAGCGAGCGGAGGGTGTCGAAGGCGGGCGCTTCCGTTGTCTGCTCGCGCACCTCGAGATCGCCGGGCGCTTTGCCGTTCTCGACCCAGTCGACCAGCACGGCCAGCATGTCGATATTGGCGGGCGCGCCGGAGCCGACATGGTCGACGCCGGGGGCAGTGTAGAGCCTGGCGAATTCCGCGACCTTGTCCTTGCCGAGCGTCTTCTCGATAGTCTCGAAGTAGCGGATGCCGGCATAGGGGCTTTGCGCGTAGTCGGCCATGTGTTCGAGAATCACGAGCTTGCCGCCACGCGCATGGAAGCGGCTGAGATCCGGATCGGTGGAATCCATCAGCGCGGACACTTCAAGCACGCGTGCCTTGTGATCTTCGGGGCGATAGGTCGTGACGTCGAGTTTCGGATCGCGTGCGAAGACATATTGAATGCCGCCGGCACCGTAGATCCAGGCGATGCCGTTGGTCGGAGCGGGCGGCTGCGCCGGCGCAGTGGTGCCGAGCCACCAGGCCTTCCAGCCGCCGGTCGGGCCGAACGCCGGCGTGTCCTCGCCCGACACGCCCCAGCCCGGATAGTCGTCGAGGCCGTTGGCGAGCGGAAACGGGAATTTGTACGGCGAATGCAGCGTCTCGATCGCGGCGATTTGCTTCTCGGTCAGGCAGTCGTCGCCGCTCTGGCCCGCAGTGCAGGCCAGCGTGGCCGGCTTGAACGCGGCCTTGCAGCCGACGGGATCCTGCACCAAGGCGTCGTCCGAGCCGTCCTGTTTGTCGCAGGCCTTGAGCACCGCCTCGGCCACGAGCTTGACCTGCGCCGGCCGGATCCAGCCGTCGCCCATCGTCACGAGGCCGGAGCGGGTGCCGGCATGTTGCAGTCCGACCCAGTTGATCACGGGCACGCGCGCGAAGATGCCGTCGAAATCGTCCGGGTAACGCTGCGCCATGGTCAGCGCCTCGCGCCCGCCCTCGGACGATCCCATGAAATACGTCTTCGCCGGCGGCTTGCCGTAGGCGCGCACCGTCAGCGCCCGCGCGGCGTCGCGCACCTTCTTGTAGGCCTTGTGCGAGAAATTCTCGAACGCCTCGTCGTTGAGCGCGAACAGCTGCGGCGGCTCGCCGGGCTTCTGCTCGTGGCCGGAGTCGGTGCCGGCCGTGACGAAGCCGAGCGCCAGCGGCGATGCCTTGTCGAACGGATAGGCTGGCGGCAGGCCGAGGCCCGATATCAGCACGCCGTTGAAGCCGCCGCCGCCATATTGCAGCGCGCGGCCGTTCCACTCGACGGGCAGATTCACCTCGAATTTGATCGGCGGGGCCTTGGGATCGACAGAATCAATATGCCCGAGCAGCTTGCAGAAGGCGGGATTGGCCGGGACGATGCGGCCGGCCGGTGTCGGCGCCTTGTCGGAGACCGAGAGCTGTGTCGGCGCCTGCAGCGTGGCGGTGTCGATCCTGACGGCACCGTCGGCTGGACCGGCAAGGCTGCTGCAGGTCGCCGCGGGATCGCCGGTCATCTGCGCCGCGGACGCGACTGAGCCGCATGACGTCAGCGTGACCAGCGAAGCCGCAAGCGCCCATACGCGCGCATCGATCCGCATCGTTTCCTCCCAGGGCATTATTGTTGCTGCGGCAAGTATTTCATGCGCGGCCCTGGCGCACAAGCCGCGCCGAGCATTGCGCGAGCGGAGCACGTCTACTGCGCGACCTTGCTGCTGCCCTGCGTGATCAGTCGTGCGGCGCGCTGGTTGCGGGCGTGGACCCAGAGCCAGCTCAGCGCGACGCTGAGGCGGTTGCGCAGGCCGATCAGGAAGTAGATGTGGGCGATGCCCCAGATCCACCACGCGAGCGCGCCGCGCAGCTTGAACTTGCCGAAATCGATCACCGCCAGCCGCTTGCCGATCTGCGCGAGGCTGCCGGCGTGCTTGTACTGGAACGGCGGCAAGGTCTCGCCCTTGAGCCGCGCCTTGATCAGGGCGGCGGCGTAGCGTCCTTCCTGCTTGGCGGCCGGCGCGATGCCGGGCACCGGATTGCCGTCCGGTCCCTTGATGGTGACGGTGTCGCCGACGGCGAAGATGTCGGGATGACCCGGCACGGTGAGATCAGGCTCGACCTGGAGCCGGTGCGCGCGGTCCGCGGGCGCGTTCAGCCATTCGGCGGCGCGCGAGGCGCGGACGCCGGCGGCCCACACGATGGTGCGTGCCGCGAGCTTGTTGCCGCCATAGATCACGCCGTCGGCCGCGCATTCGGTGACCGCTTCGCCGAGCACCACCTCGACGCCGAGGCTCTCCAGCGCGCGCTGAGCATAGGCGGAGAGATCGTCGGGGAAGCCGGCCAGCACACGCGGTCCGGCCTCGATCAGCACCACGCGCGCCATGCGGGTGTCGATGTGGCGGAAGTCGCGCGGCAGCGTGTCCTTGGCGAGGTCGGCGATGGTGCCGGCCATCTCGACACCGGTCGGGCCGGCGCCGACCACGACAAAGGTCAGCAGCGCGGCGCGCGCGTCCGGATCGGTCTCGCGCTCGGCGCGCTCGAACGCGACCAGGATGCGCCGCCTGAGCGTGGTGGCGTCCTCCAGCGTCTTCAGGCCGGGCGCGAATGGCTCCCATTCGTCATGGCCGAAATAGGCATGCCGCGCGCCTGTAGCGAGGATCAGCGTGTCATAGGGAATGCTGCCGCCGTCGTCGAGCTGCACTTGTTTCGCGGCCGCGTCGACGCCGCAGACATTGGCGAACAGCGTCCTCACTTCGGGGCGATCGCGCAGCAGATAGCGGATCGGCCAGGCGATCTCGCTGGTCGCGAGCGAAGCGGTCGCGACCTGGTAGAGCAGCGGCTGGAACAGATGGTGGTTGCGGCGGTCGATCAGCGTGATTTCGACCGGCGCGCCCGCAAGACCGAAGGCGGCTTCCAGTCCGCCGAAGCCGGCGCCGACGATCACCACGCGATGAGGTTTGGCCGGTGCTTGCGTCATCTGATGTCGCCCTCGGTTTCGAACGGCTTCGTCGCTTGATTATGTAATCATTCGCAGCTCCATTCCAATACGAATTGCTTGATCGCCCGATAGCGAAACCCAATCGCGGCAGGTCTCACGCATCCTGCGGCGCGGCCGCGGCGATGACCTGACGTCGCATCGGCAGGAACATTCCCGCGATCGCGCCGGCGAATGACAGCATTGCCGCAAGGCTCATCGCCGCAGCGAATCCATTGCTGAAATGTCCGGATGAATCTCCCGCGCCGTTCGCGACGAAGCTCGCCACCATCGCCGCGATGCCGAACATGCCGCCAAGGAAGCGGCCCATGTTGAAGATGCCCGATGCCTTGCCCATCTCGCTGACCGCAACGGCGCCCAGCACCGCGTTCTGCGCGGCCGGCATCGCCATCGACACACCGACGCCGGCGAGCACCAGCGGCGCGATCAGCGCGGAGTAGGGCACAGAGGGGCTCACGATCTCGCTGATCCAGCCGAGCCCGATCGCCTGCATCAAGAGGCCGGTGACCACGAGCGTGCGCTCGCCGAACCGGTTGACCACGGCGCCGGCGATCGGCGCCGTGACGAACAGCGTAGTCGTCCACGGCAACAGACGCAGCCCGGCGCCGAAGGCATCGAAGCCGAGCACGACCTGCAGGAACTGCGGCAGCAGGAACAGCACGCCGTACATCGCGGCATAGAACAGCACGCTCGCCGCCATGCCGGACGCGAATGGCCTTGCCGCGAACAGCCGCATCGGCACCATCGGGCTCGTCGCGCGCAGCTCCCACAGCACGAACATCACGGCCAACGCGACGCCGGCGATCAGGGCGCCCGCCACTTCCGCGCTGGCCCATCCGACGCTGTTGCCACGCAGCAGGCCCCAGACCAAAGCCAGCGCCGCGAGTGCGACCAGCGTCAGTCCGGGGATGTCGAGCGGCGCTGACGGTCCGAAGCTCTCACGCAGCCGCGCGATCACGAGTGCAATAGCGGCAAGGCCGATCGGCAAATTGATCCAGAAGATCCAGCGCCAGCCGAGATGCTCGGTGATGAAGCCGCCGATCGCAGGACCGATGATCAGCGCGCATCCGGTGATGCCGCTGAAGATGCCGAGCGCGCGGGCGCGCTCCTCGCGGCCGAACGCGCCGCTCAGGATCGCCATCGCCAGCGGCATCACCAGCGCCGCACCGGCGCCCTGCAGGGCGCGAGCGGCAACCAGCGAGGCGGCGTTGCCGGCCAGTGCACACGCAACTGAGGCCGCGACGAACAGGCCAATTCCGGCGGCGAACATCCGGCGCCGCCCGAAACGGTCGCCGAGCGCGGCACCGGTCAGCAGCAGCACCGCGAAGGTCAGGTTGAAGGCATTGACGGTCCATTGCAGCGTCTCCACGGCGCTGCCGAAATCCGCACGGATGGTGGCGAAGGCGGTGGTCATGATCATGGCGTCCAGCGCCATCATGAAGGATGCCAGCGCGGTGAGGCCGAGCGCCCAGCGCTGTTCAGGGGTCTGCATGGTGGTTCTCCGTTGGCGTACCGCAGGGCCGCGGCGCGCTTCGCCGGCAAGGACGAACCGGGATGGGCAAAGGATGCGGCCAACAATTATTTTTGCCGGGCCGCATCCTTTGGCGGTCCGCAAACGTCCTTGGGTCTGACGCGGCCGGTTCGGGCCGCAAACCAAGGAGGCTGCGATGCGACGGACCCTGATCAGGTACAAGACCAAGCCGGAGCTGGCGGAGAAGAATGCCGCGCTGGTTGCGGCTGTGTTCGCCGAGCTGAAGGCGGCCGGCCCGGACGACGTGCGCTACATGACGCTGCGGCTGGAGGACGACACCTTCATCCATATGGTCGAGACTGCGGCCGACGACGGCTCGAGCCCGATCCCGAAGCTGGCTGCGTTCCAGGCCTTCCAGGACGGCATCCGCGACCGTTGCGCCGAGCCGCCGCTGGTTCGCAGTGCCGTGATTGTCGGCAATTATCGTATGCTGGACGAGCCGTGAACCGATGGGCCATGAACAGATCCGCGGAGCCGTCATGACGTCACCACCCCAGGCGCCGGCCCCGACCGAGGTCGACGCGCTGCTGGCAGCGATGCGGCCGAGGCTGCATCGCTACTGTGCCCGCATGGTCGGATCCGTCATCGACGGCGAGGATGTGCTGCAGGATGCGCTGATCAAGGCGATGGAGGGCTTCGCGTCCGCAGCGCCGATCCAGAACCCTCAAGCCTGGCTGTTCCGGATCGCGCACAACACGGCGCTGGATTTCCTCAGGCGGCGCAACCGCCAGGACGCGCTCCACTCTTCGGAGGAGGTGGACATGATGGCCGGAGAGCTCGACGATGTCGGCCGCCGCGAGATCGCGGCGGCCAGCCTGCGCACCTTCATGCGGCTGCCGGTGGCGCAGCGCTCCAGCGTGATCCTGATGGATGTGCTCGGCTGTTCCTTGCAGGAGGTCTGCGGCATCATGGATTTCAGCCTGCCGGCGGTGAAGGCGGCGCTGCACCGTGGACGCACGCAACTGCGCGCGTTCGCCCGCGAGCCCGACGATGCGCCGCGGCCGGGCCTGTCGCCTGGCGAACGCACCAGGCTGAACGCCTATGTCAGCCGCTTCAACGCCCGCGACTTCGACGCCATCCGCGCCATGATCGCCGATGACATCAGGCTCGAGCTAGTCAACCGGACGCGGCTGAACGGCAAGGCCGAGGTATCACGCTATTTCGGCAACTATGCCAAGATCGATGACTGGCACCTCAAGACCGGACAGGTCGAGGGCCGTCCCGCGATCCTGGTGTTCGAGCCGGACGCGCTGGATGCGCCGCCGCGATCGTTCATGCTGCTCGACTGGTCCGCCGACAAGGTTGCGATCATCAGGGATTTCCGCCACGCATCCTATGCGATCGACGGCGCCGAATGGGCGGTGGACGAGGGGTGAGCGCGCCGCGGCTCAGCCGCCGCAAGGCAGTGACCGCGCCACAAACTCAGTGTCGTCCCGGACAAGCGAAGCGCGATCCGGGACACATAACCACGAATGGCAATTGGTTTGCGATGCTGGGGCCCCAGCTTGCTGCGACAACGCAAGGCAGTGGTTATGGGTCCCGGCCTTCGCCGGGACGACGGTGAGAAGAGAGCGCCGCTACCGCGTCTTGCCGCCGAATTCGCCGCTGGCAATCCGCGCCACGCGGCTGCCGCCGACGGCCGGTGCGCTGTTTCGTTCAAACATGCCGTCGCCGCCGCTCTCGCGCGGCGATGGCGAGGCTTCATCGAAACGGCCGCTGCCCGGCCAGAACGTCAGCACCAGATTCATCACGCCGTTGGCGATCGTGCCGACCACCGTTGCGGTGTGATGATAGGTCAGCGCATATTCGGGAAATCGTCCGGCAATGGCCCGGTCGAGCACCATGAGAGCGATCCATGCCGCCATCACGCAGACCGGATCCCATCCGATGTCACGCACGCGCATCGATTGCAGCATGAAGCAGATCAGGAGCATGCCATAGAAGGAAAAGATCAAGGCGGGGCTGTTCGCGGCCTGCGCCAGCAGCACGTCCGTCCTGCCGCTCGCCGGTGCATTGCCGGTGATGCCGTAGACCAGCATCAAGAAGCCGAAGCCGGTCACGAAGCTGCAGAAGAAGAAAGCCAGCCGGCCCATTCGGGCATTGAAGCCGAAGATGTAATTCAGCATGTGACGCACCCCTTTGGCGGCAGCGTCGCCCGGCGATGCTTTCCGGACCATGAAGCCTGCGAATGCTTGCCGGCCTGTGGTTTCCGCGTCCTTTACCGGATCACTAAAGCCTGCTGCACTGTGCGCCGGGGCCGTCGGGAGGAAGCGCGGGCCTGCGACAATCGTTGCCTACGCAACCGGCATTATATTTCTTGCCACGGTCGATTTGGACGAATTATGATGCAAGGTGCTGGGGTATGCGCCGAAGGTTCTAATCGAGGGCCGTCGGTTCATGCTTGCTGCACACTTGCGATATCGCGCACAAAACACGTCACAGAACGACGCGCGCAACGCGTGACCGCCGGCCTCGATCGGGCCCGGCGGAATCTTTGGTTGAGGAGGGGAGTGAATATGAAAAAGGCATTTTGGCTGGCAGGCGCCATGGCTCTGGCGCTGGCGCAGCCGGCGACGGCGGCTGACAGCGTCAAGATCGGCTTCGTCTCGACCTTCAGCGGTCCGACCGCCGTGATCGGCAACGACATGCGCAATTCGTTCGAGCTCGCGCTCGACCATCTCGGCCGCAAGATCGACGGCAAGCCGGTCGAGGTGATCTACGAGGACGACCAGCAGAAGCCTGATGTGGGCAAGCAGAAGACCGAGAAGCTGGTGCAGTCCGACAAGGTCGACTTCATCGTCGGCTACATCTGGTCGAACGTGCTGCTGGCCTCGCTGAAGACCGCAGTCGATTCGAAAACCTTCCTGATCTCCGCCAATGCCGGCCCGTCGCAGCTCGCCGGTGAGCTGTGCTCGCCTTACGTGTTCTCGACCTCCTGGCAGAACGACCAGACGCCCGCCGCGATGGGCCTCTACATGAACCAGAAGGGCGTCAAGTCGGTGTTCCTGATCGGCCCGAACTACGCTGCCGGCAAGGACATGCTCGCGGGCGTGAAGAGCACCTTCAAGGGCGAGGTGGTCGGCGAGGAATACACGGTGTGGCCGAGCCAGCTCGACTTCTCCGCCGAGCTGACCAAGGCGCGCAACTCCAAGGCCGAGTCGATCTTCGTGTTCTATCCGGGCGCGGCCGGCGTCCAGTTCCTGAACCAGTATGCACAGGCCGGCATCAAGGCGCAGATCCCGCTCTACACCGCCTTCACCATCGACGAATTGTCGCTGCCGCTGCAGAAGGACAATGCGATCGGCATCCCCGGCGCGCAGGAATGGGTCAACGACCTGCCGAACGCCGAGAACAAGAAGTTCGTCGAGGACTATCGCAAGAAGTATCCCGGCCTGCGCCCGACCTATTACGGCGCCCAGGCCTATGACGCCGCCCAGCTGATCAACAGCGCCGTCGTCGCGGTGAAGGGTGATCTCACCAAGAAGGACGCGATGAAGGCCGAGATGGAGAAGGCCAACTTCAAGTCGCTGCGCGGCCCGTTCAAATACGGCAACAACCACATCCCGATCCAGAATTTCTATCTGCAGGACGTGGTCAAGGATGCCGACGGCCAGCTTTCGTTGAAGACGGTCGCGACCATCGTCAAGGACGACCAGGACAAATTCCACGACAAGTGCTCGATGAAGTGATTGTCGGGCGCCTTTTGGCGCGCGGCTTGCTTCTTCACCTCGCCCCGCTCTTGCGGGGAGAGGTCAATCGCGAAGCGATTGGGTGAGGGGCCGTTTCCAAGAGCTCGATCCTGGAGACAGCCCCTCACCCCAACCCTCTCCCCGCAAGAGCGGGGCGAGGGAGAACGCGCAGCGTGCAATGCGCGGACACCCCAACCCGCTTCGCTCAAGGTGACGTAGCCTCACGATGTATCTCGTCGTCGAACAACTGCTGAATGGCCTGCAATTCGGCCTGCTGCTCTTCCTGCTGGCGGCCGGCCTCACGCTGGTGTTCGGCATCATGGACTTCGTCAACCTGGCGCATGGCTCGCTCTACATGATGGGCGCCTATTTCGCGGCGACCTTCGTGGCCTGGACCGGCAGCTTCGTGCTCGGTGCGCTGCTGGCGCTCGGCGCCACGCTGCTGCTCGGCGTCGCGCTGGAATACGTCGCGCTCAGGCATCTCTATGGCCGCGACCATCTCGACCAGGTGCTGGCGACGTTCGGCCTGATCCTGTTCTTCAACGATGCCGTGCGGCTGATCTGGGGCCCGGCCGGCCTCGCGCTGCCACTGCCGGCCTGGCTCACCGTGCCGGTGCAGATCGTTCCCGGGGTGTATTACCCGGCCTACCGGCTGATGATCATCGTGGTCGCGCTGGCGGTTGCGGCCTTGCTCTATCTCGTCGTGATGCGCACCCGCGTTGGCATGCTGATCCGCGCCGGTGCTTCCAATCGCGAGATGATCGGGGCGCTCGGCATCAACATCAAGCTGCTGTTCACGCTGGTGTTCGGCCTGGGGGCCGCGCTCGCCGGCCTCGCCGGGCTGATGCAGGCGCCGATCCTCACCGTGCAGATCGGCATGGGCGAGAACATCCTGATCCTCGCCTTCGTCATCATCGTGATCGGCGGCATCGGCTCGATCCGCGGTGCGTTCATGGCCGCGCTCTTCGTCGGCATCATCGACACGATGGGACGCGCCTTCCTGCCCGACCTGCTGCGCAAGGTCCTGAGCGGGGCGGCCGCTTCGACCGCGGCGCCGGCGCTGTCCTCGATGCTGATCTACCTCCTGATGGCCATCATCCTCGTATTGCGGCCCGAGGGGCTGTTCCCGGCGGCCAAACGATGATGCCCAAGCTCAACGCCTCCAATGCGGTCGCGGCGCTGCTGTGCGCCGCCCTGCTCCTGCTGCCGGCCTATTCGGCCGTCACCGGCAACATCTTCATCCTCACGCTGTTCACCCGCATCGTGATCTTCGCGCTGGCCGCGGCGAGCCTCAATCTGATCATGGGCTATGGCGGCATGATGAGCTTCGGCCACGCCGCCTATCTCGGCATCGGTGGCTATGCCGTCGGCATCCTCGCCGCCGAGGGCATCGGCTCCGGTTTCATCCAGTGGCCGGTGGCGCTCGTCGTCTCGGCGCTGTTCGCGCTGGTGATCGGCGCGCTCAGCCTGCGCACCCGCGGCGTCTATTTCATCATGATCACGCTGGCCTTCGCGCAGATGGCCTATTACATCGCCTCCGGCCTGTCGCGTTACGGCGGCGACGACGGGCTCACCGTCTACAAGCGCAGCGACTTCGCCGGCCTGATCAACCTGTCGGATCGCAACCAGTTCTATTATCTGTGCCTGGCCTGCCTGTTCGGCGGCCTCTATCTGATCTGGCGCATCGTCAATTCGCGCTTCGGGCTCGTGGTGCAGGGCGTCCGCTCCAACGAGCAGCGCATGCAGGCGATCGGCTTCCATGCCAACCGCTATCGGCTGGTCTGCTTCGTGATATCAGGTACGATCTGCGGGCTTGCCGGCGCACTGCTCGCCAACAATACCGATTTCGTCAGCCCGGCCGTGATGTACTGGACGCGTTCCGGCGACCTGATGGTGATGGTGATCCTGGGCGGCATGGGCACGCTGTTCGGCCCCGTGGTCGGCGCGATCGTCTATCTGCTGCTGGAGGAACTGCTGTCGCAGTTTACCGAATTCTCGGGCCTGATCCTCGGCCCGGTGCTGCTGTTGATCGTGCTGTTCGCGCGCGGCGGCATCATGGGGCTGCTCGGGAGGATGCGCCGTGGCTGAACCCTTGTTGCGTGTCGACAATCTGGTGCGCCGCTATGGCGGCATCACCGCGACCGACAACCTTTCGATGGAGGTGGTGCCGGGCGAGCTGCACGCCATCATCGGCCCCAACGGCGCCGGCAAGACCACGCTGATCAGCCAGTTGACAGGCCAGGTGATGCCGAATTCCGGCACCATCCGCTTCGCCGGCCGCGACGTCACGGGCTTGCCGTCCTACAAGCGCTCGAGGCTCGGGCTGGCGCGCTCGTTCCAGATCACCTCGCTGCTCAAGGACTTCTCGGCGATCGACAATGTCGCGCTGGCGGCGCAGGCGCATGACGGCCACTCGTTCCGCTTCTGGGGCAATGCGCGCAAGGAGACGCGTCTGCGCGAGGCCGCGCGCGCCGCGCTGGAGCGGGTCGGCCTCGGCAAGCGCGCCGATATCGTGGTCTCGCAATTGAGCCATGGCGAGCAGCGCGAGCTGGAGCTTGCGGTTGCGCTTGCCACCAAGCCGCAGCTTCTGCTGCTGGACGAGCCGATGGCCGGGCTCGGCGTCACCGAGTCGGCGCGGATGGTCGCGCTGCTCAAGGAGCTGCGCAAGGAAGTCACCATCGTGCTGGTCGAGCACGACATGGAGGCGGTGTTCGCGCTGGCCGACCGCATCACGGTGCTGGTCTATGGCCGCGTCATCGCCTGCGACGTGCCGGACGCGATCCGCAAGCACGAAGAGGTCAAGCGCGCCTATCTCGGCGAGCAGCATGCGGTGACGCGCCATGTCTGACACTTTGCTCGACGTCGATGGGATCGAGACCTGCTACGGGCTGAGCCAGGTGCTGTTCGGCATGTCGTTGCAGATCAAGGTCGGCGAGATGGTTGCCCTGATGGGACGCAACGGCATGGGCAAGACCACGACCATCCGCTCGATCATGGGCCTGACGCCAGCGCGATCAGGCGCCATCCGCTTCGCCGGCGAGGCGGTGCGCGGCCTGCCGTCCTACAAAATTGCAAAACTTGGCATCGGCCTGGTGCCGGAAGGCCGTCAGATCTTCCCGAACCTGACGGTGCGCGAGAATCTCGTCGCCGCCTCAGGCAATCGCCTCGGTGCCTCCGATCCCTGGACCATCGACAAGATCCATGCGCTGTTTCCGCGGCTCGCCGAGCGCACCAGCAATATGGGCGTCACGCTGTCCGGCGGCGAGCAGCAGATGCTCGCGATCGGCCGCGCACTGATGACCAATCCGCGGCTGCTGATCCTCGACGAAGCGACCGAGGGCCTAGCACCCCTGATCCGCGACGAGATCTGGAGCTGCCTGTCGATGCTGAAGGGGCGCGGCCAATCGGTGCTGGTGATCGACAAGAACGTCGGCAACCTCGCCCGCATCGCCGACCGCCACTACATCATCGAGCGCGGCAAGACGGTGTGGAGCGGCACCAGCGAGCAGCTGCTCGCCGAGCCGGACCTGCAGCACAAGTATCTCGGGATTTGAAGCAGAGCCTCCTCCACGTCTTGGTTGTCAAACGGCGGTTGACTGCCACTTCCGGTAGCGGACCACTCATATTGACTGTACAGTGACTAAATCACGGGTAGTGAGCGATTGTGCGCTCGCGCCGTTCGATCCAGCGCAGCCGTGCCATGAATTCTGAATCAAGATCATACTCGCATGTATCATTCTGGAGATGGGCGCTGTTGCTGCTCATTGCTCTCACGTTCCTTCCAGAAATCGTCGTCCTCGCAACCTCGGCTGTCGCAAAGCTGAAGGGCTGTCAGGCGGGCAGCAACGTGACGTGCGAGATCGGGCCGAGTTCGGCCGGCGAGATTATCCGCAGCGCACTGGAGGCCGGGTCCTTTGTAGGCCTCCGGTTCAGCGATGGCTTGGCGGCGATTTGGCTGACGTTGGGGTTTTTCCTGATCTGGAAAGGCTGGATGCGTCTCTCGAGCCGATTGTTGCTGGGGCTTGCCATCAGCCTGGTCTGCGCCTTCGTACCCTATTTCGGGCCGATGCTATCGATCGGATCCCTGGTCAATCCGAACTGCAATCCCAATGAGGGCGGTGTCGGTCCCTGCATGATCTATGGCGGAAATATCGGCGTCGTCGCCCACGATACCGTACGACTGGCGTGGCGGATCGCCGACGGCGCACCGATAGCTCTGGGCATTTTCGGCATCTATGCGATCGCTGTCATTGGCGTTCAACTGATCTCGAGGCGAGTTGCACCCCCGCCGCGCGGGTAGCGTCGCTCCTGCTTGATTCACGGGGCATATTGTCAGCCGCTGGTTGCTGTGCTTTGATACACGCATAGATTGCCAATTTATTTTCCGGAGGAAGCCGCCATGCGATCCAACCCGGTTTGGTCGATATTGAAGCTCGTCGCAATCGCGATACCCCTGGTAGCGGCGAATGTTGGTCCTGCGACGGCCCAGTCCGACGGACGCTATATTCAAGCTTCATTCGTCTATAACTACGCAAGATACTACGCTCCCTATGCGATCCAAGCGTCTGCGGCCTACCTGCCTCTCGACGAGTTCAATGCCCGGCGCGCAACGCAGGATGCCGATGGCTACGGCGCGGATGTGAACTACGCCGTTCAGACGATATTCCCGGATGAAAAAGTGAAGCCGCGGGCGCGGGAAGCCTTCAAGCGGTGGCGATATCAGTTCGGAAGTGACAGCTATCTCACCTGCATCGATCCGACTGACGCTGACTGCCTCGCCGCTTACAACAACCGAGGCTGGAGTTTCAGTGGCGGCCCGGCTTTCCAGGTCTGGGCTCGCGCGCGCTCGGCAAAGGTCGCCAGCGGGGCCTGCAGCGAAGTCAGCATTGCATTTCGCGGAACGGTTGGAACGTCGCTTGGCGATTGGCTCTCCAACGCGGACCGGTTCGGTTCTCCCTATGATGACTACTATCATCAGCTGCGCCGCAATGTGGACGCCATCATCAAGTCGGTCCAGAATCTCGATTGCTACAAGCGAGCCGCCGTCAAGCCGCAGATCGTTTCGACTGGGCACTCTCTTGGCGGCGGCCTCGCGCAGCTCGCCGCTCTGGCCACCAAGTTGAAGGGGCCGCGAATATCGAAGGTCTTCGCGTTCGATCCTTCCCCGGTCACCGGAGCGCATCTGGTCGACCAGTCACTGCGGGAATCGAATGCTGACGGCCTGACAATCGACAGGATCTACCAGGAAGGCGAAGTCCTGTCCTATGTACGCAGTGCGGCCCAGCAATATCCGTCCGCAAAGTCGAAGTGCAATCCGTATGTCCGAACCGTCAAGGTCGACGCACTGCCACCCGGTAGCCCGATTCAGCTTCATGGCATGACTGGCATGTCCACCCAGCTGGTGCAGCTGTCCTACAATGGCGAAACGCAGCTTGCCTATGAAGCACCGCCAGGGGGCTGCAGGGACATCAGATATCGTGCTCCGGCCACTGACCAGGACGAAGTGCTGGTTTCCAGCGTTTCGCAGCGCCAGACGCTGCTGGCGGCAGTGCGCAAGAAGCTGCGCGGCGGAAGCCAGCTTGCCGGATCGAGCTCGCTCGGAAGGCAGTGGACACAAGCCCTTCAGCGCGCGAATTCTCGTGAAGTCTTCGCCCAGGTTGGAGGCGCTGTTGCCTTCGAACCTCTACAAAGAGCGGAGTAAGCGGATAGCTTAACCTCAAAACATCTCGAAATATTCGCGGTGCTCCCAGTCCGATACCTCGGCCTGGAAGCGCTCGATCTCGGCGTTCTTGATGAAGACGTAATAGTCCACGAACTCCGGCCCCAACGCGCCGCGGAAGAACGGATCGTCGTTGAGCGCGAACACCGCTTCGCGCAGCGACTTCGGCAGCAGCGCGGCCTTGGTCTCGTAGGGCGTGTCGGCGGATGGACCGGGATCGAGCTTGCGGTCGACGCCGTCGAGGCCGGAGAGAATTTGCGAGGCCATGTAGAGATAGGGGTTGGCGGCGGGCTCGCCGATCCGGTTCTCCAGCCGTGTCGCCGGATCATTCGCTCCGCCGAGCACGCGGATCATGACGCCGCGGTTGTCGCGGCCCCAGATCGCGCGGTCCGGTGCCAGCGAGTAGGAGCGGTAGCGCTTGTAGCCGTTGATGGTCGGCGTCGTGAACACGGTCGAGGCCCGCGCGTGCTCGAGCAGGCCAGCGAGCCAGGCGCGGCCGAGCGGGCTCAAGGGCTCGCCGGTCTCCTTTCCAGTTTCCTTGGCCATGAAGGCGTTCTCGCCACCGGTGCGCGACACCAGCGACTGGTGCAGATGCCAGCCGCTGGCAAAAATGTTCGGCAGCTTCGGCCGGCACATGAAGGTCGCGTGATAGCCGTGGCGGCGCGCGATCTGCTTCACCGCCGAACGGAACAGCACCATGGTGTCGGCAGGGGCAAGGCCCACAGTGGGCGCGAAGGTGAATTCGCACTGGCTCGGGCCGAACTCGACCTCGACCGTGCGCAGCGGCAGCCCGAGCGCGAGGATGTCGCGGCGGATGATCTCGAGCGCCGGCTCCATCTGATCGTAGCGCTGCTCGGTGAGATACTGATAGCCGTGCGATAGCAGGCTGACCGACGGCGGCCGTCCGGGCTGGCCGGCATCCTCCGGCGCCATGTGCGTGTCGTCGAGCTTGAACAGATGAAACTCGACCTCGAGGCCGGCGACGAAATCGTAGCCGCGGTGTCCGAGCTGATCGAGCACCTTGCGATAGAGGTTGCGGGTCGCGAACGGCACCGGGCGGCCGTCGCTGAAATAGAGATCGCACAGCACCCAGCCGGTATTCTCGGCCCAGGGCAGCACGCGGAACGTGGTGGGGTCGGCGACCATCAGCACGTCGGCTGCGCCTTCCATTTCCTTCATGCCGAAGCCGCCGCCGGCGGTGAAGACGGGAAACACCGTCTTGTGCGAGGTGTCTTTGGCGAGCATCGTCGTGGTGATCGAGCAGCCGCCCTCGAGCGAGCGCACGGCTTCGCTGGCGATCAGCGTCTTGCCGCGCAGGATGCCGTGCTGGTCGGGGAACGACAGCCTGATGACCTCGAGGTTCCTCTCCTCGACGATGCGGCGGAGGCGGTGCGCGGCCTCCTTCTGCTCGTCCGACCACAGGCCGTGACGCTCGACGAAGCTCAAGGTGTCACTCCTTTGCTTCTTCCTCTCCCCGCAGGCGGGGTGAGGTGAAGGATACAGTGCGGCGTCACCGGAGCCATCATCACTCCGCCGCCGTCAGATGCTGCACCTTGCCGGCGATCTCGCGCGGCACGGGGGCGGCCCACGGCGCGCCGCGGCGGCGCTTGACGTCGACCTCCATCCAGTAGAGCTCCCAGCCCAGCGTCGGCCCGATGCCGTCCATCGTCGCCGGGCCCTGGATGCTGCGCGCGGAGGCCTCGTCGAGGAACAGCATCGGTTTCTCGCCGCCGCCGACCTTCTCGATCTCTTGCCGCAGCAGGCGGCGATACTGCACGATCGCCTTGTCGCTCTGGCCGAGATGCTCGTTGGTGCGGTCCTGGATCGCGCCCATCGATTCCACGGCCCACTGGTCGTGGACGTTGATGTCGCTGCCCATGCCGGTATAGGTCGCGCTCGCCTGCTCGTGCGGATCGAACCCGTAGTCGTTGCTGCGGTTCTTGCGCGACTTGTAGTCGGGCAGCGTATAGAGCTCGAGCCGCTGGTCGCGCATCTTCTGCTTGTCGACCGGCGCGGCGTAGCTGGTGAAGATCGCATACCAGTAGCAGTTCTCGTCGTCGACCGGCACGTGCCATTGCGTGATGGTCATCTCGGTCGACATCGGAATCACGAAGCCGTGCGGGAATAGCTGATTTGTCACCCGTACATGGGTGCGCTCGTTGTCGAGCTCGCGCAGCGCGATCAGGCGCAGGCCGTATTCGGTGTGCTCGACATTGATGATCGGGCGGTCATATTCGCGCAGGATTTTGGTCATCGGCATGTCGGAGCCGGCGGACGCGCCGCGGAATTGCTTGCCATAGGCCGCCGAAGTGTCCTCGTCCTCGAAGAAGCGATGCAGGAAGGAGGCGTGCGCCGGATCGATGCCGACCTCGAGCGCCTGCAGCCAGTTGCAGTTCATGTGGCCCTTGAACGCAAACGTATGCGTGCCGGGGGCAACGAAGCAGTCGAGCTCGGGGAAGGCCGGCGGTTCGCCTTCGCCGAGATACGCCCACAGGATGCCGCTCTTCTCGACCACGGGATAGGAGCGCTGCTTGATGCCCTTGCAGAGCTTCGAACCGGCGGGCTCGGCCGGCGTCTCGATGCACTGGCCCGACGTGTCGAACAGCCAGCCGTGGAAGGCGCAGCGCAGCCCGCCATTCTCGAGCCGGCCGAAGGCGAGGTCGGCGCCGCGATGCGCGCAGTGGCGATCGATCAGCCCGTAGCTGCCGTCCTCGCCGCGAAACAGCACCAGGTTTTCGCCGAGCAGGCGCACCGGCCGTACCGGGCGCGGGCCGTCCAGTTCGTCGACCAGCGCCGCCGGCTGCCAGTACATCCGCATCAGCTTTCCGCAGGGCTCCTTAGCCCCGGTGCGGGTGATCAGATCGTTCGCTTCCTGGCTCATCATGGCGGCGTCTCCCGGATTTGGATTTGTTCGCCTATTGAACGAATGTGCGAATTATGCCATGTCTGGTTCCGACAGCAAGCCCAATTTTTGAACCATTCAAATCATGCCCAAGCTGAAGCGGACCGACCAGGACGAGCGCGCCACCGACTTCGTCGAGGCGCTGGATCGCGGGCTTCGCCTGCTGCAGGTGTTCGGCACCGTCACCGGTCCGGCGACGCTGAGCGACCTCGCGCGTGCCGCCGATCTGCCGCGCGCCACCGCGCGCCGCATCCTGTTCACCTTGGCGCATGGCGGTTTTGTCACCACCGACGGCAAGCTGTTCACGCTGACCCCGCATGTGCTGACCTTGGCGGGCTCGTTCCTGCAATCCAACCAGGTGGTGACGGTGCTGCAGCCGGTGCTCGACCGAATCGCCTCCGCAGCGCAGGAGATTGCTTCGCTCGCGCTGCTCGACGGCGACGACGTCGTGTTCGTGGCGCGCTCCAGCCCGACGCGGGTGTTCTCCGCCGGTCTCGACATCGGCTACCGGCTGCCGGCGTTCTGCACCTCGGTCGGCCGCGCCATGCTCGGCCGGCTCGATGATGCCGAGCTTGCGGCGCGGCTGAAGGCGATGCGCCGCGATGCCGTGACGCCGCAGACCGTCACCGATCCGAAAAAACTGCTCGCGACGATCATCGCCGACCGCGCGCAGGGCTACTCGCTGGTCGACCGCGAGGCCGAGCCGCATTTCCGCTCGATCTCGGTGCCGGTGCGCCGCTACGACGGCACCATCGTCGCCGCCATCAACATGGGCGCGCATGTCGATCGCGTGCCGGCGGCTCAGATGATCGGAAGTTTTCTGCCGCAGTTGCGCGAGGCGGCAACTTCCGTCAAGCCGATGCTGCTGTGAGCGAGAAATGGCGGATGATGTTCCGGGCGGTCACTTCCGCAGAAGCCGTCCCTGTGTCGAGCGTGAGGCAATCGGCACGCGGCACGGCCGTGAAGTCGTAACTGTCGAGAAATCTGATCAGGTTCTCGCCTGACGTGATCTTGCGCCTTTCAATCCGATCGGGATTGTCGACCCTGCGCAGCGCCTCTTGCCTTGAGCAATGAAGGAACACCGGGAGCAGTTCACCGCCGTGCCGGTGTACGATCTCCTCAAACTTGCCGAACTGCTCGCGATCCTCAGGCTCGGCGTAGCAGAACGTCGTGACCAGCAGGGGGATGCTGTGTTCGGCCGCGGCGTCGAGCGCCGAATACCTGATCTGATGGACCAGCTCCCAAAATCCCGGGGCGCCAAAGTCGAAGATTGTACGCGCGAAATCAATCGCCGCGTGGTTGTCCATCAGCCGTCCCGGCATCATCCGGAGCAGCGCCTTGGCGACGGTGAGCTTGCCGGGTGAGCCGTGGAAGAACAGCAACTTCATGTGCAATTATTGGCTGAAAGGCGCTCGCGGAGCAACTAAGGCTGTACTTGCTGCTGCGCATCCGGCGTTTGACGCCGGTTTATCAGCTCATCCGAGCTACAGCGCCACGCTGCGCAGCCCGAACGAGCGCGCCTCGTTCTGCAGCACCGGCCGAACGGAATCGATCAGCCGCGCCGCGGCTGCATCGACCGATAGCCCGGCGGTGTCCACCACTGCCGACGCGCGGGCATAGAGCGGCTCGCGGCTGACCAAAATATTGCGCAGCTCGGCCATCGCCGAGCGGTCGTCGGCCATCGGGCGCAGATCGCCCTGGCGGCGGACGCGGGCCATGTGCTCTTCCGGCTCGGCCTTCAGCCAGATCGTGTAGAACGACGACAGGATCAAATCGAAGGTCAGCGCCTCCGAGACGATGCCGCCGCCGGTCGCCAGCACCATCAACTCCTTGCGCGCGAGCAGCTGCGTCAGCGCGGCCTGCTCCATGCGGCGAAAGCCTTCCTGGCCGTACAGCGCGATGATCTCGGCGACCGAGAGCCCGTTCTGCGCCTCGATCTCCTTGTTGAGCTCGACAAAGCTCCAGCCGATCTTCTTCGCCAGCATCCGCCCGAGCGTGGTCTTGCCGGCGCCGCGCAGGCCGATCAGCGCGATGCCGGAGAAAGAGGCGCGGCGTGGCGCCAGCGGGCTGCTGCCGGCGAGCATGTCCTTGGCCTGCGCGATCTGGCTCGGCGACGCCTTGCGCAGGAGATCTCGGATCACCGCCCAATCGGGCACCGGCTCGCTCGAGGGGATCAGGTCCTCGAGATGCGCGCCCATCGCGCCTGCGACACGGCGCAGCAGCACGATCGAGACATTGCCTTTGCCGCTCTCCAGCTGGGCGATGTAGCGTTCGGAAATGCCGGAGACTTTTGCGAGCACCTTGCGCGACATGCCGGCCAGGCCGCGCGTGGTGCGCACCCGCTGGCCGAGCTGTTCGAGGAAGTCGGTTTCCGGATCGTTGGCTGCGGTCATGATCCCTGTGCGACGCGCGGTCCTGGCTGAATCAGGCCGTTAGTCTAGGAAACATAATGCCGATAAAGATTGACAGCAAGCCGAGCTGGTGGCCTTGTATGAATTATAATTCTTAAATTCACAGGAGAGGGAAGCGTGGCGCGTCTGGGTCCCAAGCAAGGTCCGGGGAGCGGGGCATGACTTATAACGCAGTCTCCTGGCTGCTCGACCGCAACGTCGATGAGGGTCGCGGCGACAAGGTCGTGTTCGACGACACGGCCTCGCAAATCACCTACGGCCAGTTGCAGCAGCAGACCCGGCGGGTCGGCAACATGCTGCGCCGGCTCGGCGTCCGCCGCGAAGAGCGGGTCGCCATGATCATGCTGGACACGGTCGATTTCCCGATCGTGTTCCTGGGCGCGATCCGCGCCGGCGTGGTGCCGGTGCCGCTCAACACGCTGCTGACCGCGGAGCAATACGCCTACATCCTCGGCGACTGCCGCGCGCGCGTGCTGTTCGTGTCGGAGGCGCTGCTACCGGTCGTGAAGGACATCGTCGCGCGCATGCCCGACCTCGCGCATGTCGTGGTCTCCGGCAAGGACGCGCACGGCCACGCCAAGCTCTCCGACGAGATCGCGCGCGAGAGCGACGTGTTCGCGACCGCACCGACCCACGCCGACGAGCCGGCGTTCTGGCTCTATTCGTCGGGCTCGACCGGCATGCCGAAGGGCGTGCGCCATCTGCATTCCAATCTCGCCGCGACCGCGGAAACCTACGCAAAGCAGGTGCTCGGCATCCGCGAGGACGATGTCGGCCTGTCGGCGGCAAAGCTGTTCTTCGCCTATGGGCTCGGCAATGCGCTGACCTTCCCGATGTCGGTCGGCGCCACCACCGTGTTGAATTCGGAGCGGCCGACACCGGCTGTGATGTTCGCGCTGATGAACAAATATCACCCCAGCATCTTCTTCGGCGTGCCGACCTTGTTCGCGGCGATGCTGAACGACGAGGCGACCAAGACGCAAAGCGGCGGCGATCGCCTGCGCGTCTGCACCTCGGCCGGCGAGGCGCTGCCGGAATCGGTCGGCAATGCCTGGCGCGCGCGGTTCGGCGTCGACATCCTCGACGGCGTCGGCTCGACCGAGCTGCTGCACATCTTCCTGTCGAACGCGCCCGGCGACATCAAATACGGCTCGTCCGGCCGTCCGGTGCCCGGCTACAAGGTGCGGCTGGTCAACGAGGCCGGCGCCGACGTCGCCGATGGCGAGGTCGGCGAATTGCTGGTCGATGCGCCCTCGGCCGGCGAGAGCTACTGGAACCAACGCGCCAAGAGCCGCGCCACTTTCGAGGGCGCGTGGACCCGCACCGGCGACAAATACACGCGTGATGCCGATGGCCGTTACACTTTCTGCGGCCGCGCCGACGACATGTTCAAGGTGTCAGGCATCTGGGTCTCGCCGTTCGAGGTCGAGAGCGCGCTGATCACCCATCCCGCGGTGCTGGAAGCCGCCGTCGTGCCGGAAGCCGATCCGGAAGGTCTGCTCAAGCCGAAGGCCTATGTGGTGCTGCGGCCCGAGAGCTCGGCCGAAGGCTTGCACGAGGCGCTGAAGGAGCACGTCAAGCAGAAGATCGGCCCGTGGAAATATCCGCGCTGGATCGACGTGGTCGACAACCTGCCGAAGACCGCGACGGGGAAGATCCAGCGGTTCAAGTTGCGCGACGGTGCGCAATAACTCTCCACATGTCATCCCGGCGACGGCCGGGACCCATACGCCGCGGCGATTGTTTTGAGAGATGCAGTTCGACGGCTTTTGCGCAACAACTGAAGCCTGTGGTTATGGGTCCCGGCCTTCGCCGGGACGACGATTGAGGAAGGCCCCATCATGACAAACTTGAATCCATCAGGCTTCCTCACCATCGACGGCGCCGATCTCGAATACCGCATGATCGGTCCGTCACCCGAGTCAGCGCCGACCATCGTGATGCTGCATGAAGGCCTCGGCTGCGTCGGCCTGTGGGGCGACTTCCCCGAGAAGCTGCGAGCTGCGACCGGCGCCGGCGTGTTCGCCTATTCGCGCGCGGGTTATGGCGCGTCGTCGCCGGCGAAGCTGCCGCGCCCGGTCGACTACATGCATCGCGAGGCGCTCGACGTGCTGCCGCAGCTGCTGAATCGGATCGGCTTCCAACGTGGCCTGCTGCTCGGACATTCCGACGGTGCGTCGATCGCGGCGATCTATGCCGGCGCGCACCAGGATCATCGCCTGCAAGGCCTCGCGCTGCTCGCGCCGCACTTCATCGTCGAGGACATCTCGGTCAAGTCGATCGCCGAGATCAAGACCGCATACGAGACCACCAATCTGAAGGAGAAGCTGGCGCGCTGGCACAAGGATGTCGACAACGCCTTCTACGGCTGGAACGGCGCCTGGCTCGATCCGGCATTCCGCGATTGGGATATCTCCGACTATCTCGCCTATATCCGCGTGCCCGTGCTGATCGTGCAGGGTGCGGACGATCAATACGGCACGATGCGCCAGGTCGAGATCGCCGAGGCCGAGTGCTACTGCCCGGTCGATGTCACAGCGATCGCAGGTGCCGGTCACTCGCCGCATCGCGAGGCGCCGGCGGTGACGCTGGACGCGGTCACCGAATTCGCCAAGGCGGCGCTGCGCGACGACCCGGCGCTGGCGGCCTGACATTTCCTGCCGGTGTTAGGCCATTGGCCCAGCAAGTGATTTTCCCAAACATGAAACAAAATGCATGTTTTTGCGGTTTGAACTGGACTAGGTCAAAAACATGCATTATTGTGCATGAAGGCAAGACGAACCATCGCAACGAACAACAGGTAAGGGTGGCCCATGGCTGGTGACGATCGCGTCCTTGCAGGCGGGGCGAAGTACATCGACTTCCAGACCGAGCCGTCGCGCTACCGGCACTGGAAGCTCGACGTCGCGGGCGACGTCGCGACGCTGACCATGGACGTCGACGAGAACGCCGGCCTGTTCGAGGGCTATCAGCTCAAGCTCAATTCCTACGATCTCGGTGTCGACATCGAGCTGGCGGATGCCGTGCAGCGACTGCGCTTCGAGCATCCCGAGGTCAAGGTCGTGGTGATGCGCTCGGGCAAGAACCGCGTGTTCTGCGCCGGTGCCAACATCCGCATGCTGGCGGGCTCGACCCACGCCCACAAGGTCAACTTCTGCAAGTTCACCAACGAGACCCGCAACGGCCTGGAAGATTCCAGCGAGAATTCCGGCCAGAGCTTCATCACCGTCGTCAACGGCACCGCAGCCGGCGGCGGCTATGAGCTGGCGCTCGCGACCGATCACATCATGATGGCCGACGACGGCGCCGCCGCGGTCGCGCTGCCGGAAGTGCCGCTGCTCGCGGTGCTGCCGGGCACCGGCGGCCTCACCCGCGTCGTCGACAAGCGCAAGGTGCGCCGCGACCACGCCGATTTCTTCTGCACCATCGAGGAAGGCATCAAGGGCAAGCGCGCGGTGCAATGGCGGCTGGTCGACGAGATCGCGCCGAACTCCAAGCTCGAGGGCAAGCTCGCCGAGCGCGTCAAGGAATTCGCCGCGAAGTCGAAGCGCAACGGAGCGGGCAAGGGCCTAGCGCTGACGCCGTTGGAGCGCACCATCGACGACAGCGCGATCCTCTACGGCTTCGTCAGCGTCGACATCGATCGCGCCGCGCGCATCGCCACCATCTCGATCAAGGCGCCGGAGGCTGCGGCTCCCGCCGACATCGACGGCATGGTCGGGCAGGGCGCTGCGTTCTGGCCGCTGCAGGTCGCCCGCGAGCTCGACGACGCGATCCTGCATCTGCGCATCAATGAGCTCGGTATCGCGATGCTGGTGTTCAAGAGCCATGGCGACCGCGCCAACGTCGTGTCCCATGACGCGTTCCTGGAGGCCAACAAGGCGCATTGGCTGGTCAACGAGATCAGGCATTACTGGAAGCGCGTGCTCAAGCGCATCGACGTCACCTCGCGCACGCTGGTGACGCTGGTAGAGCCCGGCTCCTGCTTCGTCGGTACGCTCGCCGAGCTCGTGTTCGCCGCCGACCGCTCCTACATGCTGATCGGCCAGAAGCAGGGCGACAACCGTCCGCCGCCGGCGATCGAGCTGACCGCGATGAATTTCGGGCCCTATCCGATGAGCCACGGCCTGACGCGCTTGCAATCGCGCTTCCAGGCCGACCCAATGGACCTGGAGCGCGCGCAGGCCGCGATCGGCAAGGCGCTCGACGCCGAGGAGGCCGAGGAGCTCGGCCTCGTCACCTTCGCGCTCGACGATATCGATTGGGATGACGAGGTCCGCGTGTTCTTCGAGGAACGCACCTCGTTCTCGCCCGACGGCCTCACCGGCATGGAAGCCAATCTGCGCTTCGTCGGTCCCGAGACCATGGAATCGAAGATCTTCTCGCGCCTCACCGCGTGGCAGAACTGGATCTTCCAGCGGCCCAACGCAGTCGGCGAAGACGGCGCGCTGCGCCGCTACGGCACCGGCCAGAAGGCGCAATTCGACATGACGCGAGTTTAAGGGAGCACGGCCATGAACATGAACATCATGAACGTCGATTACTCGACCAAGATTCCGAACAATGTGAATCTCGCCGAAGACCGCCAGGTGCTGAAGGCGCTGGAAGGCTGGCATCCCGGCTACATGGACTGGTGGAAGGACATGGGCCCGGACGGCTTCCAGGAGTCGCTGGTCTATCTGCGTACCGCCTATTCGGTCGATCCGCGCGGCTGGGCCAAGTTCGACTACGTGCGGATGCCCGAATATCGCTGGGGCATTCTGCTTGCTCCCCAGGAGGAAAACCGCGTCATTCCGTTCGGCGAAGATTACGGCAAGCCGGCCTGGCAGGAAGTCCCCGGTGAGCATCGCGCGATGCTGCGCCGCCTGATCGTGATCCAGGGCGACACCGAGCCGGCCTCGGTCGAGCAGCAGCGCCATCTCGGCAAGACCGCGCCCTCGCTCTACGATATGCGCAATCTGTTCCAGGTCAATGTCGAGGAAGGCCGCCATCTCTGGGCGATGGTCTACCTGCTGCAGAAGTATTTCGGTCGCGACGGCCGTGAGGAAGCGGATGATTTGCTCCGCCGCCGCTCGGGCGATGCGGATTCACCGCGCATGCTCGGCGCCTTCAACGAGGCGACACCGGACTGGCTGTCGTTCTTTATGTTCACCTACTTCACCGACCGCGACGGCAAGATGCAGCTGCATTCGCTGGCACAGTCGGGCTTCGATCCGCTGTCGCGCACCTGCCGCTTCATGCTGACCGAGGAAGCTCACCACATGTTCGTCGGAGAGACCGGCATCACCCGGGTCGTGCAGCGCACCTGCGATGCGATGAACGAAGCCGGCATCACCGATCCGAACGACATCGCCAGGATCCGCGCGCTCGGCGTCATCGACCTGCCGACCATCCAGAAGAAGCTGAACCTGCACTATTCGCTGTCGCTCGATCTGTTCGGCTCCGAAGTGTCGACCAACGCGGCCAACGCCTTCAATGCCGGCATCAAGGGGCGCTACAAGGAAACCACGATCGAGGACGACCACCAGCTCAAGAACTCGACCTATCCGGTCATGAAGATGGTGGACGGCCAGATCAAGATGGTCGACGAGCCGGCGCTGACCGCGCTCAACATGCGGCTGCGCGACGATTACACGCAGGATTGCGTCAAGGGCATGCTGCGCTGGAACAAGGTGATCTCGACCGCGGGCATCGACTACAAGCTCCAGGTGCCGAACACCGCCTTCCACCGCCAGATCGGCGAGTTCAAGGACGTCCATGCGACGCCCGATGGCCTCCTGATCGACGACGCGACCTGGGCGAGCCGCAAGAACGACTGGCTGCCGTCGGCCGCGGACGGCGACTTCATCGCCTCGCTGATGAAGCCGGTCACCGAACCCGGCGAGTTCGCCTCCTGGATCTCGGCGCCCAAGGTCGGCATCGACAACAAGCCGGGCGATTTCGAGTATGTGAGGATCGAGAGCTGATCTTCAGCTCCTCTCCTCCCGGAGGGGCGGAAAGGGGTGAGCCGAACAAGGTCCTGGCTCGCCCCTTTTCTTTTTCGGCCAGATGCCGGTATGAAGCCGGCCTCAATCGTCATTTGCAAGTTCGTCGGGCCACATCTGCGCGCCGTGGAGCACGCGCAAGATGCGAACAGTCTCACTGTCGACAAGGTACGCCGCGACATAAGGTGTGCGCGGGATGACCAGCTCGCGCGTGCCTGCGACGCGCCCGGACCGACCACTGTCAGGAAAGTCGAGCAGGCGCCGCGCGGCATCGGCAATCCGCTCGTCAACATGAACCGCGGCAAGTGGGTTCTCGGCTTCGATGTAACTGAAAATATCGTCGCGATCGGACAATGCGAAGCGCGACCAGACGAGTTTCACCGCTTGCGCTCCGCCGCTTTTCGAAGCGCGGCGGCACGACGTTGCGCGAAATGCGTTTCAACTTCGGAATCATCGAGGCTGGGCCGGGTATCCGCCAGGGCCTGGCGCACCTTCTCGCGAAACCAGCCGTCGTAAGCGTGGCTGCTGCTTACGAGTTCCAGTGGAAGCATGCCTTCATTGGCCGTCCGCGTCAGCAGGATCCGCACGGCGTCGGACACCGTGAGGCCCATGTTCTCTAGAACCGCAGTGGCCTTTTCCTTTACGCCCGCATCAATGCGGGTTTGGATCAGGGCATTCGACGCCATAGCGCCCCCTCCTTGTTTGCAGTCAATGTAATGCATTTGAATGACAAATGCCAGAGGTGTCACAACCTGTGGCCAGAGCTGAGCACGGCGGCTAATTCGGCCCCGCCTCTCGGCGGGTCCATTGCCCCGCATGATCAAAGAAGGGCGCCACGCTACCAGCGAGGCGCCCCTTATCACCGTCCCGCTGACCGGCGCGGGAATGCCTGATGCTTGTGAGAGCCGCGGCTGCTACCCCGCGATCTCCAGTCCGGCGGTCGCGTAGACCACGCCGCCATCGACCGCGATGGTGTTGCCGACCACATAGTCGCCGGCGCGGGAGGCGAGATAGATCGCGGTGCCCGCCATATCCTCGTCGCTGCCGACCCGCCGCGACGGGACGCGCTGCGCGACCTCGTCGGCATGGTCGCGCGCGGCGCGGTTCATGTCCGACTTGAAGGCGCCCGGCGCGATCGCGGTGACGTTGATGTTGTCCTTGATCAGCCGCGTTGCCATCCGGCGCGTCAGGTGGATCACCGCGGCTTTGCTCGCGGCATACGAGTAGGTCTCCATCGGGTTGACGAAGATGCCGTCGATCGAGGCGATGTTGATCACCTTGCCGGGCTTGTCGTGCGTCGCTGCCGCGCGCAGCGGCTTGGCCAGCGCCTTGGTCAGGAAGAAGATCGACTTGACGTTGAGGTTCATCACCTTGTCCCAGCCGCTCTCCGGGAATTCGTCGAAGTCCGCGCCCCAGGCCGCGCCGGCATTGTTGACCAGGATGTCGAGCTTCGGCTCGCGCTTGATGATCTCGCCGGCGAGCTTGTCGCAGCCTTCGACCGTCGAGATATCGATCGGCAGCGCGATGCATTCGCCGTCATAGGCGGCTGTGAGCTCCTGGGCGGTGGCCTCGCAGGGACCTGCCTTGCGCGCGGTGATGTAGACCCTGGCGGCGCCCTGCGCCAGGAAGCCGGCCGCTATCATCTTGCCGATGCCGCGCGATCCTCCGGTCACCAGCGCGACGCGGCCCTTCAGTGAAAACAGATCCTTGAACATGCGTTCCTCCATTGCGTTGCCAGTGGTTCTGGGCGCGGCCGGGGATCGAGTCAAGGAAGGAGAGCGTCTGTAGCCGGGCTACATGTGCAGGCTCTACGCCGCATCGATCCGGCGAAAACCATTCCATACCGCGGTGGCAGCGCCCGAGGTGAGCACCGGCAACAGCCGCGCGTCCTGGTAATTGCCGTTCAGCGAGACCCGCTGCAAGGCGGTCAGATGGTCGGCGCTTTCGGGAAACAGCATGCCCGGCCGGGTCGTCACCGCGGTCCGGAAGCCGATCGATTTGGCGAGCGCGAATTCGCGCGGCCCGGCGGCGATCCGGTCGCCATAGGGATAGGCGAGATGTGCGACTTGCCGCTGCAATGCTTCCTCGATCCGCGCCCGGCTGGTCGCAAGCTCGAACGATGCGATGGTCTCGCTCTGCTTGGCGAGGTTGCAATGGCTGATGGTGTGGGCGCCGATCGTGACCAGCGGATCGGCGGCAAAGCCGCGCAGCTCGTCCCAGGACATGCAGAGCTCGCGCGCGATGCCCGCCTCGTCGACGCCGTGGCGGGCGCACAGCGCCGAGATCGCGTCCTGCATCTCCGTCTCGCCCGGCAGCGAGCGCAGCCAGTCATGCATGCGGCCGAACGCGGCCCGCTTGGCCTGCGGCGTCGCGGTGTCGAGCCGGGTCATCGCGCCGTCGATCGGCACCTCGATCGCCGATGCCGCCGCGATCACCCGCTCCAGTGCGATCCACCACAATTTGCCGCAGCCCTCGGCGAAATCGCTCGCGACAAACACCGTGAACGGCGCGCCGAACTGGCGCATGACAGGCAGCGCGAAATCGCGGTTGTCGCGATAGCCGTCGTCGCAGGTGAAGCAGGCGAAGCGCCGCGCGAAATTCCGTTCGGTGAGGCGGCGATGCGCCTCATCCATGCTGACGACGTCGACGTCGAGCGCGCGCAGATGCGTCAGCATCGCGCGCAGGAAGTCCGGCGTGACCTCGAGATGATGGTTGGGCTGGAACGCGTCGGCACGCCGCGGGCGGACATGATGCAGCATGAAGATGGCGCCGACGCCCGCGAAAATCGGCCGCAGCAGGATATGCGCACCCGAAAAATACAACGCCTCCATCCCGGCTCGGATCACGGTGTTGCGGAGTTGTTTCATGAGGGCACGGGCCGGCCGATTTGCATTCCGCCGCAAACTTAGCGAAAGACCACTGAAGAAACTGTTATCCCGATATCCGACATGGTGCCCCGCCTTGGTTCCGGATTTGGGGTTTGACAGTCAGCCAAGGGTTTGTTTTCTCTCTGGTTCCCGACCCGCAGGACGCTGAATGCACGGACTTTTCAAGTGGAGTAGCAAGTGGTGGCCGGGGGTGATTCCGCTGGTCGTCCTGTGGGGTATCGCTGCCTGGACCTCAACGGCGACAGTTGAAGCCGATCTTGCCGCGCGCTCGAATGCCGCGTTGAAGGACACCGTCCTCGACAAGCGCCGCATCAGCGTCGATGGCCGCGACGTCACGTTTGCGGCCAATGCCTTCTCCGAAGACGGCCGCCTCAGCGCGGTGGCATCGGTCGAAGCCGTGCCGGGCGTGCGGCTGGTCAACGACGAGACCCGCCTTGTTCCCGAGGCCAAGCCCTATGTGTGGTCGGCGGAACGCGACGTGGTGCGCGTCACGCTTGGCGGCAATGCGCCGCTGCCGTCGAGCAAGAGCAAGCTGACGGAGGCCGCGAAGGCCGGTCTCGGCGGTGTCGAGGTGGTCGATCAGATGGCGCTCGCCCGCGGCGCGCCACAGCGATTCGATCCGGCGGCGCTGTTGCTGCTCGACCAGATCGGCAAGCTGAAGGAAGGCAAGATCACGCTGACCGACAACAAGGTCGCGCTTGCCGGCATGGCGCGCGAGCTCGGCGGACGCGAAGCGATCGCGGCGGCGCTGAGGAACCTGCCGGACGGCTATTCGATCGCGGCCAATGACATCAAGGCGCCGCCCTATGTGTTCCAGGCCTACAAGGATCCGGTCGCGGTGACGCTGACGCTGACCGGCTACGTGCCCGACAACAACGTGCATGCCGCGCTGGTCGCCGCCGCCGGCCGCAAGTTCTTCAGCGAGAAGGTGGTCGACAATCTCAAGGCCAGCATTGGCGCGCCGTCAGGGTTTGCGGCTGCGGTGGTGCCCGCACTCGGTGCGCTGTCGCGGCTGTCGACCGGAACGCTCGTGGTGTCGGATCGCGAGGTGAAGCTGTCGGGCGATGCGCTCTACGACGCCGCAGCGGGCCAGATCCGCGAAGGGCTCGGCAAGGATTTTCCGCAGGGCTGGCAGTACAAGGCCGAGGTCACGGTCAAGCCGGCGGCGGCGCCGGTCGATCCCACCGTGTGCCAGCAGCTGTTTTCCGAGACCCTGTCGAAGGGAAAGATCCGCTTCGAGTCGGGCAAGGCCGACATCGTTCCTGACTCGGCCGGCCTGCTCGACCGCCTGATCGAGACCGCGATGCGCTGCCCCAACGCGACGATAGAGGTTGCCGGCCACACCGACAGCGACGGCGAGGAGGCGGCCAACCAGGCGCTGTCGGAACGCCGTGCACAGGCCGTGGTGGATTACCTGGTGCGCGCCGGACTGCCGGCCAACCGCTTCACGCCGATCGGCTATGGCAGCACGCAACCGCTCGCCGGCAACGAGAGTGAAGATGGCAAGGCGCAGAACCGCCGCATCGAATTCGTGGTGAAGTAGCGATGACCGTGCTCGCGACATTCGTCTGGGGTTGGCTGCTCGGCGCTGCGCTGCTCGGCTTCTGCATGGGCTGGATCGCGGTAGTGCATCGGGCGCAGGGCGTCTCGAAGCTCTGGATGCGCTGGCTCGCGCTGCTCGCCGCCGCGCTGGTGGCGGCATCGTTCGCGCGGGTCGTGCCCGGCCGCTTCGGCTATTGGCTCGATCTCTTCCTGATGATGTTCGCGCTCTACCTCGTCGGCTGCGCGATCGGCTCCTGGTTGCGCGACTGGGTGGTCTCGCGCAGCAAGCCCGCGAGCTGACCCCAAACCCTTGATCCATCGCGCCTGAGCGGTGTCGCCAAGCGGGGCGCACGCCGCATCCATCTTTGTGCTTGACAACAATACGTACGTACGTATTAAATGGCGTCCATGCCAAAGCCCTCTCTCCGCGATGCCATCCTTGACGCCGGCCTGAAGGAAATGTTCCGGACCGGCTATCACGGCACCAGCGTGCGCGACGTCACCGCGGCCGCCGGCGCGCCGCAGGGCTCGTTCACCAACCATTTCCGCTCCAAGGAGCTGTTCGCATCCGAAGTGCTCGACCGCTACTTCCTCTATGTGCGCGGCCTCGTCGCGGAAGCCCTCAGCGACACCTCGCTGCCGCCGCGCGACAGGCTGCGGCGCTATCTTGATCTCATCACCGGCAAGCTTGCCCATGACGGCTTCACCCGCGGCTGCCTGATCGGCGATTTCAGCCTCGAGGCGTCGGGCTCGAGCGAGATGCTGCGCGAGCAACTCGACGAGATCTTTCGGGAATGGCGCGCGCCGTTTGCTGCCTGCATCGCGGAAGCCCAGGCCGCGCGCGAGATCGCGTCCGACTTCGATGCCGATGAACTGGCCGATTTCCTGCTCGCATCCTGGCAGGGCGCCATGCTGCGCATGAAGGTCGAACGCAGCGCGGCCGCGCTCGAACGTTTCAAGACGATCGCATTCCAAACCGTGTTCAAGGAGTTGCCATGACGCTATCCGACGAGATCAGCCTGCATCACCGGCCCGTGCTCGCCTCCACGATGGCCTATCGCGAAACCGGGCGCGGCGACGCGCCGCACGTGCTGTTCCTGCACGGCAATCCGACATCGTCCTACATCTGGCGCAACATCATGCCGCTGGTGGCGCCGGTCGGGCACTGCATCGCGCCCGATCTGATCGGCTACGGCCAGTCCGGCAAGCCCGATATCGCCTACCGCTTCTTCGACCAGACTGACTATCTCGACGCGCTGATCGACGAACTCGGCATCACCTCGGCCTATCTCGTCGCCCAGGATTGGGGCACCGCGCTCGCCTTCCACCTTGCGGCGCGCCGTCCGCAATTGGTGCGCGGCCTCGCTTTCATGGAGTTCATCCGTCCGATGCGGGACTGGTCCGACTTCCACCAGCACGAGGCCGCCAGGGAGACGTTCCGCAAATTCCGCACGCCGGGCGTCGGCGAGGCGATGGTCCTCGACAACAACGCATTCGTCGAGCGCGTGCTGCCCGGCTCGATCCTGCGCACGCTCAGCGACGAGGAGATGGAAGCCTACCGCGCGCCGTTCGCGACGCGCGAGAGCCGCAGGCCGACGTTGATGCTGCCGCGCGAGCTGCCGATCGCAGGCGAGCCTGATGATGTCTATCAGGCGCTGACCACGGCGCACGTGGCGCTTGCGGCATCGACCTATCCGAAGCTGTTGTTCACCGGCTCGCCCGGCGCGTTGGTGTCGCCGGCCTTTGCAGCGGATTTCGCGGCGCGGCTGAAGCATTGCGCGGTCATCCAGCTCGGCGCCGGCGCGCATTATCTACAGGAGGATCATCCGGAAGCGATCGGTCGCTCGGTTGCCGGTTGGATCGCCGGCATCGAGGCCGCGAGCGCGCAACATCTTGCCGCAGCATGAGCGACCGGGAGGATATGCCATGACCGATCTCTCGATCACCTATTGCCGTCCCTGCGGCTACGAGATGCGCGCCAGGGAGGCGGCCACGCTGCTGCGCGAACGCCTTGGCCTCGATGCGGAGCTGGTGCCCGGCAAGGGCGGCGTCTTCGAGGTCAAGCTTGACGGCAAAGTGATCGCCAGGCGCGTGAAGGGACATTTCCCCGATGCCGAAGAAATCGTCGCCGCAGTGACTACCGCGCGGGCATAACGAAGCACGGACTTGCCGCCTCGCCGTCGTAATGATCATTGCGGCGGCGATTTTCGTTGATCGGCTGCCGCGCGGCGCGTCACTCTCCGTAGTTTCCCGGATGGTCTTGTGTACCTTTCGCCGGGCTAACTGCCGCACATCGACATCAAGCCTTGTCGAAGGTGGCGAGAAACGCGCATATTTGTGCACCCGCTGTCATGAATCATCCCTAATATCTTGAAGATGCGCGTTTTATTGTCGTTTGACGAATTCCACTCCGGCTTAAAACGCGCTACACGGGGCAGGGCACAGCGAAGCGCCGGCGGAGATCGCCGGGGGCCGTCGTCGCGGGATCGCAATTCGAGGTCTAGATGCTGGAAGCAATAGGCAGGGCGATGGCGTTTCTACGCCAGAAGCAACTCCTGCATCGGCTGGGTGTTGTCATCAGCATCGCCGTCATCGGCATCGCCTGCTACGTCCTCTACCACATGCTGCGCGGCATCGACACCAACGAGGTGCTCGAGGCCATCAAGAGCACCGAGCCGCGGCAGATCATGCTGGCGGGACTATTCGTCGCAGCCGGCTATTTCACGCTGACCTTCTACGACTTGTTCGCGGTGCGCGCGATCGGCCACGCCCATGTGCCCTATCGCATCAATGCGCTCGCGGCATTCACCTCCTATTCGATCGGCCACAATGTCGGCGCCAGCGTCTTCACCGGCGGCGCGGTGCGCTACCGGATCTATTCGGCCTGGGGACTAAACGCGATCGACGTCGCCAAGATCTGCTTTCTCGCCGGCCTCACCTTCTGGCTCGGCAATGCCGCGGTGCTCGGGCTCGGCATCGCCTATCACCCGGAGGCCGCGGCCAACATCGACCAGCTGCCGCCCTGGCTCAACCGCACGCTGGCGTTCGGCATCATTATCGCGCTGGTCGCCTATGTGGTCTGGGTCTGGACCCAGCCGCGGGTGGTCGGTCGCGGCCCCTGGACGGTGACCCTGCCGGGCGGCCCGCTGACGCTGCTGCAGATCGCGATCGGCATCGTCGACCTCGGCTTCTGCGCGCTCGCGATGTACGTGCTGGTGCCGGACGAGCCCAATCTCGGCTTCGTCGTGGTCGCGGTCATCTTCGTGTCGGCGACCCTGCTCGGCTTCGCCAGCCACTCCCCCGGCGGGCTCGGGGTGTTCGACGCCGCCATGCTGGTCGGCCTCTGGCAGATGGACCGCGAGGACCTGCTCGGCGGTATGCTGCTGTTCCGGCTGCTCTACTATATTGCGCCGTTCGTCATATCTGTAATCTTGCTGACGTTTCGGGAGGTTATCGTCGGCGCCCGACTCAAACGGCTGCCGCAGACTGATTCGGGTCCCCGCGCCGAGCCGCACCACGAGGCGGTTCTGGTCCGCAAGCGGGGCGATTCCGGGGTCTGATGACGCGGCCCGATGCCTCCCGAGGGACGGTCAATGTGACCGCGCCTGGGCGAGACACGAACCGACGGGAAGAAAGCCGCCGCGATGGCAATTGACGATACGCCGCAATCCATCTTCGCACCCTGGCCCGACCGCCTGCGCCATTCCGCGCTGATCCTGCTTGCTGCGGCGCTGGCGCTCAGCGTGGTGGTCGCGCTCGGCGAATTGTCGCTGGTGCGCGCCTGCGCGGTGTTCGTCTGCATCGCCGCCGCAGCGCTGGTGCCTTGGCGGCTGCATGATGCCGGGACTTCGCGCGAGGACGTCCGCGGCGTCAATCCGGTCGAGGCTGCCGCGGTCAGCGCCGTCGTCGCCGGCATGCCCGATCCGGCCGTGCTGCTCGATCGCGCCGGGCGCGTCATCCATCTCAATGCCGCCGCGGCCCAGCTCGCGCCGGCGCTGCGCAGGAACGAATTGGCGCAATTTGCCCTGCGTTCGCCGGAAATCATCACCGCGCTGCGCGAGGCGATCGCGACCACCGAGCCGCGCCGCGCCACTTACTCGGACCACGTTCCGGTCGATCGCTGGATGGAATTGGTGATCACGCCGGTGCCGGTGCCGACCCAGTTCGGCGGCACCGAGAAATGCATGCTGATGACATTCCACGACCTGACGCCGCTGCGCCGGGTCGAGGAGATGCGCGCCGACTTCGTCGCCAATGCCAGCCACGAGCTGCGCACCCCGCTCGCCGCCCTGTCCGGCTTCATCGACACGCTGCAGGGGCCGGCGCGCGAGGACGCGCGGGCCCGCGAACGCTTCCTCGGCATCATGCACACCCAGGCCACCCGCATGGCGCGGCTGATCGACGACCTCCTGTCGCTGTCGCGGGTCGAACTGTCGGCCCATGTGCGGCCCGAGGCCTCGATCGACATCGTGCCTATCATCCGCGAGGTGGCTGACGGGCTCGAGATGCTGGCCAGCGAGCGCCAGGTCGAGATCGAGGTCGACCTGCCGCAAGCCCCGGTCAGAATCGCCGGCGACCGCGAGGAACTGCTCCGCCTGTTCGAGAACCTGATCGAGAATGCCCTCAAATACGGCGCCTCGGGCGGCCGCGTCATAGTGTCGCTCAATCAGACCGTTCCGGGCGGATCGGGCGAGGGAAGCCCCGAAATCCGTGTCATGGTACGGGATTTCGGCCCCGGCATCGCGCCCGAGCACCTGCCGCGGCTGACCGAGCGCTTCTACCGGGTGGACGTCGGCGACAGCCGCAACCAGGGCGGAACGGGCCTCGGATTATCGCTGGTGAAACATATTCTTAACCGTCATCGCGGGCGTCTTCTGATCGAGAGCGTGCCGAACAATGGCGCGACTTTTACTGCCTGTTTTCCCCGGCCGAAGACCCCGCTACCGACTCAAAGCTAAGCATTTTCAGTTGCTTAGCTCTGTCATCCAAGTGTCATCCAACCTTCGTAAAAGCGGCACCGACCGCTCCTAGATGGACCGGCGTGAGCGCGATCGGGCGCATTCGGCGCTTCGCTCACAAGATGGAGACCACCCCATGAATTTCATCAAAGCAATCGTCGCTGCCGGCATGGTGGCCGCTTCGACGTCGGCCTTCGCTGCCGATATTACCGGCGCGGGCGCGACGTTTCCGTTCCCGATCTATTCGAAGTGGGCTGATGCCTACAAGAAGGACACCGGCAATGGCCTGAACTATCAGTCGATCGGTTCCGGCGCCGGCATCAAGCAGATCCAGGCCAAGACCGTGACCTTCGGCGCCACCGACGCGCCGCTCAAGGCCGAGCAGCTCGAGAAGGACGGCCTCGTCCAGTGGCCGATGGTGATGGGTGCGATCGTTCCGGTCGTGAACGTCGAGGGCATCAAGCCGGGCGATCTCGTGCTGTCCGGCGAAGTGCTCGGCGACATCTATCTCGGCAAGATCACCAAGTGGAATGACGCGGCGATCGCCAAGCTCAATCCGAAGCTGACCCTGCCGGGTGACGCGATCACCGTCGTGCGCCGTTCGGACGGTTCGGGCACCACCTTCAACTTCACCGACTACCTCTCCAAGTCGAACGCCGACTGGAAGTCCAAGGTCGGCTCCGGCACCGCGGTCGAGTGGCCGGTCGGCGTCGGCGCCAAGGGCAACGAAGGCGTTGCCGGCAACATCAGCCAGACCAAGAACGCGATCGGCTATGTCGAATACGCCTATGCCAAGCAGAACAAGCTGACCTACACGGCGCTGGTCAACAAGGCCGGCAAGACCGTGCAGCCGACCGTCGCCGCCTTCCAGGCTGCTGCGTCGAATGCCGACTGGTCGAAGGCCCCCGGCTACTACGTGATCCTGACCGACCAGCCGGGCGACGCCTCCTGGCCGATCACCGCGGCGACCTTCATCCTGATGCACAAGGAATCGACCGACAAGGCGGCCTCGCAGGAAGCGCTCAAGTTCTTCAAGTACGCCTTCGAGAAGGGCGGCAAGGCGGCCGAAGAGCTCGACTACATCCCGATGCCGGACTCGGTCGTCAAGCTGATCGAGAAGACCTGGTCCTCGGAGATCAAGAGCTAAGTCCGACGTTTCGAACAGGGCCTGTGCCGTCCCTCGAGGGCGGCGCAGGCCAAGCGATTAAGACCCGGGCTCCATCATCGCGGCAACAAGCGCGGGCGGGTCCCGGGGTTCGCGCCCCTGGCGCAGCCGGAACGACGCCCGGCCTTATGCGTCAGTGAAGATCGCTTCGGGGGCGTGGCGGTTTGTGCAAGTTTCAAATAAAAACGAGGGGATTGGCGTGGCAGACATGGCTGTTCAGAGCGATGTGATGGAAGCCGCGGGACCTTACGATCGCGCCAAGGCCCTCAGTGCCTTCAAGCTCGGTGATCTCACCTTTTATTGGATCACCCGCATCTCGGCGATCTCGGTCCTGTTGATCCTCGGCGGCATTATCCTGTCGCTGATCGTCGGCGCCTGGCCGGCGATGAAGGAATACGGCTTTGCCTTCCTCTGGACCCAGCGCTGGGCGCCCTCGGCTGATCCGCCGGTGCTCGGCGCGCTCGGCCCGATCTACGGCACGCTGATCACCTCGGTGATTGCGATGCTGATCGCGATCCCCGTCGGCATCGGCATCGCCGTGTTCCTCACCGAACTGTGCCCGCAGATGCTGCGCCGCCCGATCGGCATCGCGATCGAGCTGCTCGCCGGCATCCCCTCGATCATCTACGGCATGTGGGGCTTCTTCGTGCTGGGCCCGTTCCTGGCCAACACGTTCCAGCCGTTCATGATCAGGCTGTTCGAGGGCGTCCCGGTGCTCGGCGCGGTGTTCGCCGGCCCGCCGTCCTATCTCAGCCTGTTCAATGCGGCGCTGATCCTCGCCATCATGGTGCTGCCCTTCATCACCGCGATCTCGGTTGACGTGTTCAAGACCGTGCCGCCGGTGCTGAAGGAAGCCGCCTACGGCATGGGCTGCACCACCTGGGAAGTCGTCCGCAGCGTAGTGATCCCCTACACCCGCGTCGGCGTGATCGGCGGCATCATGCTGGCGCTCGGCCGCGCCCTCGGCGAGACCATGGCGGTGACCTTCATCATCGGCAACTCGTTCCGCATCTCGTCGTCGATCTTCGCGCCGGGCACCACGATCTCGGCGGCGATCGCTAGCGAATTCGCCGAGAGCGACGGCCTGCACCAGTCCGGCCTGATCCTGCTCGGCCTCTTGCTGTTCGTGCTGACCTTCTTCGTGCTCGCCGGTGCGCGGCTGATGCTGATGCGGCTTGAAACGAAAGCGGGGAAGTAGCGCCATGAACCCGATCTACAAATCCCGCCGCCGCAGCGACATCGTCATCCGTGCACTTTGCGTCGGCGCGGCGCTGTTCGGCGTCACCTGGCTGGCGCTGATCCTGATCACGCTGGTCTACAACGGCCTTGCTGGCCTCAGCGTGCAGCTATTCACCCAGAACACGCCGCCGCCGGGCTCGACCGATGGCGGTCTGCTCAACGCCATCGTCGGTTCGGTGATCATGACCGTGATCGGCGTCGGGATCGGCGCGCCGCTCGGCCTGTTCGCCGGCACCTACCTCGCCGAGTACGGCAAGCACGACAAGCTGACCTCGGTGATCCGCTTCATCAACGACATCCTGCTCAGTGCGCCCTCGATCATCATCGGCCTGTTCATCTATGGCGCGGTCGTGGTGCCGATGCGCGGCTTCTCGGCGATCGCAGGCGCGCTGGCGCTCGCCGTGATCGTGATCCCGGTCGTGCTGCGCACCACCGAGGACATGCTGCTGCTGGTGCCCAATCCGCTGCGCGAGGCGGCCTCCGCGCTCGGCCTGCCGCGTTCGCTGGTGATCAAGCGGATCGCTTACCGTGCGGCCCGGTCGGGTCTGATCACCGGCGTGCTGCTGGCGACCGCACGCGTCGCCGGCGAAACCGCGCCGCTGCTGTTCACCGCGCTGTCGAACCAGTTCTTCAGTCTGGATCTGACCAAGACGATGGCCAACCTGCCGGTGACCATCAACAACTTCGTGCAGAGCCCCTACGCCTACTGGAAAGAGCTGGCGTGGAGCGGTGCACTGCTGATCACATTCACCGTGCTCGCGCTGAATATCGGCGCGCGTATCCTTGGTGCCGAAAGGGCCGCAAAATGACCGAGCTTTCCGTCTCCACGACCGCCGCGGGCCACGTTCCCCAGGTTCCGCTTCCGGAAGCGCCGCCGAAAGTCACGGTGCGCAACCTCAACTTCTATTACGGCGAGCACCACGCGCTGAAGAACATCAACCTGACGCTCGGCACCAACCGCGTCACGGCGTTCATCGGCCCGTCGGGCTGCGGCAAGTCGACCCTGCTGCGCATCTTCAACCGGATGTATGACCTGTATCCGGGCCAGCGCGCGGTCGGCCAGTTGATGCTGGACCAGACCAACATTCTCGATCCCAAGCTCGACCTCAATCTGCTGCGTGCGCGGGTCGGCATGGTGTTCCAGAAGCCGACGCCGTTCCCGATGACGATCTACGAGAACATCGCCTTCGGCATTCGCCTCTATGAGAAGATCTCGAAGTCCGAGATGGACGATCGGGTCGAGAAGGCGCTGCGCGGCGGTGCGCTGTGGAACGAGGTCAAGGACAAGCTGAACGCCTCCGGCCTGTCGCTCTCCGGCGGCCAGCAGCAGCGGTTGTGCATCGCGCGCACCGTCGCGGTGCGCCCCGAAGTGATCCTGTTCGACGAGCCCTGCTCGGCGCTCGATCCGATCTCGACCGCCAAGGTCGAGGAGCTGATCCAGGAGCTCTCCGAGGACTACACGATCGCGATCGTGACCCACAACATGCAGCAGGCGGCGCGCGTCTCCGACAAGACCGCCTTCATGTATCTCGGCGAACTGATCGAGTTTGACGACACCAACAAGATCTTCACCTCACCGAGTGATCGACGCACCCAGGACTACATCACCGGCCGGTTCGGTTAGAGCATGATCCGGAAAAGTGGCAACCGGTTTTCCGATCGGATCATGCTGAAATATGGACACGAGATCATGGTCCCCAAGGGATCATGATCGAGGGAGACAAGCGATGGCTTCTGAACATACCGCCAAGGCATTCGACAGCGACCTGCAGGAGTTGACCCGCCTGGTCGCCGAGATGGGCGGCCTCGTCGAGCGGATGATCACCGAGTCGGTCGACGCGCTGATCCGCCGCGACGTCGCGCTCGGCAAGCGCGTGGTCGCCGCCGACATCGAGATCGACAATCTGCAGCGCGTCATCGAAGAGCGCGCGGTGCTGACGATCGCGCGCCGCCAGCCGATGGCGATCGACCTGCGCGAGATCGTCAGCGCGATGCGCGTGGCCACCGATCTCGAGCGGATCGGCGACCTTGCCAAGAACATGGGCAAGCGTGTCGCGGCGCTGGAAAGCGACTTCCAGCCGCTGAAGCTGATCCGCGGCCTCGAGCACATGACCGACCTCGTGCTGTCGCAGGTCAAGTCTGTGCTCGACGCCTATGCCGCGCACGACCTGCCGGCGGCGATGAACGTCTGGAAGGGCGACGAGGAGGTCGACGCGATCTGCACCTCGCTGTTCCGCGAGCTGCTCACCTACATGATGGAGGATCCGCGCAACATCTCATTCTGTATCCATCTGATGTTCTGCGCCAAGAACATCGAGCGGATCGGCGATCACGCCACCAATATCGCCGAGACGGTGTTCTACATGATCGAAGGCCAGCAGATCACCGACAAGCGCCCGAAGGGCGACATGACCAACTTTGCCACCACGGTGCCGGGTAACACGTAGTCGACGGCGTTTCGGTTTGCGTCAGGGCAACGGATCACCACAGAGAAAGAACTTAGACCGATGAGCGCACGCATTCTGGTAGTCGAAGACGAGGAAGCGCTGACGACACTGTTGCGCTACAACCTCGATGCCGAAGGCTACGATGTCGAAACGGTGGGGCGCGGCGACGATGCCGACACCCGGCTGAAGGAGCGCGTTCCCGACCTCGTGGTGCTGGACTGGATGCTGCCGGGCCTGTCCGGCATCGAGCTGTGCCGACGGTTGCGGGCGCGGCCCGAGACCAAGCAGCTTCCGATCATCATGCTGACCGCGCGCGGCGAGGAGAGCGAGCGGGTGCGCGGGCTGGCCACCGGCGCCGACGATTACATCGTCAAGCCGTTCTCGGTGCCGGAATTGCTGGCACGGGTGAAGGGCCTGTTGCGCCGCGCGAGCCCGGAGCGGCTTGCGACCGTGCTGACCTATGGTGACATCGAGCTCGACCGCGAGAAGCGCCGCGTGGCGCGTTCGGGGCGCCCGATCGATCTCGGGCCGACCGAATATCGCCTGCTTGAATTCTTCCTCGAGCATCCCGGCCGCGTATTCAGCCGCGAGCAGCTGCTCGACAGCGTCTGGGGCCGCGACATCTACATCGATGAGCGCACCGTCGACGTGCATATCGGCCGCCTGCGCAAGCTGCTCAATCCGGGCCGCGAGCAGGATCCGATCCGCACCGTGCGCGGCGCCGGCTATGCGCTCGACGACCGCTTCGCGAAAGCCGAGCCGCAGCCGTAACGGCTTGGTCGCGATCACAGGCCACAACACGGCGTCGTCCTGTTGGCTCCATGACGAGCTGCGCACCACAAAAAAATCCCCGCTTTCGCGGGGATTTGTTTTGAAGTCTTCCGTCGTTTCCCGAGTGCTTACTTGATCTGTGGCTTCGCCGATGGCCGGCGGCGATCGGCGGCGGGCTGGTAGGCGACGCGCGAGTGATGTGCGCAATAGGGCAGGCCGGCGAGCGCCTTGCCGCCGCAGAAGAAGAATTCCGGGCTCGAGGGATCGCCGACCGGCCAATGGCAGGTCGCCTCGTTGAGCTCGAGCAGCGACAGCCGCTGGCTCATCGGCACCACGTTGTCGAAGGAGATCGGATCGGGCTCCATCTCGACCTCGAAGGCGTGTGCGAGCGCGGTGTTGCCGCGCGAAACCGGGCGCGCCACCCGCATCATGTGCTGGGCGGGACGGGCCTTGCGCTGCCGCGGCGCGGCGGTCGAGGGGGCCTTGGCGCGGCCGGAGAGGCCGAGCCGATGCACTTTGCCGATCACGGCGTTTCGCGTCACATTGCCAAGTTCCGCTGCGATCTGGCTGGCCGAAAGGCCAGACTCCCAGAGCTTCTTCAGCTGCTCGACGCGATCGTCGGACCAGGTCAATACCGTCATCGCATTCTTCCTTTCGCATGGCGCCGGCCAGTCATTGGAGCGGCGCTGCGAGCCAAATCTGGACAAATATCCCTGCGGCCAGAATCCCTTAGCCCTCGCCGGACACGATGTTGCGCCCGAACGTTTACGTGAGACACGAAGGCTACTTAGAGGGTCCAGTACTGCCGCACGAGATGTCGTACCCGACAGGCCAAACGCTACAATATGGCGTGACTCTGGCGCAAGAGTCCGCGGTCGTGCGTCCACATGTTCCCACAAAGTTAAGCATTGCTATGAGGCTTTTCCACTGCACCGGAATGCTCCGGATTGCGCTGGTTTGGCATTGCAGGACGGCCGGCAAAGGGCGGCTCCTGGCGATTGACACCGACCGGCCGCAGCATAGAATGACCCCACGTGCCGCCCGCAAAGGCGGCCGTTTTGTTTTCCGAAGCTGGCCGTTGCTGCGCTGGCGTCAATGCGCGCGGCAATTGTCGGCCCCAAACCGGCAGTGAACGCCATGACCAACAGCGCCCCGTCGCATCTGCTCCCCGTCTTCGCCAGGGTCGATCTCGGCTTCGAGCGCGGTGAGGGCGCCTGGCTGATCGCAACCAACGGCGACCGCTATCTCGATTTCACCTCGGGCGTCGCGGTGAACGCGCTCGGGCACGCGCATCCGCATCTGGTCAAGGCGCTGCAGGAACAGGCGACCAAGCTGTGGCACATGTCGAACCTGTTCAAGAGCCCCGACGGCGAGGTGCTCGCCGCGCGGCTGTGCGAGCAGAGCTTTGCCGACTTCGTATTCTTCTGCAATTCCGGCGCTGAGGCGATGGAGGGCGTGATCAAGCTGGTCCGCCATCATCACTTCTCCAAGGGCCATGGCGAGCGCTACCGCATCATCACCTTCGAGGGCGCGTTCCATGGCCGCACGCTGGGCACGCTGGCCGCGACCGGCTCGGCGAAATATCTCGAGGGCTTCGGTCCGCCGATGGACGGCTTCGACCAGGTGCCGCATGGCGACATCGAGGCGGTGAAGAAGGCGATCGGTCCGCACACCGCCGGCATCCTGATCGAACCGGTGCAGGGCGAGGGCGGCGTGCGCGGCGCGCCGCAGGCGTTCTTCAAGGCATTGCGCGCGCTGTGCGACGAGCACGGCCTGTTGCTCGCCTTCGACGAGGTGCAGACCGGCATGGGCCGCACCGGCGAGCTGTTCGCTTACAAGCGCACCGGCGTGACGCCCGATGTGATGTCGCTGGCCAAGGCGCTCGGCGGTGGATTCCCGATCGGCGCGGTGCTGGCGACCGCGCAGGCCGCGGCCGGCATGGCGCCGGGCTCGCATGGCTCGACCTTCGGCGGCAATCCGCTCGCGGTTGCCGCCGCCAATGCCGTGCTCGACGTCGTGCTCAAGCCCGGCTTCTTCGAGCACGTGCAGAAGATGTCGCTGTTGCTCAAGCAGAAGCTCGCCTCCGTGGTGGACCGCTATCCCGGCGTGCTGTCGGAGGTGCGCGGCGAGGGCTTGCTGATAGGCGTCAAGGCCGTGGTGCCGTCCGGCGATCTGATCACCGCGCTGCGCAACGAGAAGCTGCTCACCGTCGGCGCCGGCGACAATGTGGTGCGGTTCCTCGCGCCCTTGATCGTGACCGAAGCCGAGATCGACCAGTCGATCGCCTCGCTCGAGCGCGCCTGCGCGACATTGTCGCCGGCGCAGCCGAGGAAGGCCGGATAATGAGCAAGCCGGTCCGTCATTTCCTCGACATCAACGAGCTGCCGCTCGGCGAGCTGCGCAACATGCTGTCGGCCGGCGCCGCCATGAAGGCGAAGCTGAAGGCGCATGAGAAGGGCAGGAAGCCGCTCGAAGGCAAGACGCTGGCGATGATCTTCGAGCGCCCGTCGACCCGCACCAGGGTGTCGTTCGACGTCGGCATGCGCCAGCTCGGCGGTGAATCCATCATGCTGACCGGCGCCGAGATGCAGCTCGGCCGCGGCGAGACCATCGCCGACACCGCGCGCGTGCTGTCGCGCTATGTCGATGCGATCATGATCCGCATCCTCAACCACGACGCGCTGCTCGAACTCGCCGCGCATGCCACCGTCCCCGTCATCAACGGCCTGACCCGGCGCTCGCATCCCTGCCAGGTGATGGCCGACCTCATGACCTATGAGGAAAATCGCGGCTCGATCGCGGGCAAGACCGTGGCGTGGACCGGCGACGACAACAACGTGCTGGCGTCCTGGGCGCACGCCGCCGAGCGGTTCAAGTTCCAGCTCAATATCGCGACGCCTCCGGAGCTGTCGCCGAAGAAGCCGATGCGCGACTGGATCAAGGCGACCGGCGCGCCTATCGTGCTCGGCACCGACCCGGAAGCCGCCGTGCGTGGCGCCGATTGCGTCGTCACCGACACCTGGGTGTCGATGGGCGACAAGGAGGGCGAGCGCCGCCACAACGTGCTGCAGCCCTATCAGGTCAATGCCAAGCTGATGTCGCTCGCCAAGCCGGACGCGCTGTTCATGCACTGCCTGCCCGCGCATCGCGGCGAGGAGGTCACCGACGAGGTGATCGACGGGCCGCAATCCGTGGTGTTCGACGAGGCGGAAAACCGCCTGCATGCGCAGAAGGGCATTCTGGCCTGGTGCTTTAACGAAGTCGCGTAAGCGCCGCTTCAACGCTGTCGTCCCGGCGAAAGCCGGGACCCATAAGCCGCGGCCCGTGGAAAGGGCACAAGGGGAGACGCCTTGTGTCGTAACAGAACTCTGTGGTTGGGTCCCGGCCTTCGCCGGGACGACGTTCCCTCGTTGAGTGAACCCCTTTATTTCACGGTCCGAGACCCCAGATAGAGCGCCATGGTTTCACAATCCCCCGACATCAAAATCACGACCGAGGCGCCGGTTCGCGCGCCGTCTTCGGTTCCTGTCGACGATGCCGTGCTGGCCTTCGAGGTCGGCGCGCTGGATTTGCGCGGCCGGTTGACCCGGCTCGGCCCCGCGCTCGACGAGATCCTGCACAAGCACGATTATCCGCCGGCAGTCGGCAAGCTGCTCGGCGAGGCCATCGTGCTGACCACGCTGCTCGGCTCGTCGGTCAAGTTCGAGGGGCGCTTCATCCTGCAGACCCGGACCGAAGGCCCGGTGTCGCTGCTGATCGTCGATTTCCAGGCGCCCGACCGGCTGCGTGCCTATGCCCGTTACGACGCGGCGCAGCTCAAGCCGGGGCAGACCTCGGGCGAACTGCTCGGCAAGGGTCACCTTGCGATGACGATCGACCAGGGCTCCAACACCAGCCGCTACCAGGGCCTGGTCGCGCTCGATGGCGGCGGCCTCGAAGAGGCGGCGCACGAATATTTCCTGCGCTCGGAGCAGATTCCGACACGGGTCCGGCTGGCGGTCGGCGAGGAGATGCGCGGCGGCGAGGGCGGCAAGCTGCACTGGCGCGCCGGCGGCATCCTGCTGCAGTTCCTGCCCAAGGCGCCGGAGCGCGCCAAGCAGGCCGATCTGCACCCCGGCGATGCGCCCGATGGTACGGTCACGCACAGCGTGCCGGACGACGATGCCTGGGTCGAGGGACAGTCGCTGATCTCGACCGTCGAGGATGTCGAGCTGATCGATCCCGATCTGTCCGGCGAGCGGCTGTTGTACCGCCTGTTCCACGAACGCGGCGTCCGCGTCTTCAACCCGCAACCGCTGCGCGCACAGTGCTCGTGCTCGCGCGATGCGGTGTCGTCGATGTTGAAGAGTTTTGCGCCGAACGATCGCGCCGAGATGGTCAAGGACGGTAAGGTCGTCGTGACCTGCGAGTTCTGCTCGTCGGTCTACGAGTTCACGCCGCAGGAAGCCGGCGTGGAGCAATAGCGGCGTGCGCGGAAGCGCATCAATTCAACACCCGCTTCCCGTCCGGGCTCGGGCTGTCCAGCGAGAAGGTCGGCACGTCGATCTCAAAACGCTCGCCGGCTTCGGTGACCATCTGATAGCTGCCGGCCATGAAGCCGGAGGCGGTCGGCAGCGGCACGCCGGAGGTGTATTCGAAGCGTTCGCCGGGCGCGAGCACCGGCTGTTCGCCGACCACGCCCTCGCCACGCACCTCCTGGCGGCGGCCGGTGGCATCGGTGATGATCCAGTGCCGCGTCCGCAGCTGCACCGTTTCCGGACCCGAATTGACGATCACGATCTTGTAGGACCAGAAATATTCGCGCCGGTCGACCGACGAGCGCTCCGGCATGAAGTTCGGCTCGACGGTGACTTCGATCTGGCGGGTAACGGCGCGGTACATGCGGCTCAATCCGATGGTCTTGGCCGTGATCCACTTTCGGCCGGATCACACTCAATCAGGACGCCATCATAGCCAATTGGTCAGCCGGAACCAATCGCCTGCCGGGCTGTGAAAACCCGGCCCCCGGGGACAGTCTGTTCATCGCGCTTTCAACATAGTTCCGCTCTAAAGCGCGGCCGCATGTCGCCGCACTCTGCGCTTTGTCCGCAAGTCGCGGACCGATATTATGTTTTCAGCTGGGCATGCGGAGCGTCCGCAGCCGACACGGTGTTTGATGAGCTCGATTGCCGATCCCATAGCCGGCTCGCCGGTGGCTGAGGCCAAAGCCGAGGCGAAGGTGGCGGCGGCCGCGCCCGCGATCACACTGCCGGCGACCGGCGAGCGCGAGCTCAGGCTCGATCTGTTCCGGGGGCTCGCGCTGTGGCTGATCTTCATCGATCACCTGCCGACCAATCTTTTGACCTGGCTGACGCTCCGCAATTACGGCTTCTCCGACGCCACCGAGATCTTCATCTTCATCTCCGGCTACACCGCAGCCTTCGTCTACGGCCGCGCGATGCTGGAGGGCGGCTTCGTGATCGCGACCGCGCGCATCCTGCGCCGGGTCTGGCAGATCTATGTCGCGCACGTCTTCCTGTTCACGATCTTCCTCGCCGAGATCTCCTATGTCGCGACCTCGTTCGAGAACCCGCTGTACAGCGAGGAAATGGGGATCATGGACTTCCTCAAGCAGCCCGACGTCACCATCGTGCAGGCGCTGCTGCTGCGCTTCCGTCCCGTCAACATGGACGTGCTGCCGCTCTATATCGTGCTGATGCTGTTCCTGCCGCTGATCCTGTGGCTGATGAAGTGGAAGCCCGACGTCACGCTCGGCCTGTCGGTCCTGCTCTACGCGCTGACCTGGCAGTTCGATCTGTATCTGTCGGCCTATCCGAACGGCTTCTGGGCGTTCAATCCGTTCGCCTGGCAATTGTTGTTCGTGTTCGGCGCCTGGTGCGCACTCGGCGGCGCGCGGCGGATGTCGCGCATCCTGTCGTCGAACATCACGATGTGGATCTGCATCGTCTATCTGGTCGCCGCGTTCTTCGTGACCCTGACCTGGTACGTGCCGCAGCTCGGCCACATCATGCCGAAGGTCATCGAGCAATGGATGTATCCGATCAACAAGACCGACCTGGACGTGTTGCGGTTTGCGCATTTCCTGGCGCTCGCCGCCCTCACCGTGCGCTTCCTGCCCCGGGATTGGCCGGGCTTGAAATCGCGGTGGCTGCGACCATTGATCCTGTGTGGCCAGCATTCGCTTGAGATATTCTGTCTCGGGGTCTTCCTCGCCTTTGCCGGTCATTTCGTGCTTGCCGAGGTCTCTGGCGGTGCCGCACTGCACGCCCTGATCAGCGTGTGCGGCATCCTCATCATGTGCGGCATGGCGTGGATTATTTCGTGGTACAAGCACTCCGCCGACAAAGGCGCCTCGAAAAAAGGTGCGGTCGGCAACGCCGATCTGGCGGGAGGGGGAGCATGAAGTCCGCACGGACGATGCTGGGCCTGCTGCTGCTGGCCGCCAGTTTGGCGGCAGCGCCCGCGCGCGCCGGCGACAATCCCGAGCCTGCGCCGCCGCCGCCCTGCGACGTGCCCGCCTATCTGCTGTCGAGCGAGAGCTCGCTGCCGAAGGTCACCGATGCGGTGAAGGCCAACCAGCCGCTCAACGTGCTGGTGGTGGGCAGCCGCTCCTCGACCATCCAGGGCAACGAGGCGAGTGCCTATCCGGCCAAGCTGCAGGCGGCGCTGAAGGAGGCATTTCCGCAGGCAAATATCGATCTATCCGTAGAATTACAGGGAAAAAGCACCGCGGAAGAGACCGCGGGAACCCTTGTTAAGCTTGTCGAAGCAAAAAAGCCTACTTTGGTTATCTGGCAGACCGGCACGGTCGATGCTATGCGAGCGGTCGATCCCGACGATTTCCGGACCGCCATCAACGACGGCGTTGTTGCGTTACGGGGCGCTGGGACAGACGTGGTGCTGGTCAATCTGCAATACAGCCCGCGCACGGAGACGATGATCTCTGCGCCGCCATATCTCGACAATATCAAGGTGGTGGCGCAGCAGCACGACGTTCCGCTGTTCGACCGGTTCTCGATTATGAAGCAGTGGAGCGACGCCGGATATTTTGACCTGTTCAGCACCTCGCATGGTGTCGACCTGGCCAAGAAGGTTCACGCCTGTCTCGGCCGCGCACTGGCGAAATTCGTGATCGATGCGGCCCATCTGGGCCCGGTGCAGTAGAATTAGAGGAAGCAGAGTTGATGCGTTTTGCGTTCCCTTTTCGCTCTCATGCAGGGCGGAGCCTGCGCGCCGTAGCGGCGCTCTTGCTGCTCGCGCCGTTGTCGGTCGCGCCGTCGCGCGCCCAGACCGGCCAGGCCGACCAGCATGCGGCATTGTCATCGGGTGCCGCGACAAGATCCGACGCCGCACGGCCTGATGTCGGCAAGCCCGCCGCGATGGCGGTCGACGCCGCCAGCCCGCAGCAGCCCGGCATCGCCTCCCAGGCGCTCGACAAGGTCAAGCAGGTCGCCAGATCCGCCGGCGACATCTTCCACCGCGTGCCCTGCCATCAGCCGACCGGCGTGCCCAACACCACCGGCTCGCTACCGCATGTCGCGGCCAAGCTTGCCGCCGGCAAGCCGGTCGTCATCATCGCGTTCGGCTCGTCCTCGACCCAGGGCTACGGATCGTCGGCGCCGGAATTCACCTATCCGAGCCGGCTCGCTGCGCAACTGCGCCGGCAATATCCCTCGGCCGACATCACCGTGCTCAACCGCGGCAAGGGCGGCGAGGACGCGCCGGAGATGATGAAGCGGCTGCAGACCGAAGTGATCGACATGCATCCCGACATGGTGATCTGGCAGGTCGGTACCAATGCGGTGCTGCGCAACCTCGATCCGAGCGAGACCGCCAAGCAGGTCGAGGACGGCGTGGCGCGCATCCAGGCCGACGGCGCCGATCTCGTGCTGGTCGATCCGCAATATTCGCCGCGCGTCACCGAGCGTCCGGAAAGCGCCCGCGGCATGGTGAAGCTGCTCGGCCGCATCGCCGCGCTGCGCCATGTCGGCATCTTCCCGCGCTTCGAGGTGATGCGCGACTGGCACGAGCGGCAGGCGATCCCGATCAACGATTTCGTCATCGACGACGGCCTGCACATGAACGATTGGGGCTATGCCTGCTTCGCCCAACTGCTCGGCGACGACATCATCCGCTCGGTCGGCGCGATCAAGATCGGCGTCAACGTGCCGGCCGACGTGCGGACGTACCGGCCGATGTGATCGGCCGCGCTTCGCGCGGACCCGCTGGCGCGGATCACAGAATGTAGGTGCATGAATCACCGGCGGTACCAAGCGTTCAGTGTCGTCCCGGCGAAGGCCGGGACCCATAACCACCGAGGGTCATTGTCGCACGCTCATGGGATGACGAGTCCCGCCTACAACAACCGCCGCGGAGTATGGGTCCCGGCCCCCGTGCGCAATTGCGCACTAGGCCGGGACGACAGCGGAGCGTGTGGCGCCACTCGCGCCTTAGGACCGTGGGTCTCTCACCACCACCTTCCCAAAGCTTGACCTCGCCGCGGTAATCCGCTCCCTTGGCGCCTGCTACCAAGCCTCAAGGGAAACGCTCATGTCTTTCGTGCTGGCCATCGATCAGGGCACCACATCGTCGCGCGCCATGGTGTTTCGCGGCGACATCTCCATTGCCGCGGTCGCGCAGCAGGAGTTTCCGCAGCATTTCCCGGCTTCCGGCTGGGTCGAGCACGAGCCGGACGACATCTGGACCTCGACCGTGATGGTGTGCCGCGAGGCGCTGGAAAAGGCCGGCCTGAAGGCCAAGGACATCGCCGCGATCGGCATCACCAACCAGCGCGAGACCACCGTGGTGTGGGACCGCGCCACGGGGCAGGCCGTGCACCGCGCCATCGTCTGGCAGGACCGCCGCACCGCCGACATCTGCGCAAGACTCAAGGCCGAGGGCCATGAGCCTGTGATCTCGGCCAAGACCGGTCTCATTATCGATCCCTATTTCTCGGGGACGAAAGTCGCCTGGATTCTCGATCACGTGCCGGGTGCGCGCGAGCGCGCCGAACGCGGCGAGCTGTTGTTCGGCACCATCGATTGTTACCTGCTATGGCGGCTCACCGGCGGCCGGGTGCACGCGACAGACGCCACCAACGCCTCGCGCACGCTGCTGTTCAACATCCACACCGGCGTGTGGGATGACGACCTCATCAACCTCCTGCGCGTGCCGCGCTCGATGCTCCCGGAGGTGAAGGATTCCTCCGCCCGGTTCGGCGAGAGCACGGCGGATCTGTTCGGCGGCCCGATCGCGATCTCCGGGATTGCCGGCGACCAGCAGGCCGCGACCATCGGCCAGGCCTGCTTCGAGCCCGGCATGATGAAGTCGACCTACGGCACCGGCTGTTTTGCCTTGCTCAACACCGGCACCACGCCGGTGGCCTCGAAGAACAAGCTGCTGACGACGATTGCCTATCAGCTCGGCGGCCAGCGCACCTACGCGCTCGAAGGCTCGATCTTCGTCGCCGGCTCCGCGGTGCAGTGGCTGCGCGACGGGCTCGGCATCATCAAGCACGCCGCCGAGACCGGCCCGCTTGCCGACAAATCCGACTCGATGCAGAGCGTCTATCTGGTGCCGGCCTTCGTCGGCATGGGCGCGCCATACTGGAATCCGCGCGTACGCGGCGCGCTGTTCGGGCTGACCCGCAACACCGGCCCGGCCGAGCTCGCGCATGCGACCCTTGAGAGCGTCTGCTACCAGACCTTCGATCTGTGGGCTGCGATGCGCACCGACTGGCCCGAGGCCAACGCCGCCAACACCGTGCTGCGCGTCGACGGCGGCATGACCGCATCCGATTGGACCATGCAACGGCTCGCCGACCTGCTCAACGCGCCGGTCGACCGCCCGATGATCCAGGAGACCACGGCGCTGGGCGCGGCCTATCTCGCCGGCCTCGAGGCCGGCGTCTACCCGGAGCCGGCGAAGTTCGCCGACAATTGGCGGCTCGAGCACCGCTTCAGGCCGGCGATGAGCGAGGCGACCCGCGAGCGCAAGCTCGCCGGCTGGGCGCGCGCCGTGAAGGGCGTGCTGGCGAGCGACGAGGGGGAGTAGTTGAACTCGTGCGGCAGAGTTTCTTCACCTCTCCCGCTTGCGGGGGAGGTCGACGCGCGTAGCGCGGCGGGTGGGGGCTCTCTCCGCATAGCGACTAGTCCCATCGCGGCGAAACCCCCACCCCAGCCCTCCCCCGCAAGCGGGAGAGGGGGCACGCCATCACCGCGGATGCAGACTTCCAACCAATAACAACCATTGGAGAACAACATGAACACGGATCTCAACCGCGTCACCAGACTGCTCGCTGCCGCGCTCTGCACCGCGATGCTCGCAGCTCCCGCCACCGCGCGCGAGAAGCCGAGCGCGCTTGTGTCGGCGCGCGAGGTGAAAACCGACGTCGCCGGGTTGAAGGCGCCGGGCCAGATCCTGGTCGACGTCTGGGGTATCCCGCACATCTATGCCGGCAACGAGCACGACCTGTTCTTCCTGCAGGGCTTCAACGCCGCGCGCGACCGGCTCTGGCAGATCGATCTCTGGCGCAAGCGCGGGCTCGGCCTGCTGGCGAAAGACTTCGGCCCCGCTTATGCCGAGCAGGACAAGGCGCTGCGCCTGTTCCTCTATCGCGGCGACATGAATGCGGAATGGGCCGCCTATGGCCCGAAGGCGAAAACCTATGCCGAGGCGTTCGTCGCCGGCGTCAACGCCTATGTTGCCGACGTCAACGCGGGCAAGCGTCCGCTGCCGATCGAGTTTCGGATCGCCGGGACGAAGCCGGACCTGTGGTCAGCGGAGGATGTCGTGCGCGTGCGTAGCCACGGACTAACGCGCAACGTCGCCTCCGAGGTGAAGCGCGCACTGGTCGCCTGCGCCGCAGGACTCGATGCCGATCGCTTCCGCGTCAAGCTGGAGCCGGACTGGACCACGAAGATTCCCGAGGGGCTCGATCCCTGCAGCGTGCCGAAAGGCGTGCTCGAGGCCTACGACCTCGCCACGCGCCCGGTGAAGTTCGCCGCGCCGAAGGACCAGAAGGCGGCGCTGGCGCATGATCCCGACCGGTTTTTGGCCGAGGCCGACCAGCAGCGCGACACCATCGGCTCCAACAACTGGGTGATCGCGGCGTCGCGCACCGCGACCGGACGTCCGATCCTCGCCAACGATCCGCATCGCGAGCATTCGGTGCCGTCGCTGCGCTACATCGTCGGCCTCAACGCGCCCGGCATCTCGGTGATCGGCGCCGGCGAGCCGGCTTTGCCGGGCATCTCGATCGGCCACAACGATACCATCGCGTTCGGTCTCACCATCTTCAACGTCGACCAGGAAGACCTCTACGTCTACGAGCTCAACCCTGACAATCCGAACCAGTACCGCTACGGCACGGGCTGGGAGGACATGAAGGTCGTGCATGAGAAGGAAGCGGTGAAGGGCGAGGCCGACCGCGACCTCGAGCTGAAGTTCACCCGCCACGGCCCGGTGATCTTCGTCGACGCCGACAACAAGCACGCGTTCGCGGTGCGCTCGATCTGGTTCGAGCCAGGCACCTCGGCCTATTTCGGCTCGTCCGACTACATGACCGCGAAGTCGTGGACCAGCTTCCTCGGCGCGATGCGGCGCTGGGGCGCGCCGTCGGAGAACCAGGTCTACGCCGACACGTCAGGCAATATCGGCTGGGTCGCGGCCGGCAAGACGCCGCGCCGCACCAGCTTCGACGGCCTGATGCCGGTGCCGGGCGACGGTCGTTACGAGTGGCAGGGTTTCCTGTCGCTCGATGAATTGCCGAAGCTGTACCAGCCGAAGCAGGGCTTTATTGCCACCGCCAACCAGATGAACCTGCCGGCGGATTATCCGGTGAACGAGCGCCGGGTCGGCTTCGAGTGGTCCGACAGCGCGCGCTGGCAGCGCATCACCGAGGTGCTGCAGGCCAACAGCAAGGTGACGCTGGCAGATGCGATGGCGTTGCAGAACGACGACACCGGTATGCTCGCGCGGCGCCTCGTCGCGCTTTTGAGGCCGCTCACGTCGGACGATGCCAACGTCAAGAAGGGTCTCGACCTGCTCAAGGCCTGGGATGCGCGCGACGCCGAGGACAGCGCCGCGGCTGCTGTCTATGAAGTGTGGATCGCAAACCACCTCGGCCCGGTGCTGCTTAAGACCACGGCGCCGAAAGCGGCCGAGCTGATCGCGCCGGAGGCTTCCAGCATTTCCGCCATCATCGGCTATCTCGAAAAGCCCGACGCTGCGCTCGGCAACGATCCGGCAGCGGAGCGCGACCGCGTGCTGCGCGACAGCCTCGGCGCGGCCGTCGCCGATGTCACCGACAAGCTCGGGAGCGATGCGTCCATGTGGCGCTGGGGCCGGTTGCACGTCGCCAAGTTCGACCACGCGCTGATGCCGCTCGCCGACAAGGCAACCGCGGCGCAGATGCAGGTCGGCCCGCTCGCCTTCGGCGGCGCCGCCAATGTGCCGCGCGCCGCCACTTATCGCCGCACCGACTATCATCTCACCGCGGGCGCCTCGTTCCGCATGGTGCTCGATGTCGGCAATTGGGATGCGAGCCGCACCATCAACACGCCAGGCCAATCCGGCGATCCCTTCAGCGGCCACTACCGCGACCTCGCCCCGCTCTGGGCGACGGGGCAGTATGTCCCGCTGCTCTACAGCCGCGGCGCGGTGGAAGCCGCAGCCGCCGAGGCGATCTCGCTGACGCCGAGGTGAGGGGGAGCGTACTCTCACTGACCGCGCCACAAACTCCGCAGTCGTCCCGGCGAAGGCCGGGACCCATAACCACGAATGCCAAATTGTTTCGCGCGCTGGGGCCACAGCGTGCCTTAACAACTCCACTTTGTGGCAATGGGTCCCGGCCTTCGCCGGGACGACATATGTGGCTCGTATCGCGCGCTCTATTTCGCCAGTTCTTCCTGCAGCTCCTGCATCGCACGTCGCATTGCATGTGCCGCGACATGCGAATATCTCCGGCCGATACGCAGAAATAAGGTCGCCTAATGCTGCTGCCCGACGGTTACTCCGACATTCCCCACGGCAAGGTCGCCGCCGTCGTCACGCATCTGGAAATGACTGCGCGCCCGCCGATGCGCGATGATCCGCCCGGCGCGTGGCGCCTACGCAAGGTCGAGCCGCCCGCGCTCGACTGGTATCGCGATCTCTACCGCCGCGTCGGCGAGGAATGGCTGTGGTTTACCCGCAGCGGGCTCGATGACGCCGATCTCGCCGGGCGCATTCACGCGCCCGGGGTCGAGCTCTACGGGCTGGTCGTCGATAGCCAGGATGAAGGCCTGCTTGAGCTCGACTTCAGCGTGGACGGCGAATGCCAGCTGCTCTATTTCGGCGTCACCGCAAAATTCATCGGCACCGGCGCCGCGCGCTTCCTGATGAACCGCGCGCTGGAGATCGCCTGGTCGCGCGATGTCGGCCGCGTCTGGGTGCACACCTGCACCTTCGATCATCCCTCAGCGGTCGCGTTCTACCAGCGCTCCGGCTTCCGCGCGTTCAAGCGGCAGATCGAGGTGGCGGATGATCCGAGGCTCAATGGCAAACTGCCGCGCGATGCGGCGAGGCATGTGCCGGTGATTGCATAGCTCGTCACACAGATCGGATCATGATCCGGTTGCAATGCAGCGCGGTCCATCTAGGATGGTGCAAAGCGCAACCTCTGACCTCGGCTCGACCGCCACACCTCGAAAGCCCTGCTTTCGCGGCCGCGGTCCGCTGCGGCATGACCTTCGAGATGACAGATGTTCCTGATCGGCCAGTACGACTCGCCCTTCGTCCGCCGCACCGCGATCGCGCTGCGGCTTTATGGATTGCCGTTCGAGCACAAGCCGTGGTCGACCTTCGGCGATGCGGAGCAGGTTGCGGCCTATAATCCGGTGCAGCGGGTGCCGACGCTGGTGCTGGACGACGGCGAGGCGCTGATCGAGAGCAGCGCGATCCTGGATTATCTCGACGAGTTGGTCGGGCCGGACAAGGCGATGATTGCACGCTCAGGCATCGAGCGGCGCCGGCATCTGCGCATCATGGCGCTGGCGACCGGGCTCGCCGACAAGGCGGTGAGCCTGGTCTACGAGCGCGTGCTGCGCAAGGAGCAGCTCAAGCTCTGGGTCGAGCGCTGCGAGGGACAGATCTCCCGCGTGCTCGCGGTGCTGGATCAGGAGCGCGCGGCGGTGCCGACGCCATATTGGCTCGGCGATCGTATCGGTCACGCCGACATCGCCGTGGCCTGCGCGCTGCGCTTCACCCGCGAGGCGCATCCGCATCTGTTCGACGCGCGCTATCCGGCGCTGCAGGCGCACGCCGCGCGCTGCGAGGCGCTGCCGCCGTTCCAGGAGATCGTGCAGCCGCTGGCGCCGCCGAAGGGGTAGGGAGCATATCGCCGACCTCTCTCCGCCGTCATTCCGGGGCTCGCGAAGCGAGAGCCCGGAATCCATTCCACTGCTTGTTCTGCGGTCCAATGGATTCCGGGCTCGGCGCTTCGCGCCACCTCGGAATGACGAAGAAATGCTGCAAACTCAGTGTCGTCCTGGCGAAAGCCAGGACCCATTACCCCGAATCTCAATTGTTGCGCGGCGCTGGGGCCGCCATCCCGTTCATCACCAACTGCGGTGGTTATGGGGTCCTGGCTTTCGCCAGGACGACATCGGTGAATGCGGCGCTATTGATGATCAGGCGAAGGCAACGCGCCGCACGACTCCGCGCCGCCCCCAATGCGCGCGCTTCGGGCTACCCATTGCCAGTCCGATCTTCTATGGTGAGCCGTTCGGGTCGCATGCGGCGAACTCGATAAATCCATGATATCAAAGGCTTAAGGCTCGGAGCGAAGCCTTTGGAGGGCGGTTTGACGCGATATATTTCGACCAGGGGTGAGGCCCCGGTGCTTGGCTTCTGCGATGTGATGCTGACCGGGCTCGCCCGCGACGGCGGGCTCTACGTGCCCGAGACCTGGCCGCAGCTGTCGCATGAGACCATCGCCGGCTTGTTCGGCCGTCCCTATTGGGAGGTCGCGGTCGAGATCATCAGGCCGTTTGCCGCCGGCGAGATTTCCGATGCCGAGCTCGGCCGTATGGCCAACGAAGCCTATGCCACGTTCCGGCATCCTGCGGTGGTGCCGCTCGACCAGGTCGGGCCGAACCAGTTCCTGCTCGAGCTGTTCCACGGGCCGACCCTAGCGTTCAAGGACGTCGCGATGCAGCTGATCTCGCGGCTGATGGATCATGTGCTGGCCAAGCGGGCGCAGCGCACCACCATCGTGGTCGCAACCTCGGGCGATACCGGCGGCGCCGCGGTCGAAGCTTTTGCCAATCTCGACAATGTCGACCTCGTGGTGCTGTTCCCGAACGGGCGCATCTCCGAGGTGCAGCGCCGCATGATGACGACGACCGGCGCTGCCAACGTCCATGCGCTGGCGATCGAAGGCACATTCGACGATTGCCAGGCGCTGGTGAAGGAGATGTTCAACAACCATCGCTTCCGCGACGCGGTGGCGCTGTCCGGCGTCAACTCGATCAACTGGGCGCGCATCGTGGCGCAGGTGGTGTATTATTTCACCTCGGCGGTGGCGCTCGGTTCGCCCGCGCGCACCGTCGACTTCACGGTGCCGACCGGCAATTTCGGCGACATCTTCGCCGGCTATGTGGCGAAGCGCATGGGGCTGCCGATCCGCTGGCTGCGCATCGCGGCCAACGTCAACGACATCCTGCCGCGCACGCTGAAGACCGGCAATTACGAGGTGCGCGAGGTTCACGCCACGGCATCGCCGTCGATGGACATCCAGGTGTCGTCGAATTTCGAGCGGCTCTTGTTCGAGGCGTCTGGCCGCGACGCCGACCAGGTCCGCCGCCTGATGGCTTCGCTGAAGCAGTCCGGCCGCTTCGTGCTCCCTGATGCGACGCTGGCCGCGGTGCGCCGCGATTTCGACGCCGGCCGCGCCGACGAGACCGAGACGGCGGCGGCGATCCGTGCCGCCTGGCGCGAGGCGGGCGACCTGGTCGATCCGCACACCGCAGTGGCGCTCGCGGTGGCCGATCGCGACACCTCCGACTCGAGGGTTCCGAACATCGTGCTGTCGACCGCGCATGCGGCCAAGTTCCCCGATGCGGTCGAGGCCGCCTGCGGGGTGCGTCCGCAACTGCCGGCCTGGCTCGGAGGGTTGATGACGAAATCAGAACAGATGACGGTCATGAAGAATGATTCCGCCGAGGTCGAGCGCTTCGTGCTGTCGGTCAGCCGTGCCGCCAAGCAGGGAGTTGCCTGATGAGCGTTGAAATCACCAAGCTGCCGAGCGGCCTGACCGTCGTCACCGACACCATGCCGCATCTGGAGACCGCGGCGCTTGGGGTCTGGGCCGGCGTCGGCGGGCGCGACGAGAAACCGAACGAGCACGGCATCTCGCATCTCCTGGAGCACATGGCGTTCAAGGGCACCGCGCGGCGCTCCTCGCGCGAGATCGTCGAGGAGATCGAGGCGGTCGGCGGCGACCTCAATGCCGGCACCTCGACCGAGACCACGGCCTATTATGCGCGGGTGATGAAGGCCGACGTGCCGCTGGCGCTCGACGTGCTCTCCGATATCCTCGCCAATCCGTCCTTCGTGCCGGATGAGCTGGAGCGCGAGAAGAGCGTCATCGTGCAGGAGATCGGCGCGGCGCAGGATACGCCCGACGACGTCGTGTTCGAGCATCTCAACGAGCTCTGCTACCCGGACCAGCCGATGGGGCGATCGCTGCTCGGCACCGCCAAGACGCTGAAGGCCTTCAACCGCGACACGCTGCGCGGCTATCTGTCGACCCATTACCGCGCCCCCGACATGGTGGTCGCCGCCGCCGGCGCGGTCGATCACAAGCGCGTCGTCGAGGACGTCGCGCAGAAATTTTCCAGCTTCGACGCCACGCCGGCGCCGAAGCCGCAGCCGGCGATGTTCGGCAAGGGCGGCTCGAAGGTGGTGCATCGCGATCTCGAGCAGGCGCATCTGACGCTGGCGCTCGAAGGCGTGCCGCAGACCGACCTGTCGCTGTTCTCGCTGCAGGTCTTCACCAACACGCTCGGCGGCGGGATGTCGTCGCGGCTGTTCCAGGAGGTGCGCGAGAAGCGCGGGCTGTGCTATTCGATCTACACTTTCCACGCCCCCTACACCGACACCGGCTTCTTCGGCCTCTACACCGGGACCGACCCCGCCGACGCGCCGGAAATGATGGAGGTCATCGTCGACGTCATCAATGACGCCGTCGAGACCCTGACGGAGGCCGAGGTCGCCCGCGCCAAGGCGCAGATGAAGGCCGGGTTGCTGATGGCGCTGGAAAGCTGTTCATCCCGGGCCGAACAGCTGGCACGCCATGTGCTGGCCTATGGCCGGCCGCAGACGGTGGAAGAACTGGTGGCGCGGATCGATGCGGTCAGCGTCGAATCGAGCCGCAATGCCGCCCGCGCGCTGCTGTCGCGCAGCCGGCCTGCCGTTGTCGCCCTCGGCAGCGGCAGGGGTCTGGACACGGCGGTGTCTTTTGCGGAAGGATTGACGAAGTCGAAGGCAAAGACGCTGCTGCATTGATTTGAGGTTTCACCTCGCCCCGCGCTTGCGGGGAGAGGTCGAAGCCGAAGGCTTCGGGTGAGGGGTCCATCCGCACATCGAGTCTGCGGAACGACCCCTCACCCCGACCCTCTCCCCGCAAGCGCGGGGCGAGGGAGAAGTCGGGGGAGTGTTGGGCCATGGCCCTGTTTCGTTTGCCGTCCGGTGGACCCGCTGCACTGATGCCGCGCGGTCACGGGCTTTTGCTGCGTGCGCCGCAAATGTCGGATTTCCCGCAATGGGCGCAGTTGCGCGAGTTCAGCCGCGCCTACCTGACGCCGTGGGAGCCGATCTGGCCCTCCGACGACCTGACCCGCGCCGGCTTCCGCCGCAGGCTGCGCCGCTACTCCGAGGATATCGCCGCGGATCGCTCCTATCCGTTCATCATCTTCCGCGAATCGGATGGGGTGATGATCGGCGGGATCACGCTCGCCAATGTCCGCCGCGGCATCGTGCAGGCCGGCACGATCGGCTATTGGGTCGGCCTGCCGCATGCCCATCGCGGCTACATGACGACGGCGTTGCGGGTGCTGCTGCCTTCGCTGTTCGGCGAGCTCAACCTGCATCGCATCGAGGCGGCCTGCATTCCTTCCAACGCGTCGTCGATCCGCGTGCTGGAGAAGTGCGGCTTCACCCGCGAGGGCCTGGCGCGGCGCTATCTCTGCATCAACGGGATCTGGCAGGACCATCTGCTGTTCGGCCTGCTGCACGAGGATTTCCGCGGCTGAACCGCGGGCCTGCCGGCGGATGGCCGCAGCCGCCCGGCGCGTTCCGGATGCCGTGTTACATGCCCTTCACATGCCTTTCACAGGCCTTGGGTTCGCCGCCATTGGCTTGCTATAACGCCCCGCGAACGGGGAACCGGTTTGGAGATTTGAGGATATTGATGGGTGACAGGGTGATCAGGTTCGCGCTCGCGGCGGCGGTATCGATCGGTCTCGGTGCCACCCTGCTGCCGGAGGCCAGCTCGGCGCAGTCGTTGAGCGACCGCTTCAAGAGCCTGTTCGGCGGCGGGTCGTCGGATTCGAAGCCGGCGACGCCGGCGGCGCCGCAGCAACTGAACGACGCCGATGCCGAGCTGACCTGCCCGCCGGTGCAGATCCGCTCCGGGGCCTCGACCTATTCGGTGGCGGCGGACGGCAAGGAGGCGGTCGGCAACGACGTCAAGTTCCTGGCCTCGATCACGCGCACCGCACGGCAATGCAGCCTCAATGGCGGCGTGATCACCGCCAAGATCGGTATTCAGGGACGGATCATCGTCGGGCCGCAGGGCGCCCCGCCGAGCATCCAGGTGCCGCTGCGCGTCGCCGTGGTGCTGGGCGGCGTCGGCGAGAAGACCATCGCGACCAAGGCCTACACGACCACGGTGCAGATGGACGACAGCGGCAGCGTGCCGTTCAGCCTGGTCGCCGAGGATGTCGTCTATCCGGCGCCGTCGCCGGCCGACAACGACAATTACATCTTCTATATCGGCTTCGACCCGCAGGCCCTGAAGCCGGAACCGAAGCCGCGCGCTCCGCGCAAGAAGAAGTAAAACAAGAAGTAAAACAAAAAGGCCGGCGCGATCAGCTCGCACCGGCCTCTTTTAGATCGAGTTGGGATCGCGTCAGTTCAGCTTGGAACGGACTTCGGCGATGCCCTTGCCGACGAGGTCGTCGGCAACCGAGCCCTTGACCGACTGCGACAGGATGGTCGAGGCGGCGGTCACCGCGGCGTTGGCCGCGGCGGCGCGGACATCGGCCACGGCCTGGGCCTCGGCCTGGGCGATCTTGCTCTCGGCGGTCTTGGTCCGCCTTGCGACAAAATCTTCCATCTTGGTCTTGGCTTCAGCCGCGATCCGCTCGGCTTCGGCCTTGGCGCTGGAGATGATGTCCTGGGCCTCGCGCTCGGCGCTGGCGCGGCGCGCCTTGTACTCGCCGAGCAGCTTGTTGGCCTCGTCCTTCAGACGGCGGGCGTCCTCCAGCTCGGCCTTGATGCGCTCGGCACGGTGGTCGAGCGCCGTCAGCAGGGTGCGATGGACACCGAGATAGCCGAAGACGACCAGCAGAATGACGAAGGCGATCGCAACCCAGGTTTCCGGTTCGTAAAACATCGTCTATCCCTTCAGCGACGCGTCGACGGCGCTGTTGACCGCATTGGCGTCCGGCGTGACGCCGGCGAGTTGCTGGACGATGGCGCCGGCCGCATCCGCCGCGATGCCGCGGACGTTGCTCATGGCGTTGGTCCGGGTCGTTGCGATCTGCTTCTCGGCGTCGGCGAGCTTGGCCGTCAGTTTCTCTTCCAGCGCCTTGCGCTCGGCTTCCGAGGCCGCGTTCAGCTTCTCGCGGGTCTCGTTGCCGATCGCCTGCGCGTTGGCGCGCGCATTCGCCAGCTCGGTTTCATAGGCCTTCAGCGCCGCGTCGGACTCGTCCTTCAGCTTCTGCGCCTCGGCCAGATCGCCCTCGATCTTGTTCTGACGTGCATCGATCGTCCCGCCGACACGCGGCAGTGCGATACGCGACACGATCAGGTAGAGCGCGACAAATGCAATCGCCAGCGACACCAGCTGCGAGGCGTAGGTGGACGAATCGAACGGCGGAAAGGCTCCGCCGTGATGTCCGCCTTCGGCCTCGGTGTGGGCGCCGGCTTTCTGGCCTTTTGCCTCGCCATGACTCTCAGCCATGGTGTTCTCCTGTTGCTGTCATGCGCGCCGCCCCTGGAACGATCCTCGGGATGATCCTGGGCGGCGCGAAGGAAGTGCCGCTCAGAGCGGAACGAACAGCAGGAGCAGCGCGATCAGCAGCGAGAAGATGCCGAGCGCTTCGGTCACGGCGAAGCCGAAGATCAGGTTGCCGAACTGGCCCTGAGCGGCCGAGGGGTTACGCACCGCAGCGGCGAGGTAGTTGCCGAAGATGATGCCCACGCCGACGCCCGCACCGCCCATGCCGATGCACGCGATGCCCGCGCCGATAAGTTTTGCTGCTGCCGGTTCCATTTGTAGCTCCTTGAGAAAGATAGACAGATTGGTGGGTGGAGATTCCCCGGACCGCTTAGTGTCCCGGATGAATGGCGTCGTTGAGGTAGATGCAGGTCAGGATCGCGAACACGTAGGCCTGCAGGAACGCGACCAGCAGTTCGAGGGCGTACAGCGCGACCGTGAGCGCCAGCGGCAGCACACCGCCGACCCAGCCGAGCGCGCCCAGCGAGAAGCCGAGCATCGCGACAAAGCCCGCGAACACCTTCAGCGCGATGTGGCCGGCCAGCATGTTGGCGAACAGACGAACGCTGTGCGAGACCGGCCGCAGGAAGAACGACAGGACCTCGATGAACATGACCAGCGGCAGGATGTAGACCGGAACGCCGGAGGGGACGAAAATCTTGAAGAATTTCGGGCCGTTCTTGTAGAGGCCGTAGATCAGGACGGTGAAGAACACCAAAAGCGCCAGCGCCGCGGTCACGATCAGGTGGGTCGCGATCGTGAACGTGTAGGGGACGACGCCCACCAGGTTCGAGACGCAGATGAACATGAACAGCGAGAAGATCAGCGGGAAGAACTTCATGCCTTCCGCGCCGGCGTTGCCGCGGATCGTCGAGGCGATGAACTCGTAGGAGAGTTCGGCGACCGACTGCAGCCGTCCCGGGACCAGCTCCCGGCCGCTCGCCAGCATCAGCAGTGCGATCAGCAGCACCGCGATGAACATGTAGAGCGACGAATTGGTGAAGGCGATCGTGTGATTGCCGATGTGGCCGAGCGTGAAGAGGGGCTCGATATTGAACTGATGGATCGGGTCGATTTTCATCCGCGCGGCTCTTGGTCCACCGGCCATCCTGCCGGTTATCGAATTTCAAATGTCGTGACTTCCGCCGGCGCTCAACGCTTGCCTGAAGCCACGCCCGCGGACCTCACCACGTTGAACACGCCGGCGACGAAGCCGAGCAGCATGAACACGATGAAGCCGAATGGCGACGTCGACAGCCAATGGTCGACCCCCCAGCCAATCGCCGCTCCGACGGCAACGCCCGCGATCAGCTCCGAGGAAAGACGAAAACCGAGCGCCATCGCCGAAGCTCTGGCGGCACTGTCCCCGCTTTCAGTACCGGATTGATCAGTCTTGTTCCTGCGGCTGTCGCGAATTTCTGACAACCGATGATCGAGACTTCCGAGCCTTGCGGAAAGCGCAGCTTCGTCAGGAGGCGATTGATCGCGACTTCCACTTGCGCCGTCGTTGGTGTTCTCAGCCATGCTGCAAACACTAACCGATGCCGCGGATGATGGAAATTGCGCCCGTCCCCGTCAAAAGCCGCGCGGACCATACTTACCGCGTCTAATCAAGTCAAGATTGCGTCGTAACCGGTTATTGCTTTGATTCTGCTCGATTTATTTTGAGATATTCAAGGTCAGAGTGACGCAGTGTTCGCAGTGCAACAGCTTGCGTGACATTGAGCGATGTTGCGCGGCTTTCCCCGCTCTGCTGGGATCGCCGAAAGTCTTCATCCCCTCGTGCAGTCAAGGTTCCGCATGCCGCGCCAGATCGACTACTACTTCTCGCTGCAATCACCCTGGGCCTATATCGGCCACACGCCCTTCGTTCGGCTCGTAAGCACTTACGATCTCAAGGTAAATTACCGGCCCGTGCTGCTCGTCGATCTGTTCTCGGAGACCGGCGGGCTGCCGCTCGCCAAGCGCCATCCGGTGCGGCAGCGCTATCGGTTGATCGAGTTGCAGCGCTGGCGCGACAAGCGCGGGCTGAATTTTCACCTGCAGCCGGCCAACTGGCCGTTCAACGCACGCCTCGCCGATGGCGTCGTGATCGCAGTGCTCGAGGCGGGTCTCGATCCCGAGCCGTTCCTGCAACGCGCCTACCCCGCGGTCTGGGAGCTAGAGCTCAACCTTGCCGATCCCGCGACGCTGGTGAAGCTCGCCGACGATGCGGGTTTGCCGGGCCGGCAACTGGTGGAGCGCTCGGGTTCTGATGCGATCAGCGCGGCCTACGAGCAGAACCGCCAGAATGCGTTGGATGCCGGCGTGTTCGGCTCGCCCGGATATGTGCTCGACGGCGAGGTCTTCTGGGGGCAGGACCGGATCGAATTGCTCGACGACGCGTTGAAGTCAGGCCGCAAGCCCTATAGCTCTGTGGGTGAGGGGCAGGAATCAGACTGAGGCGGAGCAAGCCATGCCCATCGCGATGTCGTGCCCGAAATTGTCGATTGCAATTGTCGCCGTTCTGATCTCGAGCGGCGCGGCGATCGCGGAAACCGCGCCCGACACCGAGAATGGTCGCTATGCATTGTCGCCGGCCGGCGACGGCTTCCTGCGGCTCGACACCCGCAGCGGTGCGGTGTCGACCTGCACCAACTCCAGCGCCGGCTGGGCCTGCTACATAGTGCCGGACGAGCGCGCGGCGCTCGATGCCGAGATCGGGCGCCTGCAGGCCGACAATGACAAACTGAAAGGCGAACTCGCCGCGCGCGCACCGTCGGCGAAGACTGACGAGGCGTTGCCGAAATCGGATTCGTTGAAGAAGCCGGATGCGAAGACCGCCGAGGGCGAGCGCAAGATCGAGATTCCGCTGCCGAGCGACCGCGACATGGATCGCATGATGTCGTTCGTCGAGCGGGCCTGGCGGCGGCTGATCGAGATGGCGAACCGCGTCCAGCGTGACGTCAACGGCGGCAAGATTTGAGGCGGCTCTGTCCGCTGCGTCGTCCCGGCGAAGGCCGGGACCCATAACCACCGCTCGGAGTTGGGTGGACAAGCTGGCAACTCCAAATCTTCGTGACCGAGGGGCCGCGGAGTATGGGTCCCGGCCTTCGCCGGGACGACATAGTGAAAGTTACTGATGACCTCACCAAGAACAATGTCCCGCTCAGCGCCATCCTCCGTCGCGGCAACCAGCATCGCCTCCTCGCGCTTGACGGTGGAAACGCCGGGCGCCGGCTTCACCGACGTCACGCGCGAGGTCGCAAAGTTCCTGCGTGAGGTGCGCGCCGGCGAGGGCGCGGTGACGCTGTTCATCCGTCACACCTCGGCTTCGCTGACGATCCAGGAGAATGCCGATCCGACCGTGTTGGCCGACCTGATGACGGCGCTCGACCGCGCAGCGCCGGAACACGGCGGCTGGCGTCACGACACCGAAGGTTCCGATGACATGCCGGCGCATATCAAGACCATGCTGACGGCGACCTCGCTGCAGGTCCCGGTGCTCGACGGCGAGATGGCGCTTGGCACCTGGCAGGGCATCTATCTGATCGAGCATCGCGCTAAGGCGCATCGGCGCGAGGTCGTGCTGCAATTCATCGGCGCCGTGCGCTGAAGCGCCCGAATGGCCAAACAAAACGACATCGGCCGCGGATCGCTCCGCGGCCGATGCATTTTGAGTGAGCCGTCGACCGGTCAGGTCTTGGTGATGTCGACGTCCTTGGTTTCCGGAATGAACAGCGCGCCGACCACGACGGTGATTGCCGCGAAGATGACTGGATACCAGAGACCGGAGTAGATATCGCCGGTCGAGGCGGTGATCGCGAACGCGGTCGCCGGGAGCAGGCCGCCGAACCAGCCGTTGCCGATATGATAGGGCAGCGACATCGAGGTGTAGCGGATGCGGGTCGGGAACAGTTCGACCAGCATGGCGGCGATCGGGCCGTAGACCATGGTGACGTAGAGCACCAGGATGAACAGCAGTCCGATGACCGCAGCCACCTGCGGACGGAAGACGTCGAACGGGTTCGACATCTTGACGATGCCGGCATCACCCGGCTTCGGATAGCCCGCCGCCAGCACCGCCGCCGTGATCGCGGGGTTCGACGTCTTGGCGTCCGTGTACGGCACGTCCTTGTCGTTGACCGTGACCTTCACCGGCGAGCCGGCCGGGCCCGGTACCGTCGCGTATTTCACCGACGACTGGGCAAGGAAGGCGCGGGCGGTGTCGCAAGGCGCGGTGAAGACGCGGGTACCGACCGGGTTGAACAGATCGCCGCAGCCGGCGGGATCCGCCACCACCTGCACCTTGACCGTCTCGTAGGCCTTCTCCAGCGCCGGGTTGGCGTTGGTCGTGATCATCTTGAAGATCGGGAACAGAGTGAGTGCGCCGATCAGGCAGCCCGCCAGGATGATCGGCTTGCGGCCGATGCGGTCCGACAGCGCGCCGAACACCAGGAAGAAGCCGGTGCCGAGCAGCAGCGCCCAGGCGATCAGGAGGTTGGCGGTGTAGCCGTCGACCTTGAGGATCGATTGCAGGAAGAACAGCGCGTAGAACTGCCCCGTGTACCAGATCACCGCCTGGCCCATGGTCAGGCCGAGCAGGGCGAGGATCACGATCTTGGCGTTGCTCCAGGTCCCGAAGGCTTCGGTCAGCGGCGCCTTGGAGGTCTTGCCTTCCTCCTTCATGCGCTGGAACACCGGCGATTCATTCAGCCGCAGCCGGATCCAGACCGAGATGCCGAGCAGCAGCACCGACACCAGGAACGGAACGCGCCAGCCGCCCCAATAGGCGCCCGGTGCGCCGGCGAAGCCGGGCTCGCCGGTCGCGGTGCGGGTGAACAGGATCACCAATAGCGACAGGAACAGGCCGAGTGTTGCCGTGGTCTGGATGAAGGAGGTGTAGTAGCCGCGCTTGCCCGGAGGCGCATGCTCGGCAACGTAGGTCGCCGCGCCACCATACTCGCCGCCGAGCGCGAGACCCTGGAGCAGGCGCAACGCAATCAGGATGATCGGTGCTGCGATGCCGATCTGGGCCGCCCCGGGCAACAAGCCGACGATGAAGGTCGACAGGCCCATGATCAGGATGGTGACGAGGAAGGTGTATTTGCGGCCGACGATGTCGCCGATGCGGCCGAACACGATGGCGCCGAACGGGCGCACCAGGAAGCCTGCCGCAAAGGCCAGCAGCGCGAAGATGTCACGCGTGGCCTGGTCGAACATCGGCTTGCCGTCGGCGCCGGCGATCGTGAAGAACTGCGTGCCGATGATGCCGGCCAGCGAGCCGTAGAGATAGAAGTCGTACCACTCGAACACGGTGCCGAGCGACGACGCGAGGATGACGAAACGCTCATCCTTGGTCATGCCGGCGGGCCGCGCCGAGGTTGCAGTCATTGTGGACATCTGGATAGCTCCCCCCGAATTATTGCTGATGCTCGCCCCCGGCTGGCGGGTTAGGCCCGAATGAGCCTAAGGCTTGATTTGAGGGTAACATCGCAGTGAAACCCGCCCCAATAAGACTTTTGGCTTTTGCACGCTTGAACTTATCTTTGGGGGCGAGTGCTGGATGGAACGTCCCCGCGTGCGTCTATTGCGGCGCACAAGCTAGGCGGGTTAACTGCGTTGGCATCTGGCATTTTCGAGCGCTTGCGTGATACTGCCGCGCGGGCGACAACCGAACGGCGCGGGGCTGCCAAAGCCCGCTTGTGGGACTGAGATGATTGCTGCTGCCAATACTCACCTTGTCATCGCCGACGACCATCCGCTGTTCCGCGATGCGTTGCGCCAGGCGGTGTCGAGCGTCGTGAGTTCGGCCACGATCAGCGAGGCCGGATCGTTCGAGGACCTGACCGGACTGCTGGAACGGGACTCCGAGGTCGACCTGATCCTGCTCGACCTGTCGATGCCGGGGATCAGCGGCTTTTCCGGGCTGATCTATCTGCGGGCGCAATATCCGGCGATCCCGGTGGTCATCGTGTCCGCCAGCGACGATGCCGGAACCATCCGCCGCTCGCTCGACTTCGGCGCCTCGGGGTTCATCCCCAAGCGGTTCGGCGTCGAGACGCTGCGCGATGCCATCATGAAGGTAATGGAAGGCGATGTCTGGGTTCCGCCGGACACCGACCTGTCGGCCGCCGGCGATCCCGACATGACCCGGCTGCGCGACCGCCTGGTGACACTCACCCCGCAGCAGGTGCGGGTGCTGATGATGCTGTCCGAGGGGCTGCTGAACAAGCAGATCGCCTATGAGCTCGGCGTCTCCGAAGCGACCATCAAGGCCCATGTCTCGGCCATCCTCCAGAAACTCGGCGTCGAAAGCCGGACCCAGGCTGTGATCGCCGCCGCCAAGATCGCCGGTGGCCAGTGGCGCCAGGGCACGCCGTCGACGTAGCATCCAACCACCGCCGTCATTCCGGGCTCGCGCCTTTGGCGCGCCCCGGAATGACGGTGAATGTGTTGAGCAGCTACTCCGCCGCCACCATCTGCTGCGTCCGCCACTGCCCGAGCAAGGCGCGCAGCGACGCCGGTTTGACCGGCTTGTTCAGCACCGCGATGTTTTCCTCGCGCGCGGCGGCGCGCACGGCGGGGCTGCGGTCGGCGGTGATCAGGATCGCCGGAATGTTGTCGCCGAAGCGGCGGCGGATCTCGCGGATCGCGGCGACGCCGTTGCCGCGGTCGAGGTGGTAGTCGACCAGCACGCCGGTGACGCGGCCGCCAGCGGCCTCGATCGCGCTGATCGCGCCGTCGGCGTCGAGCACCGCGATCACCTCGGCATCCCACGCCGTCAGCAGCGTCTTCATGCCGTCGAGAATGGCGGGATCGTTCTCGATGCAGACGATCAATGAGCCGCTCATCGGCGTCTTCGACAGTGGCGTGGCGCTGGTGACGGCCGCGGTGTGGTTGACGGCGGTCGCGACCGGGACCGTCACCGAGAACGCCGAGCCGCCGCTGACATTGGCGGAGATCGCGATGCGGTGGTTGAGCACCCGCGCCAGCCGCTCGACGATCGATAGTCCCAGGCCGAGGCCGCGGGCGATCCGGGCGCCCTGCTCGAGGCGGTGGAATTCCTTGAAGATCTCGCCGCGCTTCTGCACGGGGATGCCGACGCCGGTGTCGAAGATGCTGATCTCGAGCGCGTCGCCGCGGCGGCGGCAGCCGATCAGCACGCGGCCGCGCGGGGTGTATTTGATGGCGTTGGAGATGAAGTTCTGCAGCAGCCGGCGCAGCAGCGAGCGGTCGGATTCGACCGGCAGCGAGCAGGCCACGAAGCGCAGATCGAGGCCCTTGTCGCGGGCGATCGGCATGAACTCGATCTCCAGCGAGCGCATCAGGTCGGCCATCCGGAAGCTGGTGATCGCCGGTGTCATGGCGCCGGCATCGAGCCTCGAAATATCGAGCAGCGCGCCGAGGATGTCCTCGATCGCTTCGAGCGAGTCGTCGATATTCTCGACCAGCCGCGAATCCTCGCCGCCGTTCTGGCGCTCGACCAGGCTCGTGACATAGAGCCGCGCCGCGTTGAGCGGCTGCAGGATGTCGTGGCTGGCGGCAGCCAGGAAGCGCGTCTTGGAGGCGTTGGCGTCCTCCGCGATTCCCTTGGCGAGCGCGAGCTCCGAGTTCAGCCGGGTCAATTCCTCGGTGCGGTCGCGCACCCGCTTTTCCAGCGTCGCGTTGGCGCGCTCCAGCGCCTCCGCGGCCTCGAAGCTCGGGGTGACGTCGGAGAAGGTGATGACGAGTCCGCCGCCCGGCATCCGGTTGGCGCGGACCTCGATCACGAGGTGGCGGTCGGCGAAGCGTTCCAGATAGGGCTCGCCCTCGGTGGTGTAGGCACGCAGCCGCAATTGCAGCAGGTTGTTGCCGTCACCGGCCGGCGGCGGATTGATCGCGCCCATGAATTCGAGGATCTCGCGCAAGGGAATGCCGAGCTGCACCAGATGCGGCGGCAAAGCGAGCAGTTCGGAGAACTGGCGGTTGGAGCAGATCAGCTGCAGATCGGCGTCGAACACCGCGATGCCCTGGCGCACGTGATTGAGCGCGGTCTGCAGGATCTCGCGGTTGAAATGCAGCGCGGCGTGGGAGTCGTCGAGCAGCTTCAGCGCGGCCTTGGCCGACACCGTGCGCCGCTGCAGCAGCAGCGACATCACGAGGCGCGAGGACGCCGCCCCGATCGAGGAGGCGATCAGCCGCTCGGCGTGCTGCAGCAACTCGAAATCGGCCGGCGCTGCGGTTTGCAGCACGATGTTGCGGTCGGCGGCGAATGCGGCGAAGGCCTCGCGGGTGCGGTCGGGGCCGAGATATTGCGTCACCGTGCTCTGGATGTCCTGCACCGTCACCGTGGTGCGCCAGCGCCGGAAGCTCGGCGCGATCGGAGCCAGCGCGTTGGGCACGAACAGGTCGGCCTGCAACAGCTCGATCGCGGACGGCGCGCGCGCCAGCGAGAACACGACGTAGGTCAGGATGTTGAGGGCAAGGCTCCACAGCACGCCGTGCAGCAGTGGCGGCAGATCGGCGCTGAACAGCGCCTGCGGCCGCAGCGCCTCGATCCCGAACGGCCCGTGTTGCAGCAGCATCAACCCGGCAGTCGAGTTCTCCAGGAAGCTCGGGATGAACAGCGTGTAGAGCCACACCGCGAAGCCGACCAGCATGCCCGCCATGGCGCCGCGCGCGGTGGCCCTGCGCCAGAACAGGCCGCCGAAGAAGGCCGGCGCGAGCTGGGTGATCGCGGCAAAGGACAACAGGCCGATCGCGACCAGCTGGGTGTTGCCGAGCGCGCGATAGTAGAAATACGCCATCACCATGATGGCGAAGATCGAGAAGCGGCGCGCCTTCAGCAGGAAATCGCCGAAATCCTTCTGGCCGATGCGGGCGTCGTCGCTGCGCGGCAGCACCAGCGGCAGCACGATGTCGTTGGAGACCATGATCGACAGCGCGACGCATTCGACGATCACCATCGCGGTCGCCGCCGACAGCCCGCCGACGAACACCGCAAGGCTCAGCAATTGCGCATTGCCCTCGATCGGCAGCGCCAGCACGAACATGTCGGCATCGACGGCGCCGAACGGGAAGATGACGAGGCCGGCGATCGCGATCGGGATCACGAACACGTTGATGGCGACGAGGTAGAGCGGGAACAGCCAGCGCGCCCTCGTGACTTCCGCGGCGGTCGAATTCTCGACCACGCTGACATGGAACTGGCGCGGCAGCAGCATCACCGCGCAGAACGACAGCAGCGTCATGATCAGGAAGTTGCCGATCGACGGTACATATTCGATCGCGCGCACCGCCTCCGGCGTCTTCAGCGCGCGCTCGTAGAGCTCGACCGGGGAGAACATCCAGAAGGTGACGAAGGCGCCGGCGGCGATGAAGGCGACCAGCTTGACGATGGATTCGGCGGCGATCGCCAGGATCAGCCCGTGCTGGTGCTCGGTCGCGTTGGTGTGGCGGGTGCCGAACAGCACCGCGAACACCGCCATCGCCAGCGTCACCATCAGCGCGATGTCGCCGAGCACGGGGATCTTCGAAAATGCCTGGTCCTCGCTCAGGATGGTCTCCAGCGACGAGGCCATCGCCTTGAGCTGCAGCGCGATATAGGGCACCGAGCCGATGATCGCGATCAGCGCCACGGTGGCGGCGACCTTCTGGCTCTTGCCGTAGCGCGCGGCGATGAAATCGGCGATCGAGGTGATGTTCTGCGACTTGGCGAGCGCGATGACGCGGCGCAGCAGCGGCGTGCACAATCCGATCATCACGATCGGGCCGACATAGATCGCCAGGAAGTCGATGCTGGTGCGGGTGGCGAAGCCGACCGAGCCGAAGAAGGTCCAGGAGGTGCAGTAGATCGCCAGCGACAGCGGATAGATCCACTGGCTGGCGCGGCCGCGCGCGCCCGCCGACATCCGGTCGCCGCGGCTGGCAATGAAGAACAACAATCCGATGTAGGCGAACGCCGTGGCGATGACGCCCCAGTCGTGCAGCATCGCTGCCTATCTCCTGTCCCGGCCTCTAGGGCATGATCCGGAAAGGTGTGAAGCGGCTTTCCGAAAAGATCATGCTCAAACAAAGCGGCCGGGTGTCAGGATTATAACGCATTGGGCCGGCCGCGCGATGCACGGCCGGCCCAAATTCGGGACCCGTAACGGATAGGGTTACTCGGCGGCCAGCGACTTCTGGTGCAGCGGCAGGCCGAGCCGGTCCCAGACCTGGAGCAGGGCCTCGGCCAGCGCATCGACCAGCCCGTCGTCATGGTAGGGCGAGGGCGTGATGCGCAGCCGCTCGGTGCCCTTGGCGACCGTCGGATAGTTGATCGGCTGGATGTAGATGCCGTGGTCCTCGAGCAGCATGTCCGAGGCCCGCTTGCATTTCTCGGGGTCGCCGACGAACAGCGGCACGATATGGGTGTCGCTCGACATGACAGGCAGGCCGGCGGCGGTCAGGATCGCCTTGGTGCGCGCGGCGCGGTCCTGGTGGCGCTCGCGCTCCCAGTTCGAGGTCTTGAGGTGGCGGATCGCGGCCGTCGCGGCCGAGCAGATCGCCGGCGGCAGCGCGGTCGTGAAGATGAAGCCCGGCGCGTAGGAACGCACGGCATCGATGACCTCGGCCTTGCCGGCGATGTAGCCGCCGAGGCAGCCGAACGCCTTGGCGAGCGTGCCCTCGACGATATCGACCCGGTGCATCACGCCGTCGCGCTCGGCAATGCCGCCGCCGCGCGGGCCGTACATGCCGACCGCATGCACCTCGTCGACATAGGTCATGGCGCCGTATCTCTCGGCGAGATCGCAGATCCTGCCGAGCGGCGCGACGTCGCCGTCCATCGAATACAGGCTCTCGCAGACGATCAGCTTCGGCCGGTCGGGACCGGCGGCGATCAGCAGCTCTTCGAGATGGGCTGTGTCGTTGTGGCGGAAGATCTGGCGCTCGCAGCCGGCCTGGCGCACGCCTTCGATCATCGAATTGTGGTTCAGCGCGTCCGACAGGATCAGGCAGTTCGGGATCAGCTTGGCGAGCGTCGAGATGCCGGTCTGGTTCGAGACATAGCCCGAGGTGAACAGCAGCGAGGCTTGCTTGCCGTGCAGGTCGGCGAGCTCGGCCTCGAGCGCGACCAGCGGATGGTGGGTGCCCGCGATGTTGCGGGTGCCGCCGGCGCCGGTGCCGACCCGGGTCGCGGTCTCGACCATGGCGCCGACCACCTTGGGGTGCTGGCCCATGCCGAGATAGTCGTTGGAGCACCAGATCACGACGTTGCGGCTGCCCTTCGGCGAATGCCAGGTCGCGTGCGGGAAGCGTCCCGCGATCCGCTCGAGGTCGGCGAACACCCGGTAGCGCCGCTCGTCATGCAGGCGGTTGAGGGCGGAATTGAAGAACTGGCTGTAATCCATCGGCGAACCCAGAAAGCGGAACCTGACCGGAATGACTGCTTCTTCTTAGAGCTTTTCCAGCTCTAATGTCCATGCATTGGCCCACATCTGGGCATGCGTCGCAGTTGGGCAAATTGCCCTATCTGGCTCTATTTGGTTTGATTTTGCTCAAATCGCACGGCAGGCGCCCCTGCCGCCGATTCAGGTCGTCTTAAAGCGCAGCATGCCGTCGTCGTGCATCTGGGCGGTCAGGCGGCCCTCGACCAGCATGTAATTGACATGGGCGACCAGTTCGCCGGCGGCAAATCCCATCTGGTGCTCGTCCAGCACGTGCTTGTGGAACACCACCGGCACCAGCTGCTTGGAGGTCTGGGGCACCTCGCGGCAGGCCTCGGCGATCAGCCGGCAGCGCTCCTCATGGTGATCGGCGAGCTGCTTGATCCGGGTCTTCAGCCCGTAGAACGGCACGCCATGGCCGGGCAGCACCAGCACGTCGTAGGGCAGAGTGGTGGTCAGGCTCGCCAGCGAGGCCAGATATTCGCCGAGCGAGTTCTGCTCGGGTTCGACCGCCCAGACGCTGACATTGGGCGAGATCTTGCTCAGCACCTGGTCGGCGGAGAGGAACAGCTTGTCGGCCGCGCAATACAGCATCACCTGGTCGAGCGCGTGGCCGCCGCCGGTGATCACCTTGAAGCGCCGTGTGCCGATCACGACCTCGTCGCCATGGGTGAGGCGGTGATAGGACGGCGGCAGCACCGACACCCGCTTCAGGTAATCCTGGCCGCGGCCGAGCAGCTTCTCGGTCAGATCCTCGTCCATGCCGTGACGGCGGAAGAACAGCCGCTGCGCGTTGCGCCGTTCCTCGGTGCCGCGGTTCTGGTGATAGACCGATTGCAGATATTCCACCTGCGACATGAACAGCGGGCAGTCGAAGCGCTCGGTGATCCAGCCGGCGAGACCGACATGATCGGGATGCGAATGTGTCACGATCAACCTTGTGACCTTGACGTGCTTCAGCGGTCCCTCGAACAGCGTGGTCCACGCCGCGATCGATTCCTCGTTGCCGAAGCCGGCATCCACCATGGTCCAGCCGTCGCCGTCGGCGAGCAGATAGATGTTCACATGGTTAAGGCGGAACGGCAGCTTCAGCCGCGCCCACAATACGCCTGGAGCCACCTCCACGACCTGGTCGTGGCCGGGATGATTCTCCCAGGGGTATCGCAATGCCTCCGCCGAGGAGGGCAGGCTGTCGGTCTTCTTGTCCATGGTACCGGCTTAGCGGGACCCGGGCCGCCGCGCCAGCCGAAAATCAGATGGCCGTCCGGAGAATGGGGTCCGCAATTCCCGGGAATTCCGCAGCCCGGATCAAGCCGGGCTGCGGATCGCACGCAGCCCTGCTAGGCGGCGCGAATATTCGACAGGAAACCGTCGATCTCCGAGCGCAGCACGTCGGCCTCGCGGCGCAGCGCGTCGGAGGCGTTCAGCACCTCGCCGGCGGCGGCGCCGGCCTCGGCCGAGGCGGTCGAGACGCCGACGATGTTGCTCGACACCTCGCTGGTGCCGCCGGCGGCGTGCTGGATGTTGCGGGCGATCTCGCGGGTCGCCGCGCCCTGCTCCTCGACGGCGGCGGCGATCGCGGTGGTGACGTCGTTGATCTCGCCGATCGTGCTCGAGATGTTGCGGATCGCGGAGACCGCCGTGGTGGTGACCTCCTGCATGCTGACGATCTGCTGGCGGATCTCCTCGGTCGCCTTCGCGGTCTGGCTCGCGAGGTTCTTCACCTCGGAGGCGACCACGGCAAAGCCGCGGCCGGCTTCGCCGGCGCGCGCCGCCTCGATGGTGGCGTTGAGCGCCAGCAGATTGGTCTGCGAGGCGATGGTCTGGATCAGGTCGACCACGACGCTGATCCGCGCCGCGTTGTCGGCAAGGCCCTGCATGGTGGCGTCGGTGGCGCTGGCTTCCTCCACCGCCTTGCGGGCGATCTCCGCCGAGGTGACGACCTGGCGGCCGATCTCCTGGATCGAGGACGACAGCTCCTCGGTGCCGGCCGACACGGTCTGCACGTTGACCGAGGTCTCCTCGGCGGCCGAGGCAACCGCGTTGACCAGGGCGCTCGACTGGTCGGCGGTCGCCGACATGCTCTGCGCGGTGGACTGCATCGAGTTCGCCGCGGTCTGCAGGCTTTCGAGCGCGTCGCGGACCGTCGATTCGAACGTCGTGATCTGCGTCTCCATGCGCGAGGCGCGCTCCGCCTTGGCGGTGCGGTCCTTGTTCTGGTTTTCGGTGAGCTCGCGGCTCTCGATCATGCTCTCGCGGAACACCTGCAGCGCGTCGGCCATCACGGCGATCTCGTCGCGCTGGCGACTCTGCGGGATCTCGGTATCGAGGTCGCCGTCGGACAACAGCTGCATCGAGCGCTGCAGGCCGCGGATGCGGCGCAGGATGTTGCGCCCGACATAGAGCCAGACGAACAGGAACGAGCCGACCAGGGTCAGCGCGCCGAGGCCGATCATGACCGTGGTCGCGAGCGAGATCTGCTGCCGCGCCTGGAAGGTCGAGGCGTCGGTGTCCTTCTGCACGGCGTCGACCAGCTGCTGGACGCTGATGCCGAGCCCGACATTGAGCTTGCGGGTCTCTTCCAGGATGGTCTGACCGTAATCGATCGAGTCGAGCTCCTTCTGGCGCACCTTGAACACGCCGGTCTTGCCTTCGCCGAGCACGAGAAGCTTCGCGGCGGTGTCGCGCACGGCGACGATCGCCGGATTGTTCGGCAGATCGTCGAGGTTGGACTTGATGCGTTCGCGGCCCTTCTTGAACTCCGCCTCGATCGCATCGAGCGTCTCGCTGGAATTGGCCGACAGCGCTGCGGTCATGTCGGCGGCCATCAGATTGCCGGCCGCGAGCACGTTGCTGATCTGGCCGACGGTGCGGGCCGCTTCGGTCGCGTCATCCGCCGACACTTCGGCCGAGCCGAGGATGGCGTTGAGCCGGGTCTGCGCATCGAGCATCGCGGGACCGGCGGCGGAGACGAAGGCGTCTTGTGCCTTGCGCAGCGCGTTGTACTGCTTGTCGCGCAGCGCGCCGACCTCGAGCCGCTCGCGCGCCGCAGAGATCAGGCTCTTGGTCGCCTCGTCGGTGTTCTTGACGTTCTCCTGCAGCGCGCTGACGACGGATTTGTCGGCGCCGAGCTCGATGATCTCGCCGAGCTTGGCATTGGTCTGCTGCGCGACCTCCTGCACCTTCCTGGTGCGCTCGTTGAGCGCATCGTCGCTCTGCACCGCGAGCAGGCCGGGCCCCTGGGCGGCGAGCGAGGCACTCTGCGCGGACAGCTGCAGGCTTGCGGCGAGCCGCGGAATGTCGCGGCCTGAGAGATCGCTCATGGTGCCGCCGAGCCGATGCAGCACGATGCCGGCGCCTGCGCTGATCACCAGCGCCATGCCTGCGATCACGGCGAATGCCGCGAACAGGCTGCCCCTGACGCCCATCTGCGGCAGGCGGATGCGCTTGAGATTTGGTTTGCCGAGCTTGAACCGAAACGCCATTGCCCCGTGTCCCCCTGGCCAACTACAAGTGGCCACTACTCTTGGATGTTTCCCCGGCGCGGGAGTATCGGTGCGGTGGGTTAACAAAATCGGGAAAATCGCGGCAATCCGCAGGATTTTTCGGGGCTTGCCGCGCTGCCATGGTTCGCCATGCGGAATCGATGCGCGCGATCGGACGCAAAAAGGCCGGCTTGCGCCGGCCTTTTCTACTGTTGGTTGTGGCGCGTAATTCTCAGTAACGGCCGTAGGCCGGACCGCCGAGGCTGCCGAGGTTGAAGCGGTAGTTGAGGCCCGCCTTCACGGTGTGCTCGTCATTGTGGAAGCTGCCGTACTGCGCCAGCGCGCCCGGCGCGGTGAAGCGGCTGTCGCCGAAATCGTAGTACTGGTACTCGACCTTGGCCGACCAGTTCGGCGCGAACATGTATTCGGCGCCGCCGCCGATGGTCCAGCCGTTGCTGTGGTTGTCGGTGAGCGCGAAGCCGACCGGCGCGCCGCCGAGCCTCACCGATTCGTTGTTGTCGGAATAGGCGTAGCCGCCCTTCACATAGATCAGGCCCGGGCCCCAGGTGTAGCCGACGCGGCCGGTGATCGAGGCGATGCCGCGCTGGTTGTTGTTGTAGGTGTAGCCGCCCGGGAAGATCGCGTTGAGCTGGTGGCCGCCAAGCCAGGAATACTGGCCTTCGAGACCGATCACCCACATCGGCGACAGCTGCCAGTCGTAGCCGGCCTGCACGCCGCCCATGAAGCGGGCGTCGGAATTGGACAGCGCGAGGCCGTTGAACGAGTTGTTGCCCGAGAACGCGCCGCCGAGATGGCCGCCGAGATAGAAGCCGGTCCAGTTGTAGAGCGGAGCGGCGTAAACAGGCGCGGGCGCCTTCTGGTAATAGCCGCGGGAGCCGAGGTCGGCAGCCTGGGCGGTCGCGCCAAAGGCAGCGAGGGCAGCAGCCGTGGCTGCGGTTGCGAGCAGGAAGGTCTTCATGGGGCAGTCTCCGGACAAGTCATGAGGCGCAGCGTGAATGGCGCCATCCACGGCGAGGGGTTAGACCGCATTTGAATAAAATGCTGTCACCGAAAGACGACTTGGAGCGTTAAGTCGCACCTGATGCGATGAAACGTTTTGTTGTGCCTAACGAACGCTTAAAGCGGGATGACCGAAGGCTTAACGCGGCGTGCGCGGCTTGGCTCTCCCGTTAACCAAGCCGCCGCCTGCCGATCGAGACGCCGGCTAAGGCCTGATGAGATCGGGTTGAGCTGGAACGGCGTCGAAAGTTCACCTCTCCCTTGGGAGAGGTCGATTTGCGCAGCAAATCGGGTGAGGGGTTGCGGTCTATCGAGAGAGCAAGAGCCCTCACCCGGATTGCTGCGCAATCCGACCTCTCACCGCCGGGGAGAGGTGAAGCAAGACCGTGCGAAGCTCATTCAACCAAAACTTATCCCGCTTTAGTCGAGCCGCTTGCGCACGTCGTCGCGCATCTGCTCGCGGAACGCTTCGCGGCGCGCTGCGCGCTCCTTGACCGGTACGTCGTGGCGATTGAACACGTCGAACTCCTCCAGGATCGGATAGTGCTCGCTCGCCATCGCCAGCACGCGCAGCAGGCCCGCGACCTTCGGGGTCGGGCCGGTGACTTCCCATTTGCGGAGCTTTTCGGCGCCGTCGGCCGTCGGCAACCCGCACAGCTTCGCCATATCCGCCGCCGTCAGCTTGCGGCCGAGCGCCTCGCCGAGATGTTCGCGCAATTTTCTGAGTTCTGGGCCGGTCACTCTTGGGTCCGCTCCGCGACTTGGATGTGTGAAGTGAGTCACATGACGTGCTCGAGCTGCGGTCTATACGCCGCATATGCGACTTTCAAAGGAAACCATCATGCACGGCATCATCGAGAGCCTGAGCCCGGAACACGCACAGATCGATTGGAAATGGGTCGGCAGTGTGTTCGTGTTCTACGTCGTGCTGGTGATCGGCGGGGTGGGCCTGCTGCTCGCGCATTGATTCGGCTGACGCGGCCGGGCGCGTGCTCATCGCGGCGATCGTTGTGCGAAGATCCTGGTGCTGCCAGACAGGATTGAACTGTCGACCTCTCCATTACCAATGGAGTGCTCTACCACTGAGCTACGGCAGCATGCCCGGGAAAAATTGAATCGGCCCCAAGGGCCCGTCCAAGCGGGCGGTTCTTGCCACAGGCATCCCCTTGGCGCAAGCGAAACAGCGCTCCTCTTGCCGGGCAAATCGGCAGAAATGACGTTCCGCGGCGGTGATTGCGTCCAATCCGGCCGAATTTGGCTCGATTGGGTTCCAGATCGTGCCGGAAGGCGTCCGATCCACTGGCCACCGAATCATGCCGTCGCGCGCAACTGGCCGACCGGGCAGGGTGCGCCGGCGGCGGTCATTGTCTATGCTCGGCGCGGCGCAAGGCGTCGGCGGTTCGAGAGTTTTCCAGATGACGGGCGATCAGGACAGAGGCGGCGGGCAGGCTGGTGCCCGCGTGAAGGATTCACGACAGGATCGGCTCAAGCTGGCGCTGCGCGAGAACCTGAAGCGGCGGAAATCCCAGGCGCGCGGTCGCGAGGATGTGGCTTCCGAACCGGCTGACGGCTCGCTAGATCACGGCGCGCCGGATCACGCCGGCGGAAACGAGCCGGGCCGCTAACCCGGCTCGGATGTGTGTGCAAAGAGAAGCGGGGCGCCGACATGACTGCAATCGATGAGACGACGATCAATCGCCTGAGCGCAACCGCCGCCGCCTTCCCGCGCCATGAACAGACCTTTCCGACCTTGACGGCGCATGAGATCGAGCGGATGCGCCGCTTCGGCGAGCCGCGGTCATACAAGGACGGCGAGGCGTTGTTCGAGACCGGCACGCCGGGGCCCGGCATGTTCGTGGTGCTGTCGGGCAGCGTCGCGATCACCCAGCGCGACGGCCTCGGCCGTGTCACGCCGGTCATCGACCAGGGGCCGGGCCAGTTCCTCGCCGAGATCGGCCAGCTCTCCGGCCGCGCGGCGCTGGTCGACGGCCATGCCGACGGTGCGGTCGAGACATTGCTGCTGCCGCCGGACCGGCTGCGCGCGCTGCTGGTCGCCGAAGCCGACCTCGGCGAGCGCATCATGCGGGCGCTGATCCTGCGCCGCGTCAGCCTGATCCAGGGCGGCGCCGGCGGGCCGGTGCTGATCGGCTCGGCGTCGGCCGGCAACATGGCGCCGCTGCAGAATTTCCTGGCGCGCAACGGCCAGCCGCATCACGTGCTCGATCCCGAGGCCGACACCGATGCCGCCGACCTCGTCGCGCGCTATTCGCCGACGCGTGCCGAGTTGCCGCTGGTGGTCTGCCCCAACGGCACGGTGCTGCGCAATCCATCAGAGACCGCGCTGGCGATGGCGCTCGGCATGATCGGCAACAGTGCACAAGACAGGCTCTACGATGTCGCGGTGGTCGGCAGCGGCCCGGCCGGGCTCTCCACCGCGGTTTATGCCGCCTCCGAGGGCCTGTCGGTCGCGGTGTTCGATTCCCGCGCTTTCGGCGGCCAGGCCGGCGCCAGCATGCGGATCGAGAACTATCTGGGATTCCCGACCGGCATCACCGGCCAGGCGCTGGCCGGACGCGCCTTCAATCAGGCGCAGAAATTCGGCGCCGAGATGCTGATCCCGGTCTCGATCAAATCGCTCGACTGCTCGAAAGCGTCGGGCGCGTTCACGCTCGCCACCGGATGCGGGCACACGCTGCGCGCCAAATCGGTGGTGGTCGCAAGCGGCGCGCGCTATCGGCGGCCGGCGATCGACAATCTCGAGCACTATGAAGGCCGCGGCGTCTGGTACTGGGCCTCGCCGATCGAGGCGCGGCTGTGCGCCAACCAGGACGTCGTGCTGGTCGGCGGCGGCAACTCCGCAGGCCAGGCGGCGGTGTATCTGTCCGCGCATGCCCGCAGGGTCAACATGATGATCCGCGGCGGCGGGCTCGGCGCCAGCATGTCGCGCTATCTGATCGAGCGTATCGAGGCGACGCCGAACATCGAACTGATGTTCAACACCGAGGTGATCGGCCTCGACGGCGCGGAGACGCTGGAGCGCGTCCGCTGGCGCAGCCGGCTCGCACCCGACGAGTTCACGATGGATATCCGCAATCTCTTTTTGTTCGTCGGCGCCGATCCGGCCACCGGCTGGCTCGAGGGCTGCGGCGTGCAGGTCGACCGCGGCGGCTTCGTCAAGACCGGCGTACAGAACGGCGAGGGCGCGCCCGCCGTGCCGCTGCTCCAGACCACGGTGCCCGGCGTGTTCGCGGTCGGCGACGTCCGCTCCGGATCGGTCAAGCGCGTCGGCGGCGCGATCGGCGAGGGCGCACAGGTGGTCGCCGCGCTGCACGGCTATCTCGCCGATGCCGGCAGTCCGACGTTGTAGTGGAAAGCCATGCTGCACCATCCCCGTCATCCCCGCGCCTTTGCGCGGGGATGACGGTTCAAAGAGGTGCGGATAAAGATAGATCCGCGACCGTTCAGAACGAGAGGCCCGCAAATGCCAAAAGGCTGCACCCATATCGCCGGCATCCAGGACGTCACGCCGAGTGCGCGCGGCTGCGAGGAGTGCCTGAAGAGCGGCAGCCGCTGGCTGCATCTGCGGATCTGCCGGACCTGCGGCCATGTCGGCTGCTGCGACGACTCGCCGAACCGGCATGCAACGGCGCATTTCCACGCCACCGGCCATCCGGTGATCGAGGGCTACGATCCGCCGGAAGGCTGGGGCTGGTGCTATGTCGACGAGGTGCTGTTCGACCTGTCGAAGCGCAAGACGCCGCAGGATGGGCCGATCCCGCGCTTCTATTGATTCAAGTTCTCACAGGATGCCGCGGCGCGCGACGCCGACACCAAGGTTTTGCAACGGTCGGCGTCAGCGATTTTCTTGAGTGTCGGGCGTCCTGCCATCGAACGATGTAGCAATTTTCAAAGACGCATCGTAACGTCGTGCGGGTCTCAACGGGGGAGTGTGCTACATGACGACGTTGGTGCTTGTGCACGTCATTATCAGCCTGATCGCGATCGTCGCCGGTGTGATCGTGATGTTCGGCCTGCTCGGCTCGCGCCCGATGCCCGGACTGACCGCGATCTTCCTCATCTTCACGATCCTGACCAGCGCCACCGGCTTCGTGATCCCGCCACTGATTACCGAAAAGGTGCTGCCGTCCCAGATCATCGGCGGCCTCTCGCTGGTGCTGCTGGCGATCGCCTGCATCGCGCTCTATGCGATGCAGCTGAAGGGCGCATGGCGCCCGATCTATGTCGTGACCGCGATGGTCTCGCTTTATCTCAACGTCTTCGTGTTGGTCATCCAGAGCTTCCTCAAGATCCCCGCGTTGCAGGCGCTGGCGCCGGCGGTGCCGCCGAACCCGCCGTCCGGGCCGGTGTTCGGGGCGGTGCAGGGCATCGTGCTGGTGTTCTTCGCCGTGATGATCATCGGCGCCTGGCGCCGCTTCAGGCCGGTCAATTTCGCCTGATCCGGGGCGGGTGACATCAATTCGGAGCGACGCACGGCGTAGAAGGCGAAGGGCGGTGGCATGTCGGCGACACGCCGTCGCTCGGGGTCCGCTCATGTTTGGCGTGCCGGACCAACACATCGGCAACAGGAGGAGCGTTCAATGCCCACCATCACCACCAAAGACGGCGTCGAGATCTTCTACAAGGATTGGGGTTCGGGTCAGCCGATCGTGTTCAGCCATGGCTGGCCGCTGTCCTCGGACGATTGGGACGCGCAGATGCTGTTCTTCCTCAACCATGGCTTCCGCGTCATCGCCCATGACCGCCGCGGCCACGGCCGTTCCGCCCAGGTCGCCGACGGCCACGACATGGACCATTACGCCGACGACCTTGCGGCCGTCACCGCGCATCTCGACCTCAGGAATGCCGTCCATGTCGGCCATTCCACCGGCGGCGGCGAAGTCGTGCACTACATCGCGCGCCACGGCGAGAGCCGGGTCGCGAAGGCCGCGATCCTGAGCGCGGTGCCGCCGCTGATGGTGCAGACGGCCGCCAATCCCGGCGGCCTGCCGAAATCGGTGTTCGACGGCTTGCAGGCGCAGCTTGCGGCCAACCGTTCGCAATTCTACCGCGATCTCCCGGCCGGCCCGTTCTATGGCTACAACCGGCCCGGCGCAAAACCGTCCGAAGCCGTGATCCAGAACTGGTGGCGGCAGGGCATGATGGGCGGCGCCAAGGCGCATCACGACGGCATCGTCGCGTTCTCGCAGACCGACTTCACCGAGGACCTGAAGAAGATCAACGTGCCGGTGCTGGTGATGCATGGCGACGACGACCAGATCGTGCCCTACGCCGATTCCGGCCCGCTCTCGGCCAAGCTTTTGAAGAACGGCACGCTTGAAGACCTACAAGGGCTTTCCGCATGGCATGCCGACGACGGAAGCGGAGACCATCAACGCGGATCTGCTGGCGTTCATCACGGGGTGAGGCCAGCGCAAACACCATCGCAGGTCGGTGCGACTAGGTGAGGGAGCCACCAGCGGTAGGGTTCCCTCCCCCCTTGCGGGGGAGGGTTAGGGAGAGGGGTGGCCACACGGGTGCTCTCTCGAAATGCGCCTCTGATCATGCAGCCGAGATTGCGGGACCAACTGCGCCGTCGCTCATCTCGCCCGGGGCCACCCCTCTCCCCAACCCTCCCCCGACGCAAGTCGGGCCTGCCCGACTTGCGCAAACTTGCGATGCGCAACCGCGGTATACCCCGGTTGCGTGGGGGAGGGAGCCTGACGAGCGTGCTCACCTGACGAAGAGTGCCAATGCGCGTACGTTCGGTCGGGGCATGCCACGCCGCTTCCAGCCCCTTTGCATGGGGTTATTTTCGATATTTTGCTCGTGCGCTTGCCGGTTCCCTCGAGCGGGATTTCCTTGCGGCCACTGGTACCTCCGAGGCCGCGAGGCGTTATAGTCACCGTCATGTCCCCACCCGCGCCGCTGAAACTGATCGCCCTCGACGCCGATGACCTCGCGGTGATCTCCGCCCATCTGCAGGACGCCCGCGTCCAGCCTGCCGACATCGTCTGGCGCCAGGACGAGAAACGCCTCGTGGTCGGCCTGAACCGGCTCGATTGGGAGCAGACCCTGTCCGGCGGCACCTGCTCGCGCCGGCTGATCGCCGCACTCAGGTTCGACCGGGTGCTGGCATGCAAGTCGCGCAACATCGACCTGGAGACCCCGGAGGCGACCCTGGAACTGCTCGGGATCGAATTCCATGCCTCCGACCCGCCTGGCGGCAGCGCGCTGCTGATGTTCGGTCAGGGCGCGGCGCTGCGGCTCGATGTCGAATGCCTGGAGTGCGAATTGACCGATCTGGGGCCAGACGACCTCGGGGTGGGGCCTGGGTAACTCTCGGCCGTCGTCCCGGCTTTCGCCTGGACGACGGGAGCCAAGGGTTGACGGCCATTATCCGTCGCGCCATTGAGCAGGGACCCGAATTCCTCCTAAGAAAGCCGCCATGCCCGTTCGCCTGGACCGACAGAGCGCCGATTTTGAGCAGCGTTTCCGCGATTTCCTGGCGGCCAAGCGCGAGGTATCGGCCGACGTCGAGCGCGCCACCCGCGCCATCGTCGACGATGTGGCCGCCCGCGGCGATGCCGCGCTGCTCGAGGCGACCAGGAAGTTCGACCGGCTCGATATCACCGCCGCCGGTCTGCGCATCACGCCGGCCGAGATCGATGCCGCAGTCGCGGCCTGCGATCCCAAGACCGTCGAGGCGCTGAGCTTCGCGCGCGACCGGATCGAGACGTTCCATCGCCGCCAGCTGCCGAAGGACGAGCGCTTCACCGATGCCGCCGGCGTCGAGCTCGGCTGGCGCTGGAGCGCGGTCGATGCGGTCGGGCTCTATGTGCCCGGCGGCACCGCGGCCTATCCGTCCTCGGTGCTGATGAATGCGGTGCCGGCCAGGGTCGCCGGCGTGCCGCGGGTGGTGATGGTGGTGCCGGCGCCGGACGGCAAGCTCAACCCGCTGGTGCTGGCGGCCGCCCATCTCGGCGGCGTTTCGGAGATTTACCGCGTCGGCGGCGCCCAGGCGGTGGCCGCCCTGGCCTATGGCACCGCGTCGATCGCGCCGGTGGCCAAGATCGTCGGCCCCGGCAACGCCTATGTCGCCGCCGCCAAGCGGCTGGTGTTCGGCAAGGTCGGCATCGACATGATCGCCGGCCCTTCCGAGGTGCTGGTCATCGCCGACGATACCGGCAATGCCGACTGGATCGCGGCCGATCTGTTGGCGCAGGCCGAGCACGACGTCAGCGCACAGTCGATCCTGGTCACCGACAGTGCGCGGCTCGCCGCCGATGTCGAGCGCGCGGTCGAGGCGCAGCTGGCGACGCTGCCGCGTGCGGCGATTGCGCGCGCCTCGTGGGAGGATTTCGGCGCCGTGATCAAGGTGGCGAAGCTCGACGACGCGGTCGAGCTTGCGAACGCGATCGCGGCGGAGCATCTGGAGATCATGACCGCGGACGCCGAGGGCCTGTCGAAAAAGGTCCGCAATGCCGGCGCGATCTTCCTCGGGGCCCATACCCCGGAGGCGATCGGCGACTATGTCGGCGGCTCCAACCATGTGCTGCCGACGGCGCGCTCGGCGCGGTTCTCCTCGGGCCTCGGGGTGCTTGACTTCATGAAGCGAACCTCGATCCTGCGGTGCGGGCCGGATCAGCTTCGTGCGCTCGGGCCTGCCGCGATGACGCTCGGCCAGGCCGAGGGTCTCGATGCCCATTCACGTTCCGTCGGATTGCGCCTCAACCTCTCATGACCAAGCCACCAGACGACGAGGATTCCAACAATCGCATCGTCGCGGTGACGCTCGACGAGGAATCGATCGGCCGTTCCGGGCCCGATATCGAGCATGAGCGGGCGATCGCGATCTACGACCTGGTCGAGCAGAATTTGTTCGCGCCCGAGGGCGTCGCCGGGCCGGGTCCGTATACCCTGCATATCGCGATCACCGGCAACCGGCTGATGTTCGATATCAGGAAGGAGGACGGCTCGCCTGTCGTGGCGCATCTGTTGTCGCTGACGCCGTTCCGCCGTGTCGTGAAGGACTACTTCATGATCTGCGACAGCTACTATCAGGCGATCCGGACCGCGACACCGGACAAGATCGAGGCGATCGACATGGGCCGCCGCGGCATCCATGACGAGGGCTCGCGCACGCTGCAGGAGCGGCTCAAGGGCAAGGTGCGCGTCGATTTCGAGACCGCCCGGCGGCTGTTCACGCTGATCACTGTGCTGCACTGGAAGGGTGAGGGCGCATGATCCCGCTTATCGTCACTTCGCCAGACGACGGGGGCGTACCCCGGTCGAAAAAAGCCTGATCGCATGGCAGCGCCAAGCGCGCGCACCCCGCAGGCCGTGCTGTTCGCATGCGGCCACAATGCCGTGCGTTCGCCGATGGCCGAAAGCCTGCTGCAGCAGATGTTTCCGCAAGGGCTCTATGTGCGTTCGGCCGGCGTCAAGAAGGGCGAGCTCGATCCGTTCGCGGTCTCCGTCATGGCCGAGTTCGGCCAGGACATTTCCGGCCACAAGCCGCAGACCTTCGAGGAGCTCGAGGACTGGGAGGGGTTGAACTTCGATCTCATCATCACGCTCTCGCCGGAGGCGCACCACAAGGCGCTGGACCTGACGCGCACGCTCGCCGCCGATGTCGAATACTGGCCGACGCACGACCCGACCGGGACCAGCGGCAATCGCGAGCAGAAGCTCGCCGCCTATCGCGAGGTCTGCGACGGCCTCTTGATGCGCATCCGCCGCCGCTTCGCCAAGGCTGCGGCGAACTTGTGATGCGAACACGCGGCGTGTTCCGATTCGCAGGACCGCCCCTTGTCGCCAGACTGACAAACAGCTGTGCTTATGGGGCCTTGTCTCCAAGCGGGAGTACGATTCGCGACCGGTTCCAAGGTTGTGCATCCATGCCCCATCCGATAGGTTCCGCCCGCGTCCGTCCCCCCGATTCAGCCCAAAAGCCCGCATGCTAGGCCGTCCCAAATTCGTTCTTGCTTCCGGTTCGCCGCGGCGGCTGGCCCTGCTCAACCAGGCCGGCATCGAGCCCGACGCGCTGCGCCCGGCCGATGTCGACGAGACCCCGCGGCGGGGCGAGTTGCCGCGCGCCTGCGCCAACCGCCTGGCGCGCGCGAAGGCGGACGCGGCGCTGAAGTCAGTTCAGCTCGACGACGATCTGCGCGGCTCCTTCATCATCGCCGCCGACACCGTGGTCGCGGTCGGCCGCCGCATCCTGCCCAAGGCCAATCTGGTCGACGAGGCCGCGCAGTGCCTGCGGCTGCTGTCGGGCCGCAACCACCGCGTCTACACCGCGATCTGCGTGGTGACGCCGCGCGAGGCGTTCCGCCAGCGCCTGGTCGAGACGCGCGTGCGCTTCAAGCGGCTCAGCGAGGACGACATCCAGGCCTATATCGGCTCCGGCGAATGGCGCGGCAAAGCCGGCGGCTACGCCGTGCAGGGCATCGCCGGATCCTTCGTGGTCAAGATGGTCGGCTCCTACACCAACGTCGTCGGCCTGCCGCTCTACGAGACCGTGACCCTGCTCGGCGGCGAAGGCTTTCCGATCCGCCACGGCTGGCTCAACGCCGTCGCGGTGTGAGGCCGAGGAACCTCGTGCCCTCAGCGCCCTTGCATCTCGATTGATGTAAGCTACCTCCGAGCCATGACCGACCAGCCCCGAACGCCCCCGACCACGCGTGCCTGCCCGATCTGCGGCAAGCCGGTCGCGCAGGCCTTCCGCCCGTTCTGTTCGCCGCGCTGCCGCGATGTCGACCTGAACCGCTGGCTGACCGGCCGCTATGTCGTTCCCGGCCGCGAGGACGACGCGGAGGACCCGGAATAGCCAAGATTTCCCAATAAGTTGGGGAAATTGCACAGGGCGGGCCGCGCCCGGCGAAGCGTTTCGCGAAGCCGGGTGGACACAGCGCTCCGACCTCTCTATAAACCGCCCGCTCGCTCCGGCCTTTTCGGCCCAGCTTGTATGCCCAGGTAGCTCAGTTGGTAGAGCATGCGACTGAAAATCGCAGTGTCGGTGGTTCGATCCCGCCCCTGGGCACCATCCCCCTCTCTCTGACCGTAGTCCGCACGAACGGCACGCAAACGGTCGTCCCGGTGTAGCCCGAGGGCGAAGGCGGAGGTCGGTCGCCGCGTGTGGCCGGTGGCGGACATGTTTGTCGGCTGTTGACCGAGCCCTTGTCACCATCACGGTCTGCGCTCGCGATGATGGCGCTCGACTGGCGCGGCCGCTTCGCTTCATCGCCGCATGGTTGTATGCGGTGGCCGCGGTCGCGGTTTGGTGCTGCGATGCTGAAGCAGCAAGCGCTCGCTCGTCTCGTTTCGCAGGAAATGACAATCGCCTCGCGGCGCTCGTCGTTGCCGTGGTGTCGTGCAGAAGGTGCTGGCGCGATACTCAGCCGATCCCGGAAAGACCGGCTTCAGGTTCCGCGCCGCGACGTCGGTGCGCCACAATGATGGGAGACCTACGTGAAGGGGAGTGGCTCAAGACCTTTGCAGACGCTATGGGATAGGCGGAGTTCACCCGGGATAATGATGTCTGCATCTCATGCCGTTTCGGTGGCGTTTCTGGTTCTGCGGCCTTTTCTCCCTGGGCATGTTCTGGGCTTGTGCGGTATCGGCGCAAACCGCTCAACCGTCGAGCCAGGCTTGGTTCGACATTCCCGCGCAATCGCTCGCATCGGCACTAGACGCCTATAGCAAGACGACCGGCGTCGTCATCGCCTATAACGGCAATCTGGCGGTCGGCCGGGTCTCGAACCCGGTGCAGGGGCAGTTCAATCCGCAGCAGGCCATCCTGCTGCTTCTGCAGGGCAGCGGACTGGTCGCGGACTACACGGCACCCGATGCCATCGTCGTCGTTCCCGCGCCGAATGAAACTTTTGTGACGCGTTCGCCGGCGGCGATCGCGCAAGCGGCCTTGTCACAACAGAGCGCTATTGAACGGCGATATTCGGCGCTGCTACAGGAGCGGCTGAACAATGCCCTGTGCGCCCAGCGAGCGACAAGGCCTGGTGCGTACCGGGCCGCAATCAGCTTCTGGATCGGGCCGTCCGGCAGTGTGACGAGGGTGAAGCTTTTGGGGACGACCGGCGATCCGCAACGGGATGCAGCGATTGCGGAGGCGGCAAATCGCGTATCCGCGGGCGAAGCTCCCCCTGTGCAGATGACGCAACCCTTCACCATGGTGATCCTGCCCCGGGCGTCCGGCGGTACCGTCGACTGTCCGCCGGATGAAGGCGGCCGACGAGATGAGTGAGGGCGAGAGCCTCTCCAAGGCGTCGGATCATGACGAGGCCGCGGACAATGAGAGCGCGCGCACGTTGCGGGCCCTGTTGATCGAGCGCTATCAGGATTTGAAATCGCGCCTTGCGCGTCGACTGGGCTCGCTGGAATGGGCCGAAGACGCGCTGCAGGATACCTATCTGCGCCTGAACGGCCGGGAGATCGTCGGCGATGTCCGCAATCCGGCCGCCTACCTGCTTCGATCCGCCTTCCACGTCGCGCTCAATCAGCGGCGCGCCGACAACCGGCGCCTCAATGCGGAAGAGGTCGAGGCGCTGCTCAATCTGGCGGACGATGCACCCGACGCCGTGCGCGTGATCTCCGGCCGCTCCGATCTCGAAAGGCTCAAGCAGGTGATGGCGGAATTGCCACCGCGGCCGCGGGCCATCCTGCTGGCCGCCAGGCTGGAGGGGCTGTCCCGGCAGCAGATTGCCCGGCGCTTCGGCATTTCCGTGAGCCTGGTGGAGAAGGAATTGCGGAGGGCGCAGGAGCATTGCGTCGCCCGTTTCAAGAAAATCCGGCGCCCGGAGTAGAAAATTGTGCGGTTCGCGTCCTCTGGAGTGTCTATGTTACGGGAGGGCCGCCGGCTCGCCCGCAGAGCATTGCGACCACGGGCTTCAAGACGACCGGCAACATGCAACGTTGATGATTGAGAGCGACCAACATCACGACGAGCTTTCCGCGCTTGAGCGCGAAGCCCATGCCTGGATTCGTCGTCTGACGTCCGGAGAGGCGAGGGCGTCCGACGCGGCGGCCTTGCGGCGCTGGTGCGGCCAGAGCCCGGCGCATGCGGCGGCTTTTTCGGAGGCCAGCCGGTTCTGGAAGGCGTTCGGCCCCGCGGGCCAGAGCCTGCTCGCGGATTCGAGGACGACGGGCCGCCGCGCGCCCGCCGGCGGCAGGACGGCGATCACCAGCCGCCGTGCGATCATCGGAGGTGCGCTGGCGGCCACGGCAGCCGGGATCATGGTGGTGCACCCTCCGCTCGATCTGTGGCCGTCGCTGTTCGAACTGCGCGCTGATTATCGTACCGGCGTCGGCGAGCAGCGCGAGGTGGCCGTGGTGGACGGCGTCGCGGTCCAGATGAACACGCGCACCAGCATCTCGCTCGGATCGGGAGCTGCGTCCGGCACGGTCGAACTGATCGCCGGCGAGGCCTCTTTCAAGGTCGCGGATCGGCGAGCCGAGACATTCAGCGTGATCGCGGCGGGCGGAAGGACCACGTCGACGGGGGCGCAGTTCGACGTGCGCGTCGACGGGGCGAGCGTCTGTGTCACGTGCCTCGCGAACGAAGCGCATGTGGAGCATCTGGCGCAACAAGTCGTTCTCAAGTCCAGGCAGCGCGTCACCTATGGCGATGGCGGATTTGGCGATGTCGTCGCGATCGATCCGTCGATTGCCGCCGCCTGGCAACAGGGCCTGATCATCTGCAACATGACACCGTTGGCGGAGGTGATCGGGGAATTGAACAGATACCGCTCCGGCCGCATCGTGCTGCTGAATGCGGAGTTCGGGCGCAGCCCCGTCAACGGTCGTTTCAGGATCGATCGTCCGGACGAGGCCTTGCTGCAGATTGAGCGTGCGTTCGGCATTCGCGCCCGCAGCTTGCCCGGCGGGCTTGTCCTGCTTTCCTAGCGCTTTTGTCGCGCGCAACACGTGTTCCACGCGTTTCAGTTCCAGGGCGCGGCCTTGCTCGAACGCGCTCTGACGCTCGCGCGTGTGACACAAAACATTCATAAAAAACCTTTGAGGGCGTCGACGTCCGGAGGTGTCACGACAGTGAGCCCGCGGTCATCACAGTGATCGCGATTTGGCCTAGTCAGGATGCCTCATGTTCGTCGACCGTGTGATCTCCCGCCCATCGCGCGCCCGGAAAGCCGCCGACCGTTCCCGCCTCGCTCAGCGTCGGGTTGCGCCGCTGCCGCCGCGGCAGCGGATCGGATTGGTGTCCCGCTCGATGCTGCTGGCCGGAACCAGCACGCTGGCGCTGCTGCTGACCGGGCTCGAGGATGCGTCCGCGCGTCCGTTCGGCAATTTCGGAGCGATCAATTCGGCGCCGACGATCGCCAGCGACGGCGCCACCGCCGCGGCCCAGCAGGCAACCGAAGTCGCAAGGCAAAGCCAGGGCGCGCTGACCCGGGCGACCCAGGCCATCCAGGCGCTGCAGGCCGCGCAGGCGGCGGCCCGCGGCGCGGCTGCCGCCTCGCAGCGATCCACCACGCTGCCGCAGGTGGCGGTGCCGAACGGTCTTGCCGTGGGCGGGCTTCAGGTTGCACCGGGCGCCGTGCCCGGCTCGGCCCTCTGGCAAGGCGCCGCGCTGCCGAGCCAGACCGCGAGCGGCGGCCAGACCACGGTGACCGTCAACCAGACCGCGCCGCAGGCAATCCTCAACTGGCAAAGCTTCAACGTCGGCAGCCAGACCACGCTCAACTTCAACCAGCAGGCCGGCAACTGGACCGCGCTGAACCGCGTCGTCGGCAACACCGGGCCGAGCCAGATCCTCGGCCGCATCACCGCTCCCGGCCAGGTGCTGGTGATCAACCAGAACGGCATCATCTTCGGCGGCGCAAGCCAGATCAATGTCGGCTCGCTGATCGCCTCCAGCGCCAACATCACCGACGGCCAGTTCGGTAATGGCATCTATGCGAGCCAGAGCGGCAACGTCTATGTGCCGAACTTCACCGGCGCGGGCGGCAAGATCGTGGTCGAGAGCGGCGCGCTGATCACCACCAATGCGCCGTCCTCGGTGACGGCGGGCGGCGGCTTCGTGCTGCTGATGGGCACCGAGGTCAACAACGCCGGCGCCATCACTACGCCGAAGGGCCAGACCCAGTTCGCGGCCGGCGACGATTTCATCCTGCGCGCCGGTTACGGCACCAACGCCAACCAGAACTCGACCACACGCGGCAACGAGATCGCGCCGCTGCTGCGCAGCGGCAGCAGCAGCGGCACGGTCACCAACACCGGCCTGGTGCTGGCCCAGCAGGGCGACATCACTCTGGCCGGCCATGCCGTCACCCAGGACGGCATCCTCGTCTCCACCACCTCGGTCAACCAGCGCGGCACCATTCATCTGCTCAACTCGGCGTCCGATACAAGCGGCAGCGTTACGCTGACCAGTAACGGCATCAGCCTGATCCTGCCGGAGACCGATGCCGCGGCCGCGCTGGTCTCGGGCATCGATCCGACCGCGACCGCGTTCAATTCGCAGCGCGATGCGCTGATCGCCTCGGCCAAGCCCAATCTGCTGGCGACCGGCCAGTTCGACAACCTCTCGACATTGGTGGATCGCCCCGATCAGTCGCGCATCGAGATCGTCACCGGCGGCACCATCGACTTCAGGAACGGCTCGCTGACCATGGCGCAGGGCGGCCAGGTCACGGCCTCCGCCGGTAAGCGGGTGTTCGCCGAAACCGGCTCTGTCATCGACGTCTCCGGCACCACCGGCACCGTGCTGCCGGTGTCGGCCAATGCGATCAAGGTCAATGTCCAGGGCAACGAGCTGCGCGACAGCCCGCAGAACCGCGACAGCGGCACGCTGCTCAACAGCAACATGTGGATCGATGCCCGTGATCTCACTTTGGTGCCGGCCGGCACCGGCGGCTATGCGACCGACCGCTATTACACCGCGGGCGGACTGCTCGAAGTCTCCGGCTATCTCAACAACACCGGCCACAAGATCGGCGAATGGACCGCGGTCGGCGGCACCATCACGCTGTCGGCGCCGGAAGTGGTGGCGCAGCAAGGCGCGCTCTTCAACATCTCCGGCGGCGCGGTGCAATATCAGAGCGGCTATGTGCGGCAGACGCTGCTGCTCGGCAGTGACGGTCGCATCTACAGTGCCGACAATGCGCCGTCCTATTTGACCTATGTCGCGGTGGCGAACGGCTTCATCGTCAATCACGCGCATTGGGGCGTCGTCGAGGTCTATCTCAGCCCGTTCGGCAAGGGCAGCAGCCGCTGGGAAAACGGCTACACGATGGGCCGCGACGCCGGCAGCCTCCTCCTTTCGACCCCGACCTCGGTGTTCGAGGGCACGATCCTCGCCAACGTGATCGACGGCGAGCAGCAGCTTGCCAAGCGTCCGGCCGGCATCAGCGACGGCTACAAGCTGACGCAGACCACCGTGCCGCTCGCCGGCACGCTGGCGCTTGGGCAGTACGATCGCTATGGACTCTCCAACGCCTACAACACCAACGTGACGTTCGGTAACGTCGCGCCGGTCTCAGGCAATCTCGGCCTGACCTCCGCGCTGCCGTCCGACCGTGCCAACACGGCCTGGTTCGATGCGCCGACGCTGAACAGTTTTGGCCTCGGCGGCTTCAACATCAACACCGGCAACAAGATCTCGATCAACGCGCCGCTGCAATTTGCGCCGGGCGCGCAGGTCAGGCTGACCGCTCCGACCGTCGATATCGCCGCCGACATCATCGCGCGCTCCGGCAGCGTCACGGTCAGCAACATCCTCAACACCGCAAACGGCACCATCGCGCTGACCAACGCGACCGGCGGCGCGACGCTGACGCTGGAGGCCGGCGCGACCATCGACACGCGCGGCCTGTGGGTCAATGCGCAGACCGATCCGACCAGTGTGTCGGGCCTCGGCTTGCTCGACGGCGGCAATGTCACCTTCGATTCGACCCAGAACGTCACGCTCGCGGCCGGCAGCGTGATCGATGTCTCCTCCGGCGGTGCCGTTCTCATCAACGGCAAGACGCAGGGCGGCAAGGGCGGCAACGTCACGATCATTGCGGGCCACACCCAGCAGAACGCCGGCACGCCGGGCGATGGAAATCTTGTTCTCGACGGCGCGATCCGTGCCTGGGGTGTCAGCGGCGGCGGCACGCTGACGATCTCGACGCCCGGCAACATCCTGATCGGCGAGAATGCCGAACTTGCCGGCGGTGTACTGCCCGCGGGCATGTCGGCGCCTTTGGCCGTGAAGCTGAAGCAGGCCATGACCATTCCCGCAGGCCAGCCCTTGCCGACGGCGCTGACGCTGAATTTCACCTCGCTGGTGTACGACACGCCGATACCGGTCGACGTCACGATCTCAGCGGTACCGACCGCGCCGACCGGTGCGATTTGGACCGTGCCGAAGGGCATGGATGCGCTCCAGAGCAGGACCAGCAATGGCGGGACGAATTATTGGAGCCCAGGCGATGTGATCCCGGTCGGGACGGTCATCACTGGCTGGAGCGGCAATGGCCGTATTCCGGCGGGAACCACCATTCCTTCCAATGTCTTCCCGAACGGCATTCCAATCACGCCCTATCAAATCACCTACGCCGCAGGATCGATTCAATCCACGCCGATGACCTATCCGGTCGGGACCATTATTCCAGCCGGCGTGGTGCTGCCGCAGACCGTCCAGATCACACCGGCAGCGGCGCTCAATCCAGCGTTCTTCACCGCCGGCTTCTCGAGCTACGACATCAATGGCGGGCTCGGCGTCGTGGTGGCCAGCAACACCGTGATTGCGGCCGCGATGCCGGTCTACCGGTTCACGGCGAACAGCTATGCGGCAGCTACCGGCAGCGATCCGTCATCGGCGCTGACGCTGTGGACGCCGCCGTTGTTCACCGCGGATTCGGTCAAGGCCGCTGTGACCCAGCGCGGCGGTGCGAGCCTCACGCTGCGCTCGCTCGTCAGATCCGGCTCCGGTCCTCTCGCGGGCGGCGGCGCGATCGTGGTGGGCGACGGTGCCTCGATCAGCGTCGATCCGGGCCAGAGCATCACGCTCGACGCCTTCGGCCAGATCAGCGTGTTCGGCAACCTCACTGCGCGTGGCGGCAGCATCACTTTGGTCAATGATGCCTACAGCTCGCCGGTTCTGGCGGGTCTCAACTTCGACCTGAACGGCAACGGCCGCGGCGTTTCGGTCTGGGTCGATGCCGCAGCCAGGCTCGATGTCTCGGGTCTGGCCTATCAGGCATCCGACACATCAGGACATCTGTTCGGGCGAGCGACCGACGGCGGCGCCATCACCATCAATGGCGGCGGCGCCTTCGTGATCCTGCGCCCGGGCGCCGAACTCAATGCAGACGGCACCCACGTCGCGATCGATCTGGCAGCGGGCGGTGCAGCGTCGTCAACCCAACCGCAGATGGTCACGACGAATGGCGGCTCCGTTACGCTGGCGTCGCAGAGCGGTCTCTATCTCGACGGCGATATCCACGCCTTCTCCGGCGGGAGCGGCGCTTCCGGCGGCAATTTGTCGATCGCGCTCACCACGCCGATCTTCAAGATGAGTACCTTCCCCAACAGCACGGCGCCGTCCAATGTGATCGTGCCAAGCCTGATGACCGTGGTGCAGGGGCGTCCGGATTCCTTGCTGCCTGCGGACATCGCTCCGGGGACGGATGCGTCGCATCTCGCGTTCGGCCAGGCCACCGTGAGCGCCGACATGGTCAAGGCCGGCGGGTTCGACAGCCTGACGCTGATCTCCGGCGACTACATGCAGTTCTCCGGCAACGTGTCGCTCGCGCTCGGCCGCAGCCTGACGCTGACGGCGGCGGCGTTCACGTCGGGAGCTCCGGTGTCCGGGCCGATCGATTCCTCGATGGCGGCCGCGACCGGGAGCGTGAAGCTGTCGGCGCCCTACATCCTGTTTGCTGAATCGGTCGCCAATATCCCTGACGGCACCATCAGCGGCAGCATCCGCAATCCCAGAAGCGCGGTGTTGCCGACCAATGCGATCTTCGAGGCCGATGCCGGTCAGATCGACATTCAGGGGCTGATCCAATTCTCGGCTGCCGCGCCGAACAGCATGTACGCGCCCGGCTTTAGCGACATCAGGTTCGCCAGCAAGGGCGATATCCGCTTCCTGGCCAGCGGTGCGGCGGGGCAGGCGACGACGTTATCGACCGACTGGAATCTCGCTCTCATCGCAGCCCAGATCTATCCTGCCACAGGCGCTGTCGCGGTCGTCACCGCCGGGCAAAGCAATTTCACGGCAGCGCAGTCCGATCAGCCGCCCACGCTGACCATCGGCCGCAGCACCGATACGATCCCGGACGCACCGCTGTCCGCGTTCGGCAGCCTCGCGCTCGCCGCGCCTGTTGTCGAGCAGGGCGGCATCGTCCGCGCACCGTTCGGCGTTGTCGTGCTCGGCAACAACAATCCTTACGACAACCGCATCTCTACGCAACGAGTCGATATCCTGCCGGGCAGCCTGACCTCCGTATCGATGGCGGGCCTGACCATTCCCTATGGCGGTACGGTTGACGGTGTCACCTATAGTTATAACGGCAACAGCGTCCGTCCCTTCGACCTGACAAATAGCGGCACCAATTGGGTCCAATCCGGCATCCTGCTGGATGGGCAGTCGATCAAGGTCGCGAGCGGCGCGATCCTCGACATGTCGGGGGGCGGCATGCTCAGCGGCGCCGGCTTCGTCTCCGGACGCGGCGGTTCGATCAACGTGCTCAACGCCCCGCTCGTCAACGCCAACCCCACGACGCCTGTCAGCAAGGCCAGCGACAAGGTCTACGCCATCCTGCCTGGCTACAAGTCCGGCTATGCACCGGTCGCACCCGAGAATGGCGCGGGTGATCCGGTGGTCGGTCAGCAGGTGACCATCCCTGCCGGCGTGCCCGGACTACCCGCCGGGACCTACACATTGCTGCCGTCCAACTATGCGCTCCTGCCCGGTGCGTACCGCGTGGAGCTCGCAGGTACGAACACGACACCGGTTGCCAGCCCGATATCGATCGGCAACGGCACTTACGCCGCTTCGGTTTCGACCGGCATTGCCAACACCGCGATCAGAGCCACCTTGCCGGTGACGGCGCTGATCACCGCGGGCAAGTCGGTTCGCAACTATTCGCAGTACAACGAGCAGGGCTACAGCGATTTCCTGACCGCGAACGTGACCCGGTTCGGCGGCGTGCGGCCGCTGCTGCCGGCCGACGGCAAGGGGCTGGTGCTGCTGTTCGAGACCCCGACATCGCCGACAGGCGAATCCGCGCTCACCTTCAATGGCACGGCCCTGTTCCAGGGCGCACAAGACGGGAATGCGGGTCAGGTGACGCTGATGCGGGTCGGCGAAATCTATGCCGATGTGCCGACGGCGGGATTTAATGGCGTCTCGGTTCGCGCATCCGACCTGAATGCGATCGCGGCCCCGCGCCTGACGGTCAATGGCTCCATGTTGATCAATAACGGCACGTTGCTCTTCCTGTCCGCGTACTTATCCAATCTCTATATCCGCGACGGAGTCTCTCTGAATGCCGGCGAGCTGTTCTTTGTGGGCAACAACATCGTCGTGGGCAATGATGTCACGCTGAGCACGATCGGGCAGGGCGCGGCGCCGTTTGATTCCGTGTCCACCGGCATGAGCTACTCGGCGAACAGCCTCACGGTGCTGGCGCTGTCCAACGGCAAGCTGAACTTCCTCGGATCCGGTGCCGGTACCGGCTCGATCACGATCGGCGCCGGATCACAGCTCTATTCCGAGGGAACACTGGCGCTCGCGACCAACGGCGCCTCCAGCATCGATCCGACTGCCCATTTCGGATCAAGCAACATCGCGCTGGCGGTCGGCAGCATCAATATCGGCGACGCTGCGACCGTCGCCGCAGCGGGTGCACCATCCGGTTTGCTGTTCGACCAGACATTGTTCAACACGCTGCTGCACGGCGATCCTCTCCATGCAGCGCCAGCACTCAAGTCGATCACGCTCAGTGCTGCCAATGCCATCAATCTGTTCGGCAGCGCCGGTCTCGATGCCACCGGCAGTGGCGTCGATTTCGTGCTGAATACGCCGGCGATTTACGGCTACGGCGCGACCGGTGATCACAGCGTGATCGCCGCCAACAAGATCACCTGGAACGGAGTTCCCGGCGCGACGCCGCCGGCGATCGTTGCGGGCGGAGCGGGGACCGGCAGCGGCACGCTCGATCTCGTCGCTGACGAGATCGACTTCGGCAAATTCGCATCGCTCGACAACTCGTCGGTGAGCCGTGTGATCTACGGCTTCAACAACGTCAACATCACCGGCCGTTCCCGGATCGTTTCGGCCGGCAACGGCAAGCTGTTCGTTTATAAGTCGCCGAGTTCCAGCTCCGCCGATGTCTTCGGCCAGAGCGGCACGGGGGGCAGCCTGACGCTGTCGACGCCGCTGCTGACCGGCGTGCAGAAGTCGATCATGGCCTATGCCGCGGGCGGCGCGCTCAACGTCGCCGCGCCTGCAGGCACAGCGCCGAGCAGTGCGACCTCGTCGGTTGCGGGCGCCGAGATCGATCTCACCGGCAACAGCGTCGCCATCGCCAGCACCATCCTGCTGCCGAGCGGCAAGCTCGTGGTCAATGCGACAGGCGATATCGCGCTGGGCGGCGGCAGCCGGATCGATCTGAGCGGTCAGCCGTCGACGATCCAGAAAGCGACGGTCTATGGCTTCGGCGGCACGGCGATCTTCAACAGCACGCAAGGGAGTCTGACGCAGGCTGCCGGCTCCGTCATCGACGTCTCCGCCATCAACGCCAATGCCGGATCGATCAGCATCAGCGCGGGCAACGGGCTCGTGGCGCTCAACGGCGTGCTCCATGGCGGCGCGGCAGCTGGTTACGGCAGCGGCGACTTCAGCGTGGTTGCCGGTACGCTGGATTTTGCGGCGCTCAACGCGCTGCTGAATGCCGGCGGCTTCTTCGACGCCCGCAGCTTCGATATCAAGACCGGCGATCTCGCCATCGGCGACGGCGTCAAGGCCCGCAACGTCACGGTCTCCGTCGACGGCGGAAGCCTGACCGTTGCCGGCACCATCGATGCGTCCGGCTTTGCTCCCGGGACCATCCGGCTCTCTGCCGGCAACGGCCTGACACTCGCATCGAACGCAGTGCTCGATGCCCACGGCACGGTGCTACAGACCGATAGCTACGGCCAGCCGATCGAGGCCAAGAATCGCGGTCACATCGAGCTGACCGCCGCCGGCGGCGCGCTCACGCTGTCGCCCGGCGCGACGATGAATCTCACCGCGCCGAACGGCGTCGCCTATGGCGACGTGGTGCTGAATGCCCAGCGCACCGGCGAGACCTCCGGCGATATCGCGATCAACGCCGCGGG